>Ga0181554_1000055_pt1 | contig 95634 bp, 89 predicted proteins | sample 011ome_16_FD_145602 | JGI IMG/M metagenome (GOLD analysis project Ga0181554, IMG submission 145602) | Coastal salt marsh microbial communities from the Groves Creek Marsh, Skidaway Island, Georgia - 011503CT metaG (spades assembly) | ecosystem: Environmental > Aquatic > Marine > Intertidal zone... | reverse complement strand
CGTCATCGCAACCGATTGCCGCCGAGTTGACCCCAAGGGCGCTTGGGGTTTGTGACGCGCCACACCAGGTCTTTGCGCAAGAGCGTCCTCTTTATGAAATTGAAGCTATGTCCCTCATCCACGGGCAGATTGCGCGATTGGCTTGGCCAAGCATTATGGCTGCCAGTCGCGGGAAAGTGTTGGCGCTTGACGCGCGGCGCCCAGGCTATTTCGCTTGGGGCCCGCTCTTGGTCTCTGCTGGTGCACCTGAGGGCGTAAGTTTTGTTTTGCGGCGCATCCTCCGGCTGAAATCAGCGCGGAGTTTCTTTCCGAATTTATCTATTGAGGGAGGAAGGGTTGTTCTCATTTCAGAATGGGGCTCTGCGAATTTGGAAGAATGCCTCTGGGACCCCAGCGACCCGGAAGCGGAGCAAGATTGCATGTTGATGCGCGAGTACCTCAATCCGACGCCAAAAAGACCAATGACAAAACCGCATCAGAATGTCACCAAATTCATAGCCTGGGCTCAGGCAGATCCGGAAATGCTGCGTGAGACGGTGCGCGGTTCGTTGCAATGTTTTTCATATTTTTTGAAACTTGCGTGCTGCTCGGTGCCAAACCAAAATCTTGCTGTAAAGCTGCGGTTGTCTTTTGCCGATGCTTTATTGCGGCGCGTCCTCTCGGCCGGTGCTCTCACGCGTTTGGCCATGTCGAAAAGCTATAGCGAGCTTGCCGAATTGGCAGAGCATTTGGCACAAGCGGACAGAACCGAGGCCGATTATGCCGTGTTCCAATCCTGCCTTGAGCGCCTGACGGAAGATGGCGTCTTTTTTGACGCTGCGGCGGAGGGATTTTAATCTCCGATCGCCGCGGCCAACATCATATCGGCCAATTTTTTCCTCTGAATTTTTCCCGAGGGGCCTTTGGGTAGATCCTCGAGCACATAGACCGTCTCGGGAGCTTTGAACGCACCGAGGCGGCGGGTGCACATATCGATCAATTCGGCCGCGGTGACCGAACTGCCGGCACATAGGGTGACGGCTGCGACCACCCGCTCACCATAGGTGGCGCAGGGCTGCGCGAAGGCTGCAGCTTCGACAACATCCGCATGGGCGTAAAGCGCTTCGTCCACTTCCCGCGGCGCAATATTTTCACCGCCCTTAATGATCAACTCCTTCAAACGCCCTGTGACAAACACATATCCGTCTTCATCTCTATGTCCGAGATCACCAGAGAGCAGCCAGCCGTCGGGCGTGAAGCTGGCGCGTGTCGCATCGGGATTTTTGAGATACTCTTTCATGACATTGGGGCCGCGGATGGCAATCTCTCCCTGTTCATTGTCGCCAGCCTCCGAGAGGTCCGAACGCAGGATGGCCACTTGATTGCCCATGGCAATGCCTGGCGAGCCGATTTTGCGGGGCGCGGGGGGCAGCGGGTTTGAAAGCATCTGCGCCGCGGTCTCTGTCATGCCCATTGTTTCAATGATCGGCACACCAAAGCGGTGTTCAAAGGCCGTCTGTACGTCTGGCGCCAAAGCCGAACTGGCTGATCTGCCAAAACGCATCTGCGCCTTTACCGCATTGCTGGGATCCTGAGCACAATGCAGGACATGTGAAATGATGGTCGGAACAACCGAAAACCAAGTGACGGCCCCCGCTTCAATATCGCTCCAAAACCGGCTGTTGGAAAACTTAGGGGCCAGTAGCAATTGCCCGCCTGAGATGAGACATCCCATGACGCTGACACATAGCCCATTGATGTGACAGATCGGCAGCACGCAATATCCGCAGTCATGTTCGGTTAACGCATGGGCGCTGGCCGTGGTCCAGCCCCCAGCGAGAAGGCTGCTATGGCTGTGCACCACACCTTTGGGTTGCCCGGTGGTGCCAGATGTATACATCAGCAATGCGTCATCCCCGGAGCTGAGGGAATGCAGGGGCACTTGCGCCCCAAGGTCAAGATCATCGGGCAGTGGCCGCAGGCCATCGGGGCAGGTGGCGGCAAACTGCGCCTGCTGATCTGCGCCCACTGAGGCAAAGCGCGCTTCACAATGCTCAAACGCATAGGCAATGGCATCATTGCCTGCGGCCAGATTGATCATCGTGACCCGAAACCCGCCATAGAGCCCGGCAAAAAGAGTCTCCAATGCTGCGCGGCCGTTGGGCATCATCACAGCGAGGCTTTCACCCTTGGTCATGCCGAGCGCTGTGAGGCCCTGCGCCTGGGCGCGAGCGATATCGCGCAAACCTGCCCAAGAGAGGTCAGCGGCGCCATCTGTGAAGCGATAGGCGACACGATCTCCTCTGACTTTGGCTTGCTGATCCAGCCAATCGCGCACGGTGCCTTGTGGCGGAGCTTGGTTGAATGCAATCATTTTCCGGCTCGCGCCCAATAATGTGCGAAGATATCTTCGAGCGCGGGTTCACGGGGTGGAATTTCGCGGGTCACTTTGGTTGTTTGCACAAAGTGGCGCCAATTGAGATTGCCATCGATCGAATTCCCCCCCCAACTGCCGCATCCCATTGAGAGCGAAAAGGGCAGCCCGTTGTTGAAGGCGCCACCCGTGGCAAAGCAATGGGCTTGGTTCACGATGACCCGGCAGGTTGGCACGTCGCGCCCCAATTCTAAAGCGCGTGCTTCAAGGGTGGAATGTATCCCAATGGAATGGCCCGCGCCTTGATGGGTCAGGATACGGCAGGCAATCGCTTTTGCATCCGCAAAATCTTGCGCACGATAGAGGGCTACGACGCGCGAAAGCTTTTCACCGGAGAGGGGATGATCTGGACCAATACCAGAGGTTTCAACGGCGAGGAATTTCGTCGTGGCAGGCACTTTGCCCACCATATCCAGCGCCTCAAGCATCTTGTCGGCATCCTGAGCAATAACAGAGCGGTTCAAATGCCCATCAGGCCAGAGTTTGGCAATAATGGGTGCTTCATCGGCCACCAGGGCCCCGCCTTCTTGCGCCATGGCCTGCACAAAGGCGTCATAAATTTCATCCACCACCACAAGCGCGTTTTCCGACGAGCATGATGTGGCGTTGTCAAAGGTTTTTGAGGCGGTGATCTTCGCGGCGGCCTCGGCAAGATTGGCCGTTTCATCGACGATCACGGTCACATTGCCCGCTCCCACCCCAATCGCTGGGGTGCCGCAAGTATAGGCGCGACGGACATTGTTTTGACTGCCGGTGACCACAACCAAATCAGTCGTCTCAAGCATGCGTTGGGTCTTGGCCTTTGAGCCGGGCGCTGGCAGCATTTGCACCAGATCACGATCAATTCCGATCTTATCAAATTCTGCATATATATAGTCCAGCAACAGCTCACAGGAGGCGACCCCTTTGGGAGAGGGTGAAAGCACAATGGCGTTGCCAGATTTCAGGGCATTGATGATATTATTGGCGGGCGTTGCCGCAGGGTTGGTTGAGGGAACAACCGCGCCGACGACCCCAATTGGGCGGGCGATTTCTGTCACCCCCGTGGCCGGATCATCAGAAACGATGCCGAATGTTTTTGCATCCGCGATGTCCCGCAAAAGGCCCAGGGTTTTGCGGTGATTTTTTGTGATCTTATCGGCAACATTGCCCAGGCCAGTGGTCTGTACCGCCAATTCAGCCAGCGCACGGTTGCGCTTGGGCTCCATTATGGCCCATCCAACCGCCTGGGCGGCTTGATCGTAGCGTTCTTGTGAGCCGCGCGCTTCGAAAGCCAACTGGGCTTTGCGGGCGCGGGCAATCACGCGGTCAACGAGCGCAATGTCATCGGGAGCTGTCATGGGGAATTCCGTTCATTATTGAGTGGTGGGGACCCGTAGAGGCCCCCACCGATTGCGATTATATTAAAGGCCTGCGAGCAGGTCCTTTAGGGTCACCTCGCGGGCGGCCCACATTTCCAGGACCTCATCGCGGGTCATGATATGCATCGGAGATCCACCCGCTTTCATTTTGCCCGCAACGCGGCTGTTGGCAAACATGGCCGGCACGGTTTCGGCCAGCTTATCGATGATGGCTTGCGGGGTGCCTTTGGGGACCATCACGCCGCGGAAATTAACCGAGGCATTGTCCACATCAAGACCCTGTTCCATCAGGGTCGGCACGTCCTCCATAAAGGCATTGCGCTCCAGATCGGCGACGCCAAGGATCTTGATGGTGCCCGCTTCACGGGCGCGGAAGGCGTCCGATAGGTTGTTGACGCCCGCCATAACCTCACCGGCGATAACCGCTTTCATCGCGCCGGAACCGCCCGATTTATTCGGAATATAGGCCATTTTTACGCCGGCTGCTTTTTCAATTTGCAGTGCGGCGATATGGTGACCCACAAACAGGCCCGCACCAGAGAAGGTGAGCTTGCCTGGATTGGCTTTGGCCCAATCAATGACATCGGCCATGGAGTTAAACTCACTGTCTGCGGCCACAACAAATACCGCCGGATCTGCACCCCAGTTGGCAATGGGCTCGAAACTATCGGCCGAATATTCGACGCCGCCCTGAATAGATTGGGCAATGAAATGCGGGATGTTATATGCGCCCATGGTATAGCCATCGGCTTCGGCAGCTGTGGCCAGCCAGTTCCAGCCGACGCGGCCCCCGGCGCCGGGTTTGTTGATAATGGCAACAGGCATGCCCAAGGCATCGTCATTGCCAGCGGTCATGGTGACGATACGGGCTTGGAAATCTGTGGCGCCGCCGGCGCCATAGCTGACCATCAGCATAATCGGACGCTCAGGATAACTTGCGTGGCCATCGGCCTGCGCGGAGCTGGCCAAAGTGGCAAGGGCAATGGCTGCACCTGCGAGTAGTTTCTTCATTTTCTAGTCCTCCCTAGTGGTGATGATGCCCTGCCGCGTCTACGGTTCAGGACCAAATCTCTCGCGGCGTGTATACGTTCAAGATAAGTGCGAAGAGACAGTACATGACGGCCATAAAGCCGGCCGTGATGATGGCGCGCATGACCCAAGACCGGAGCTGCCGGTGATCTGCGGGGTCATACCAAGTGAGTAGAATAAAGAAGGCGAGGGTCGTTCCGGTGTAAAACCCAAAGAACTTGGCCCCCCAAAAAACATAGGCTACGGCGACAGCGAGACCGGGCAGGATACGGGCAATTTCCTGGCGGCTGAAACCGCCCTCTTGAGCCGCGCCGTCTCTGAGGGCTTTGAAAAAGGTCCAGAGGGCGAGCACAACAAAGACGGTTGAGATGAGGCGCGGAAAGGCGAAAGCGGCCGCCGGGGTTTGGGTATAGCTGACAAAGCAGACCCACAGCCCGACAAGGGCGATGAGCCCCGCGGGGATGGCATGTTGAAACCGCTGCATCACAAAGCCCTCCCTTGGTTGCGATTTTTCATCTCAAGCCAGACCGAATAGATGATCGAACCCAAGACGATGGCAATCAGCACCATGTTTAAGGTGCCGGTAAAGAAATACGGCAAGACCCCATTTTGCGCCGCCGCGATCATCGCGCCTTCGACAAAGTTGCCTTCCGCAATTGGGCCTAAGATCAATCCCAAAACCAACGGGGCGGCGGAGTAGCCGTAGCGTTCCAGAAAATACATACCCGCGCCGAGAACCAGCATGACAAATACGTCATCCATAGACAGCTGCACTGAGTAGCTGCCGAATACCGCAAGGGCCAGGACCACAGCGGCCATGACCGCGCGCGGCACGCGTGCCACATTGGCGGCCAGACCCGCGATCATGAGGCCAAAGACACACATCAAGATTTGCCCGATCAGCATGGAGTTGATGAAGGGCCAAACGACCTCTGGATAGTCACGGAAAATATTTGGGCCGGGGAAAATTCCATGGATGATCAACCCGCCGAGCAATACCGCAGCTGTCGGGCTGCCGGGGATTGAGAGGGTGAGCAAGGGGACCAAGGAGGGTCCGACCATGGCGTTATTGGCCGATTCTGCGGCGATAATGCCCTCTGAATGGCCCGTGCCGAATTTCTCGCGCTCTGGGCTGAAATTGCGGGTTTGATCATAGGCCACCAGACCTGCGATTTGCCCACCCACGCCGGGGATCAAACCGATGATTGCGCCGACAGAGGTTCCGATGCCGAGCGCGCGCGTGCGGCGGCTCACTTCTGTGATGGCCTGGCGCAGCGGATGGGGCTTAATGCTCAGGACTTCAAGATCGTCCCGAGAGCGGCCCTTGGCAAACATTGAGATCACCTGCGGAATGGCAAAAAGACCAATCAGCGCGGGAATGATGTTGATGCCTCCCGCAAGAGAGGAATGAAAAATAAAGCGCTGTGTGCCTAAGATATCGTCAAAGCCGATCGTGGAAATCCAAAGGCCGATACATCCGGCCAATAGGCCCTTGATGACAGAGTTGCTGCCCAAAGTGCCAATGACAGTCACACCAAGGATCGCGATCCAGAAACTTTCACTTGGGCCAAAGACCAAGGCCCATTTGGCGAGCACCGGCGTGGCGAAGATCAGAAGAAGCACCCCGGCGACACCGCCAAAGAGCGAGGCCAGGAATGACAATTGTAAAGCGCGCTTGCCGTCACCCTTGCGCGCCATCGTGTGGCCGTCCAATGTGGTGGCAATATTGGCCGGCGCTCCCGGAATTTTCAGCAAAATGGCACTGACCGCACCGCCCGCGACCGTAGAGGTGTAAAGCGCCCCTAACAAAATCAGCCCATGAGCGGGCTCCATCTTGAAGGTGAAAGGAATGGCCAAAGCCACCGCCATAGTGGGCGAAAGGCCTGGCGTGGCGCCAAGGATCAACCCAAAGACGGTGCCCAGCAACAACATGCCAAAGGCCCAAAGGGTGAAGACATCGTCAAAGTAGTAAAGGAACTCCATTGGTGATCCACAGTCCTGTGTTGCGGTTGACTTATCAGAGTAGGCGATGAAAATAGTAATGCAAACGTTTTCATAAAATTTACCAAAATGAGGTTTTTATGTCATTAAAGCAGGGAGGTAAGGCGGATATCGTCGATGTCGCGCGCCGGGCAGGGGTCTCAATTTCGACGGTTTCTCGCAGCTTTAACCACCCGAATTTGGTGAATCTTGCGACTCGTAAAAAGATTGAAAAATCCGTGAAGGCTTTGGGTTATATTCGCAATCGGGCGGCGCAGGCGATGCATGGGCGGCGCAGTGGCACGATTGGTTTGATCGTCCCAACCATCGATCACGCAATCTTTGCCGAGGTCATCCAAAGCTTTTCGGATGCGGTGGATCAGGCTGGCTTTACCCTATTGATCGCCAGCCATGGATTCGATTTGGAGCGCGAGTATGCTGTATTGCGAAAATTTCTCGAGCACCGGGTAGATGGGGTGGCATTGATTGGTCTGGATCATTCTGAACCGACCTTCCAGCTTTTGGAGCAACAGGCCGTTCCGGTGATTTCAATCTGGAACTATGAAGAGGATAGCCGCATTTCCTGCGTTGGGGCTGCCAATAGCGAGGCGGGGGAGATGGCCGCGAGACATGTACTCGATTTGGGGCACAGGCGGATTGCCTTGGTGTTTCCCAAGACTGTTGGCAATGATCGCGCGCGGGGGCGGTTGCAGGGGGCTTTGGTGCAATTGCGCCACCAGCAGGCCGAGCCGCCAGAAGCATGGACCATACAGGCCCCTTATAATATCGCAGAAGCGAAGGACGCTTGCGGCGCCTTGTTCGACCTGCCGGAACGCCCTACGGCCCTTCTGTGCGGCAATGATGTGATCGCGCAAGGGGCAATTTATGCCGCATTCGAGCGGGGGTTACGGGTGCCAGAAGACCTGTCTATTTTGGGGATAGGGGACTTTAAAGGCAGCAAAGAGATGGAGCCGGCGCTGACAACGATCCATTTTCCTGCCGAAGAAATTGGCGGTTTGGCGGGCCGCGAAATGTGTGGTTTGATCGCTCAGTCCGAAGGGGTGAAAGCCACGGGGCAGCTGGTGCGCCGGAAATGTCAGATCAGCTTGGCTGAGCGCGCGACCTGCTTGCCGGCCCGGGACTTGCGCCCCTCTGATCCTTGAAAGATTCTGCGAAATAAAATGGAATTTTGCAAAAAAGCCCTACTCTCCCCTTCCAATGGGTGCCTATTGCGCTATCGTCTCCCGGAAGCCAAATTAAGTTTGGCTTAATATCTGGGAGGATACTATGAAAAATCTAGGAATGAAGACGGCCATTGCTGCATTGACAGTTGCCTTTGCTGGCGAGGCCATCGCCACAGAGTGGAATGTTTCTGTATGGGGCAAGCGTCGGGCGTTTACCGAGCATGTTGAGAAATTGGCAGAATTGGTCTCGGCGAAAACCAATGGCGAATTCACGATGAATGTCAGCTACGGCGGTCTGTCAAAAAACCGCGAAAACCTCGATGGGATTTCCATTGGGGCCTTTGAAATGGCGCAATTCTGTGCCGGCTATCATCCAGACAAAAACCGTGTGGTGACTGTTTTGGAACTGCCGTTCTTAGGCGTTGCAAATTTGGCAGAAGAAGTTGCGGTTAGTCATGCAGTCTATGCCCATCCGGCAGCGACCGAAGAAATGGCACAATGGAATGCGCGTTTGCTTATGACCTCACCGATGCCGCAATATAACATCGTTGGCACTGGTGATCCGCGTTCGACCCTAGCGGATTTCGAAGGTATGCGCGTGCGGGCCACAGGTGGTCTGGGCAAAGCATTCGCGGCGGTTGGCAGTGTGCCCACATCCGTGACAGCAACCGAAGCCTATCAAGCGATGGAATCGGGTGTTGTGGACACCGTGGCCTTTGCGCAGCATGCGCATTTGTCCTATGGCACAATCAATCGTGCGGATTGGTGGACGGAGAATCTGAACCCAGGCACTGTGAACTGTCCGGTTGTTGTCAACATCGATGCCTATGAAAGCCTGTCTGATGCGCACCGCGCTGTGTTGGATGAATCCGTTGACGAGTCGATTGAATATTATCTCGAAAACTACGCCAAATTGCTGCAGCGTTGGGATGACGTTCTGGCCGAAAAAGGTGTTGAAAAAGTCACCATCAGCGATGCCGAATTGTCAGCATTCCGCGCAAAAGCCGCCGATCCAATCCGTGCGGCTTGGATTGCCGATATGGAAGCGCAGGGCATTCCTGGTCAAGAATTGTTTGACCTTGTCATGACCACTTTGGAAAACACCCGTAAGGGCAATTAATCCAATCGCACCTGCCCCTTTTCGCGAGGGGCAGGTGTTTTGATATTTTACGCGCTGTCAATTTAACCCGAAAGGGACGCTATGGCTTCCTCCTCATCTGTTCTGCAAGACGAGTCCTGGCTCAGCCGCGCTGATCGCGCGCTTTTGCCCGTTGAGCGCATCTTTGCATTATTCAGCGGATTGGCCGTATTTTCACTCATGTTTCTCGCGGCGTACTCTGTTTCAGGCCGCAAGTTTTTCAACCAGCCCTTGAATGGTTATGTCGACTATATCGAGGCGGCCATGCCGGTGATTGCCTTTATGGGAGTGTCCTATGTGCAACGTTTCGGGGGTCATATTCGTATGGATATGATCATCGGCAAGATGCGAGGCCGGGTGCTCTGGGCGTTGGAGCTTCTGACTGTGACGTTGGTTTTGGTCGTTATTTTGGCGCTGATCTGGGGCTCTTGGGCGCATTTTGACCGCAGTTTTGATTTCGCCAAACCTCTTTGGAGCCGTGACAGCTCGATTGATATCGGCATTCCGATGTGGCCGGCCAAACTTCTGGTTCCCGTCGCCTTCTCGCTTTTGGCGGTGCGGCTCGTCTTGCAGATTATTGGCTATGGCCGTGCATTGGTCCTCGGACTGGAGCGCCCGGTGGCTGTGCCCTTGATCTTAACAATCGAAGAACAGGCCATGGCAGAAGCGGCCCATTTGGCGGAGCAAGAGTGATGGATCCTATTTCAATAGGTCTATGGACCACCGGCGGCATGCTGGTTTTGGTTTTCATCGGTATGCGGGTGGCTTTTGCCGCGGGTCTTGCGGGCTTTGTTGGCTTGTTTTGGTTGCGCTGGAACGGCTTTGACTATGACCCGGCAAAATTTGGCAAAGCCCTGACCATTAGCGTAAAAATTGCCGGCCAAGTGCCGCATTCAAAAATAGCTGCGCAGGCCTTGAGCCTTATTCCGACGTTTATTTTGATCGGCTATTTGGCCTATTATGCCAAGTTGACCACGGCCCTTTTTGAGGCCGCGAAACGGTGGATCGCTTGGGTGCCTGGCGGTCTTGCGGTCTCTACGGTTTTCGCGACAGCAGGCTTTGCGGCGGTTTCTGGTGCATCGGTGGCCACGGCGGCGGTTTTTGCGCGGATTGCGATCCCTGAGATGCTGAAAATCGGCTATAATAAGCAATTTGCCGCTGGCGTTGTGGCGGCTGGCGGGACTTTGGCGTCGCTCATTCCGCCCTCTGCTATTTTGGTCATCTACGCGATTATCGTTGAGCAGGATGTGGGAAAGCTGCTGTTGGCGGGCTTTATTCCCGGTGCTTTTTCGGCTTTGGTCTATGCCGGGCTCATCATTGGTATTGCAGTGATCTTCAAAAACGTTGGCCCACCGGTGACAGGCTTCACTTGGCGCGAACGTTTTGCAGCCCTGCCACCGGCTTTGCCGATTGTCGCTGTGGTCGTGATTATCATCTTCTTTGTTTACAATCCCTTTGGGGATGCCTGGGGCACACCCACAGAAGGTGGCGCCGTCGGCGCGTTCATCGTGTTTCTGATGGCGCTCTACCGTGGTATGCGCTGGGCTCAGCTGAAAGATGCTCTGCTTGAAACGGCCAAATTGACCGTGATGATCTTCTCAATCATTTGGGGCGTGCTGATTTATGTGCGGTTCTTGGGATTTGCCGATCTTCCGGGGGTGTTTTCTGATTGGATTACCAGCCTGGACATGGCGCCTTTGCTTATTCTGATCTGCATCCTTTTGGCCTATGCGGTTTTGGGCATGTTCATGGATGCGATTGGCATGTTGCTTTTGACGTTGCCAGTGGTCTACCCGGCCGTCATGGCACTCAATGGTGGTGAATTTGTGACTGCGGCTGACAGCGCCTTTGGCATGAATGGCACGATGTGTGCGATTTGGTTTGGGATATTGGTGGTGAAAATGGCGGAGTTCTGTCTGATCACCCCGCCCATCGGCCTCAATTGCTTTGTGGTCGCAGGCGTGCGCGATGATTTGACGGTGCAGGATGTCTTCAAAGGCGTCACCCCCTTCTTCCTTGCGGATGGTGTCACAATCGCGCTTTTGGTCGCCTTTCCGGGAATTGTTCTGTGGCTGCCGTCCTTGGTGGGTTAGGGCGGCGAAATTTCTCTTGCCTCTTTTGATGCGGCATGAAAGCCATTGCTTATGAGCGAGAAAGCTGCGGATAGGCCGATTGTTGGCGCATTGTGGATGGGGCTGTCAGGGCTTTGTTTCATCGGCGTTTATGTCGGCGTAAAATTGGTGGGCACGCGCCTGCCGGCCGCTGAAAGTGCCTTTCTGCGCTATGCGTTAGGCCTGGTGTTCTTGCTGCCGGTTCTGCGTGGCTTACTGCGTGAGGGGCTCACGTGGCAAGTGACCAAACTCGGCGCAGGGCGCGCGTTTTTGCATACTTTTGCCGTGACACTTTGGTTCTATGCCATGGCCCGTATTCCCGTGGCGGAGGTCTCTGCTATGGGATATTTGACGCCAATATTCGTGACATTGGGAGCGGTTGTTATTCTGGGCGAGCGTTTGGCGCTGCGCCGGGGGCTGGCGATTGTCGTGGCGATTTTGGGAGTTTTGGTTATCTTGCGGCCGGGTATTCGTGAGATCACACCGGGCCATATCGCCATGCTGGGCACAACCCTATGTTTTGGGGTGAGCTACCTCATTGCCAAGCGCCTGACCGATTTGGCCAGTGCGGACATGGTCGTGGCGCTATTGTCGGTTGGTGTGACCATCGGGCTTATCCCGCTCACAATCCCCGTCTGGATTGCGCCCACGAGCTTTGAAGTTGGAATGCTCATGGCCGTCGCCACTTTCGCCGTCGCGGGGCATTACTCAATGACATTTGCCTTCCGATCTGCGCCGCTGACCGTCACGCAACCGGTTGGGTTTTTGCAGCTGATTTGGTCTGTTGCCACGGGATATTTCCTTTTTGGCGAGCATATAGATGCTTTGGTTATTCTGGGCGGGACGATTATTGTTGGTTCCGTGTTGTACCTCACGCTGCGGGAGGCGCAGTTGAAACGAAAACGAGAAAGAAAGACCCCCCTATGATCGATCCAAAACCCACCGCCAGCCATTTTATCAACGGCGCCTATGTTGAAGACACAGAGGGCGCCGCGATTGATGTGATCTACCCCGCAACGGGAGAGGTGATCGGCCGGGTGCATAGTGCAACGCCGCAGATCGTGCAGGCGGCTCTTGCGGCGGCCAAGGCGGCCCAGCCAGCTTGGGCCGCGATGACCGGCACGGAGCGCGGCCGGATATTGCGCCGGGCGGCGGATATGATGCGTGCGCAGAACCGTTCGTTGTCCGAATTGGAAACCTATGACACCGGCAAGCCCTTGCAGGAAACTTTGGTGGCCGATGCCACCTCGGCGGCGGATGCTTTGGAGTATTTTGGGGGTCTGGCCGGGAGTCTCACCGGGGAGCATGTGCAGTTTGGTGAGGATTTTATCTATACGATACGCGAGCCGCTTGGGCTCTGCGTTGGGATTGGCGCTTGGAATTACCCCACGCAAATCGCCGCTTGGAAAGGCGCGCCCGCTTTGGCCTGCGGCAATGCGATGGTCTTCAAGCCTTCTGAAACAACCCCGCTTTGCGCTTTGAAAGTGGCGGAAATTTTGCACGAGGCCGGTTTGCCAGCCGGGCTGTATAATGTGGTGCAGGGATTGGGCGATGTGGGGGCGGCCTTGGTGAGCGATCCTTTGGTGGATAAGGTCTCACTGACAGGCTCGCTGCCAACAGGCCGCAAAGTCTATGCCGCCGCGGCAGAGGGTATGCGCCATGTGACCATGGAACTGGGCGGGAAATCACCGCTGATCATTTTTGATGATGCCGAACTGGAGGCTGCGGTCAGCGGCGCTATCTTGGCCAATTTTTATTCCTCTGGGCAGATTTGCTCAAACGGCACACGCGTTTTCGTCCAAAAGGGCATCAAGCCCGCCTTTCTCAAGCGCCTCTCCGAGCGCCTGGCGACAGCGGTCTTGGGGGATCCCATGGATGAGGCCAGCAATTTCGGACCGATGGTTTCAGAGCGACAGCGCGATATCGTGGAAGGGTTCATTGCTAAGGGCAAGGCGGAAGGGGCGCGGCTCGTCTGTGGCGGCACACGGCTGGATCGTCCAGGCTTTTGGCTGACGCCAGCGGTGTTTACTGATGTGACGGATCAAATGACCATCGCAAAGGAAGAGATTTTTGGGCCCGTCTTATCAGTTCTAGAATTTGACGATGAGGCGGAGGTTTTGGCCCGTGCCAATGATACGGACTATGGGCTGGCGGCTGGTGTCTTTACCCAAAACCTGCCGAGGGCCCATCGGATGGTGAAGGCTCTGGAGGCCGGGACCTGCTATATCAACACCTATAACGACGCCCCGGTCGAAGCACCGTTTGGCGGTGTAAAGCTCTCTGGCGTGGGCCGTGAAAACTCGAAGGCCGCGATCAATCATTACTCACAGCTTAAATCTGTCTATGTCCGCCTGAGCCAATTGGAAGCGCCCTATTAGAGATCGGTGCGTGCAGGAGGCGGTCGCCTCATCGCACTTGATAGGGCAGGATACCGCGCAGATCCGGATCCACCTGTAAATTGCGCTCCAGCGGTGGCACGGAGCGTTGGTGGCAATTGCGGCGCTCACAGATTCGGCAGGAGATGCCAATGGGTTCCACCTGAGCATTGGCGCTGGTGTCCAGCCCGTCGGCATAGACCAAAGACCCTGCATGCCGCATTTCGCATCCCAAGCCAATGGCATAGCGCCGTACGGGCGCGCCCCATGCGCCGCCGGATTTGCTCACATCCCGCGCCAGGCAGAAATAGCGTTTCCCGTCGGGCGTCTCAGCCATTTGCCTTAAAAACTGTCCTGGGGTTTCAAAGGCGCGATGCACATTCCAAAGCGGGCATGCGCCGCCAAAACGGGCGAATTGCAATGAGGTGGCCGAATGGCGTTTGGTAATGGTGCCGGCTTGATCGACACGGACAAAAAAGAAGGGCAAGCCCTTTTGCCCACTGCGCTGCAAGGTGGAGAGGCGATGGGCGACCTGCTCAATGCTGGCGCCAAACTTCCCGGCCAATTGCTCCAGATCATGTCGCAGTTCCTGTGCGGCGGTCAAAAAGCTGCCATAGGGCATGAGGCTGGCCCCGGCGTAGTAATTGGCCAAGCCCAATTTGGCGATGTCGCGGGCTGCGGGTGAATGGAATTTGGCAAAGTCCAATGTGGCATCCAGAAGATCGTTTTGTGTCAACAGGGCAAGTTGGATCAGGAGTTGAAAGGTAGCGGTTGCCTCGGGCAGATGTGCCGAAAGCGTTAGGATTTTACTCTCGGGCTCATAGCGGCGGAGGGCCGGACCTCCGCTGCGCCGCAACGTCACGCCATGGGCTTCAAGCCTGGCAATCGCATGGGCCTGGATGCTGCCTTTGGCGTCAGCGGCGAAGCGCTCCGCTGCGCGGTCCACGGCATCAATATAGTTGTCACAATAGTGGAAAAAGTCTCGAACCTCTTCCCAAGGGCTGGATTGTAGGCGGCTGTCGGCGCGGCCGAGGGCCTCATCCAGAGACGCGAGCCGCTCATGGGTTTCCCGATAGGCCCGATGCAGCTGCAAAAATGCGCGCGCCAATCCGGGGGCGTTGTTGGCGGCCATTCGGATATCGGCCAGATGCGGTGCATCGGCGCCAAAGATCGGATCAGTGGCCGCTTCGCGCATATCGCTGACCAATCGCGCGTTGTCGCCTGACACAAGTTCGGTGACGTCAAAACCAAAAACATCAGCCAAAGCGAGAATCACCGCCGCAGACACTGGGCGGTTGTTGTTTTCCATTTGATTGAGATAGGGCAGCGAGACCTCGAGCCGCTCGGAAAATTCCCGCTGGGTGAGATCAACCTTGCGCCGTAATTCGCGCAGTTTCGTGCCGGCATAGAGTTTTTGTTTGGCCATGGGAACCTGCTAGCACGGCAAGTTTGCAAACTCAACTTTGCGGGTTTGCGATTTCAAGATCACTGGTGCGTTTGATCACATAGGTGATGGTCAAAATGGACAGGCTGGTAGTGGCGAGCATGATCAGCAGCAGGGGCAAAGCGCCGGTCCCGGGGACCAATATGGCCCCGGTGCCAATTGCGATCAATGCGCCGCCGCCGGTGTTGATTGTGCCGCCAATGCCAGAGGCGGAGCCGGCCAAATGCGGCCGGACGGACATCATGCCCGCCGTGGCGTTCGGCAGAACCATACCATTGCCAAGGCCCATAAAGCAGACACAGCCAAAGAAGGATATCGGTTGCGCGTCAGTGAAGAGGAACAAGCTGATGCTCAGGACCAATCCCAGGCAGGTCAAAATCGTGCCGATCAGCACCATTCGGTTGACCCCTAGCGTGTTGGAGAAACGCCCTGATATGCCATTCCCAACGATATAGCCCAATGAAGGCGCGCCGAGGTAAAATCCCAAAGCGGCAGGCGATAGGCCAAATATTTCACGGCCAACATAGGCGCCGCCGCCCAGATAGGCGAAATAGGCACCGGCGCTGAAGCTGGCGGTCAGGCAATAGCCCCAAAAGCGACGAGACTTCAGAAGCTCAGGATAAGCGCGAAACTGCTCTGCCATTGAGCTGGTTTGATGCAGATTGGTCTCACCCATGTCCAAATAGGTCAGGGCAAAGACGAAAATGCCAACGCCGAGCAGGAGCCAAAAACTCGCCACCCAGCCAAATTGTGCCTCTAAGCCACCGCCCATTGCGGGTCCGATGAGGGGCAAGATGGCCATGCCCATTGTGACGTATCCCAGCACGGAAGCTGCTTGATCTTGGCTGCAGGTGTCGCGAATCGCCGCGCGAGACAGAACCAGGCCGGTGACCACAACCGCCTGCAGCAAGCGGCAGACCAGAAAAACCTCAAAAGAGGGGGCAATAATGCAGCCCAATGAGGCGCTGCAAAAAATGGCCAAGGCGACCATGACCACGGGCCGGCGTCCGTAGCGATCCGACAGCGGGCCGACAAAGAGTTGGAAGACCGCATTCATTGCCAAATACAGACTTACGGAGAGCGTGGCGCTGGCGTAGCTGACATTGAACGTCTGTGCCATTGAGGGCAGCGAAGGTAGAAAGATGCTGAGACCGAGAGCGCCGACTGCCGAGAGGCAAATCAGTGTGAAGATGCTGGGCGGTGTGGAATTGTCCAAGAACTTGGAGCGGGAATGACTACTCATTGTAAATCGCTATCGCCGCCTGTTGGGCTTGTCCAGACTCTTTGCAATTATTCAGTTATGCAGATTGTTGCCGCAAAATATTTGCAAATATTCCAAATTCGCCTTCGCTTTGTCGGCCGGGGAGGCTATGGTCGCGCAAAGAGGATCTGCCATGACGAATATTTTGAATGAATTACAAAGCCGGCGTGACATTGCGCGGATGGGCGGCGGTCAGCGCCGGATTGATGCGCAGCATGCGAAGGGGAAACTCACCGCGCGCGAGCGGATTGATTTGCTGCTTGATGAGGGCAGTTTTGAAGAATTTGATATGTTCAAAGCTCACCGCTGCGTGGATTTCGGCATGCAAGAGCAAACCTACCCTGGCGATGGCGTGGTCACAGGCTGGGGTACGGTCAATGGACGCATGGTCTATGTTTATAGTCAAGATTTCACGGTTTTTGGGGGCTCATTGTCAGAAACCCATGCGGAGAAAATCTGTAAAATCATGGATATGGCGATGCAAAACGGTGCACCTGTGATCGGATTAAACGATTCTGGTGGCGCACGGATTCAAGAGGGCGTCGCCTCTTTGGCCGGTTACGCAGAGGTGTTTCAACGCAATGTTATGGCCTCCGGCGTCGTGCCGCAGATCAGCGTGATCATGGGCCCCTGTGCCGGCGGCGCGGTCTATTCGCCGGCGATGACTGATTTCATCTTCATGGTCAAAGACAGCAGCTATATGTTTGTGACAGGCCCTGATGTGGTCAAGACTGTGACCAATGAGGTGGTAACGGCCGAAGAGCTCGGTGGCGCGGTCACCCATACGAAGAAATCATCCGTGGCCGATGGGGCCTTTGAGAATGACGTTGAGGCCCTGACAGAAGTCCGGCGTCTGGTGGATTTTTTGCCGCTCAACAATCGCGAGAAACCGCCTGTCCGGCCATTCTTTGACGATCCGCTTCGCGTGGATAACAGTTTGGACACGCTGATCCCTGCGAACCCGAACCAGCCTTATGACATGAAAGAGCTGATCCATAAAATCGCTGATGAAGGCGATTTTTATGAGATCCAAGAGGAATTTGCCAAAAATATCCTCACCGGCTTTATTCGCATGGAAGGCTCCACCGTTGGGGTTGTGGCCAATCAGCCGACAGTTTTGGCCGGCTGTTTGGATATTGACGCCAGCCGCAAGGCCGCGCGGTTTGTCCGGTTCTGTGATGCCTTTGAAATCCCAATCCTCACGCTCGTGGACGTGCCCGGCTTTCTTCCCGGAACAGGGCAGGAATATGGTGGCGTGATCAAGCACGGAGCCAAACTCTTGTTTGCCTATGGTGAGGCCACGGTGCCCAAGGTGACGGTCATTACGCGCAAAGCCTATGGCGGCGCCTATGATGTGATGGCCTCCAAACATCTGCGCGGTGATTTCAACTACGCTTGGCCCACAGCCGAGATTGCGGTGATGGGCGCCAAAGGGGCAACCGAGATCATCCATCGTGCTGATCTGGGGGATGCTGAGAAGATTGCCCAGCATACGAAAGACTATGAAGAACGTTTCGCCAATCCTTTCGTTGCGGCTGAAAAAGGGTTCATCGACGAGGTGATCATGCCAGCTTCCACGCGTCGCCGGGTGTGCCGGGCATTTGCCAGTTTGCGGGGAAAATCCCTGAAAAACCCATGGAAAAAACATGACAACATTCCACTCTAAGGTCGAAGAGAGCCAATAATGGAAAAACACCGTGGGTTCCCCGGCCGTCTTCCCGGTACGGATGCGCAATTTACCATTCGGCGCGCGAGTAAGAATGGGGCGACAAAAATTATCAGGCGCGAGCGCTATGCAGACCGTCGTCCTCCAGATCGCCGGGCGGATGAGGCGTTTCTGCACGCTTTGATTGAATATTTTGGTGAAGAGCCATTTGAGCGCGGCAACCTTGATGGGGGCCGCCTGTCTTGGTTGTTTGAACGCGAAGTCGTCCCCGCACAGGATGATTTCGATCCCGAATCCTATGTGGCTTTGCTGCGTGTGGATCTGAAAAAAGCGCAAGCGAGCTTTCCACAAATCTTTGTCGAAGGGTGGTCGGCGTGAATTTGCCGGGTCTCATAGGGTGTTTTGCGCGGCTTTGTGCCCAGTGCTTGGGAGCAGCCGGGTCTTCCCTTGGCCTATCCGGCCGCGCTTGTCATAATCTAGGTGTTGGAGTTTCAAAATTCTTTGCATTGGTTTTGAAGACATTTCGACCCTTTCTTTCCTTAACCGGTTCTGGCTTTGGCCAGTGCCGGTTCTTTTTTTCGCACAGCTCCTTTGCCTCGAGCTGCGCGCGCCGAGAAGGATTCCTCAATGTTTGATAAGATTTTAATTGCCAACCGGGGCGAGATTGCCTGTCGTGTGATAAAAACAGCCAAGGCGATGGGGATCAAAACCGTGGCGATTTATTCCGATGCGGATGCCCAGGCGTTGCATGTGAAAATGGCGGATGAGGCGGTGCATATCGGTCCTTCGCCGGCGAATCAGTCTTACATCGTGATTGAAAAAGTCATGGATGCGATCCGGCAAACCGGGGCGCAAGCTGTGCATCCCGGTTATGGGTTCTTGTCAGAAAATCGCCTGTTTGCTGAGGCCTTGGAGGCTGAAGGTGTGGCTTTCATCGGCCCGCCGGCCTCTGCGATTGAAAGCATGGGAGATAAGATCACCTCGAAAAAACTGGCCAAAGAGGCCGGTGTGAGCACGGTTCCGGGCTATATGGGTCTGATTGCTGATGCAGATGAAGCGGTGAAAATCGCACAAGAGGTTGGATATCCGGTGATGCTCAAGGCCAGCGCTGGTGGGGGTGGCAAGGGTATGCGCATCGCATGGAACGATGCAGAGGCGCGCGAGGGCTTCCAATCGTCCAAGAATGAAGCGGCCAGCAGCTTTGGAGATGACCGGATTTTCATCGAAAAATTCGTCACGCAGCCCCGGCATATCGAAATCCAAGTTCTGGCGGATAGCCATGGCAATTGCATCTATCTCAATGAGCGCGAATGTTCCATCCAGCGCCGCAACCAAAAAGTGATTGAAGAGGCCCCGAGCCCCTTCTTGACGCCGGAGGTGCGCAAGGCCATGGGCGCGCAATCTTGTGCATTGGCCCAAGCGGTGGGCTACACCAGCGCCGGTACGGTGGAATTTATCGTCGACAGCGCACAGAATTTCTACTTTCTCGAAATGAACACGCGCTTGCAGGTCGAACATCCGGTGACGGAGTTGATCACTGGGGTGGATCTGGTGGAGCAGATGATCCGCGTTGCCAATGGCGAGGCGCTGTCCATTACCCAAGAGGACGTGAAAATTAATGGCTGGGCCATGGAAAGCCGCCTCTATGCGGAAGACCCTTATCGGGGGTTTTTGCCCTCAATTGGCCGTTTGACACGGTATCGTCCGCCCGCTGAAAGCCGCAGCGCGACCGCGGCCGTACGCAATGATACCGGTGTTTATGAAGGTGGAGAAATTTCCATGTTCTATGATCCGATGATTGCCAAGCTTTGCACCTGGGCGCCAGATCGTCCCGCGGCCATTGCGCAGATGCGCAATGCGCTGGATGCCTTTGAGGTCGAGGGTATTGGTCACAACATTCCATTCCTCTCTGCGGTCATGGATCACCCGAAATTTTGCGCCGGCAATATCACCACTGCCTTTATCGAGGAGGAATATCCAGACGGGTTTCATGGGGTTGATCTGCCACAAGAGACGCTGAAAATTGTCGGCGCCTGCGCGGCGGCAATGTATCGTTTGGGCGAAATTCGTCGCACAAAAGTTTCTGGGCGCATGGACAATCACGAGCGCCGCGTGCGCGACGATTGGGTTGTTGGCATTCAGGGCCATGAGTTCCCCGTGACAATTGCAGCCGATCCCAATGGATCCACCGTACATTTTGAAAGCGGCAGCCATAGGGTGGCCAGTGATTGGACACCGGGCAAGCCACTGGCTTTGATGAATGTGGATGGTATCGATATCGCGTTAAAGGTTGAGAAATGCACAAGCGGCTTCCGTATCCGCTTCCGCGGGGCTGATATGCGCGTGACTGTGCGCAGCCCGCGTCAGGCTGAGCTGGCCAAATTGATGATCGAGAAAGTCGCGCCGGATACTTCGAAACTCTTGCTCTGCCCCATGCCGGGCTTGATCGTCAAAGTCGATGTGGCTGTGGGCGATGAAGTGCAAGAGGGCCAGACGCTTTGCACAGTTGAGGCGATGAAAATGGAAAATATCCTGCGGGCCGAGAAGAAAGCTATTGTCAGCAAGATCCATGCGGCGCCGGGCGACAGTCTGGCCGTGGATGCGATCATCATGGAGTTTGAGTGAGCCTGAACGGCTCAGACCCGAAGGTGGGGCGACCCTTGGGCCGTTCCATCCTTCGCGGCGGCCTTCAGGGCTTGCTCATCTCGCGCTGTCGGATGGGCATTTTGTCGATCACCCGGCTCAATTCACGCATGTCCCAAGCAAAGGGTTTGCGCAGTTTGATTTTACCATCCTTGCCGATCAAAACCCAATTGAAGCCTTTGGGGTGCAATGTTTTGCGCAGGTTGGACTGGGCTTTGGGATCGGTATCGACCACAATCATGACGTCTCGTTCCTGCACCACAGCTATTTCGGCCTGCAAAAGCGCCATTTGCTGGGTGAAAGTCGGGTCCAGCGGGCTATCGGCGAACACAACCCAGGGCCGCGCCGCCCAGATGACATCTGACAGCTCAACCTCTTTTGCGTCGAAAATATGGGTCGGATCGGAGCGCCAAATGTCTAAGGTCTCCCCGGCCAAGACCGGTGGCGCGATGGCCAGAAGCCCGAGCCACAAGTGGAACACTCTTTTAAACATAATATCTCCTTCATGGTTCTATATAGGGCCTTTGCAATTGCAAGCGAAGGGGTTGAACGAAAAATACCCGGGCATCGGCCCGCGGGACAAGGAGCGCGGATAATGACAGATAAGACATCTTGGAGCGAAATGGCTGGCAAAGAGCTGCGCGGCAAGCCATTGGAGTCTTTAACTTGGGATACGCTCGAAGGCATCAAGGTGCAGCCGCTTTATACGGCTGAAGATGCGACAGGATTGGCGCATATGGGCAGCGTGCCGGGGCAAGAACCCTATACGCGCGGTGTCAAAGCCACCATGTATTCCGGCCGGCCCTGGACCATTCGGCAATACGCTGGATTTTCCACAGCCGAAGAGTCCAATGCCTTTTACCGCCAAGGGCTCGCAGCCGGGCAACAGGGGGTATCAGTGGCCTTCGATTTGGCCACGCATCGGGGCTATGACAGCGATCATCCGCGCGTTGTCGGCGATGTTGGCAAAGCTGGGGTGGCGATTGACAGTGTAGAGGATATGAAAATCCTCTTTGATGGCATCCCGCTGGATAAGATTTCTGTCTCCATGACGATGAATGGCGCGGTGATCCCTGTTTTGGCCTCCTTCATCGTGGCCGGTGAAGAGCAAGGCGTCAGCCGCGCGGCCCTCTCGGGCACAATCCAAAATGACATTCTCAAAGAATTCATGGTGCGCAATACTTATATTTACCCACCTGAGGCCTCCATGCGTATTGTGGCCGATATTATCGAATTTACCGCCCGTGATATGCCGAAGTTCAACTCCATTTCGATCAGCGGTTATCACATGCAAGAGGCCGGTGCGAATTTGGTGCAGGAATTGGCCTATACCATTGCAGATGGGCGCGAATATGTGCGCACGGCGATTGCGCGGGGGATGGATGTGGATGCCTTTGCCGGGCGTCTGTCGTTTTTCTTTGCCATTGGTATGAATTTCTTTATGGAAGCGGCGAAATTGCGGGCTGCAAGGGTTTTGTGGCACCGGGTTATGGCGGAATTTGACCCGAAGAATCCCAAATCCAGCATGCTGCGGACCCATTGCCAAACCTCCGGTGTGAGTCTGCAAGAGCAAGATCCCTATAACAACATCGTGCGCACGGCTTTTGAAGCGATGTCCGCGGTTTTGGGCGGCACGCAATCGCTGCATACCAATAGTTTTGATGAGGCCATTGCCCTGCCAACGGAAACCTCGGCACGCATTGCGCGCAACACACAGCTCATTTTGCAAGAAGAAACTGGGGTGACCAATGTGGTTGATCCGCTGGCGGGCTCTTACTATGTGGAAAAACTCACTGCTGATCTTATTGATGAGGCCTGGGCGCTGATCGAAGAGGTTGAGGAGATGGGCGGCATGACCAAAGCCGTGGCCAGCGGCCTGCCCAAGCTTAAAATTGAAGAAAGTGCGGCGCGGCGTCAGGCGATGATTGATCGCGGGGAAGAGGTGATTGTTGGGGTCAACAAATATACCTCGGACAAACAACCCGACATTGAGGTGCGCGATATTGATAACAATCAGGTGCGCGAGGCCCAGGTCGCGAAACTCCAATCCATCCGCGCGAGCCGTGATCAAACGGCCTGTGATGCGGCCCTTCTTGAGCTTGGACGGCGCTGCGTTGAAGGGGGCAATCTATTAGAAGCGGCTGTTGAAGCGGCGCGTCATCGGGCGACGGTGGGGGAAATTTCATTGGCGATGGAGGGCACATTTGGCCGACATCGCGCGGAGGTGAAGACATTGGCTGGCGTGTATGGATCTGCCTATGAGGGCGACGAAAACTTTGAAGCAATTCAGAGATCTGTGGAAGAATTCGCCAAAGAAGAGGGACGCAGGCCCAGGATGCTTGTGGTGAAAATGGGGCAAGATGGCCATGATCGGGGCGCCAAAGTGATTGCCACGGCCTTTGCCGACATTGGTTTTGATGTGGACGTCGGCCCCCTGTTTCAAACCCCTGAGGAGGCGGCGCAGGACGCGGTGGACAATGACGTGCATGTGGTCGGTATTTCCAGCCAAGCGGCAGGTCACAAAACCTTGGCGCCCAAATTGGTGGAGGCATTGAAGGCCGCAGATGCGCAGGAGATTATCGTGGTCTGTGGCGGGGTTATTCCTCAGCAAGACTATGATTTCCTCAAAGCCGCTGGCGTAGCGGCGATCTTTGGTCCGGGCACAAATATCCCCGATGCGGCACAGAATGTTTTGGATTTGATCCGAAAGGCGCGCAGCTAAAGCGCGGCAGAGGGGGATGGTATGTTAAGATTGGATCACATTGCAGTGGCGGGAGAAACCCGGCAAGCCGCAACGGATTTTGTTCAAAATTGCTTGCAGGTTGCGCCACTTGCGGCCGGCCAGCATCCACATTTCTCAACGCATAACCATCTTTGGGGCATGGGTGAGGCCTGCTATCTGGAATCCATCGCGATTGATCCGGAGGCACCCTCTTTGCCCTATCCGCGGTGGTTCGGTTTGGACCGCTTTTCTGGTCCGCCGCGCATTGCCAGTTGGATTTTGGCAACCGACAATATCCAAGAGAGCCTCGCCCGGCTTAGCCCAGAGTTTGGAACGCCGGTGCGGCTTGAGCGTGGCGCCTATACTTGGGATATTTCCGTCTCAGATACGGGAGACTTGCCATTTGGTGGCTACGGGCCGGCGTTGATTGAGTGGCAACCGCCTGCCCATCCTTGCCAGAATTTGCCCGACAGCGGCTGTCGTCTGATCTCTTTGCAAGTTCAACACCCGCAAGCCGACCAAATGCAGGCGCTTTTGGCAGAGCTTATCGGTGATGAACGCATTTGCTTTTCAACCGGCCCTGCGCAGATTTCCGCTGAAATTCAAACGGATCACGGTTTGGTGACGCTCAAGTAGAGGCTTTGCCCTTTCGTCTTGTGCGCACAGGGCCTAAGATGCCACCCATGTCTATTTGGACCCGCATCACCGCTGCGCTTTCCGCCCTTGCCAAGGGCGAAGGGCTTTCAGCAGTTTTCGAGAAGCTGCGCAGCCCGCCGGAGAAATCCGTCGGGTTTACCATCGCTGTGATCGCATTGAGCGCAAAGATGGCCAAAGCCGATGGCAGCGTCACCCGTGCGGAGGTGCTGGCGTTTCGGGAAGTTTTTTATATTCCCACCTCAGAAGAGAGCAGTGCGGCCAAAGTGTTTAACCTCGCGCGTCAGGATGTGGCCGGATTTGAAACCTATGCTCGGCAAATCAAATCTATGTTCGGTGCAAGGATGGATATCCTGGAAGACTTGCTTGAGGGATTGTTTCACATAGCCACCGCAGATGGATCTTATCATGCGCAAGAGGATGCGTTCTTGAGCCGAGTTTCCGATATTTTCGGCCTGTCTGCACGGGGCTTTCGCGTGATCAAAGCCCGTTACGTCAAGGGCGCGACCGCCGATCCTTTTGATGTTTTGGGCGTCTCGCCGGGCGCAAGCTTTGAAGAAATACGTTTGGCATGGCGGGCACTCGTGAAAAAGAATCACCCCGATCAGCTGGTGGCGCGCGGCGTTCCGCGCGAGGCTGTAAAATTGGCCGAAGCACGTCTGGTGGCGATCAATAAGGCGTGGGAAGAATTGGCAAAGGTCCAGGCCTAGCCATCGCGCAGCCCTGGGCGTGAGACAGGTTCTAAGTCAATCGCATATCGGTGCGAAGCTTTGCATCCAGGGATGCGGCCAAAGAATTGAGCCGGGCTTCGGCCACCTCCCCAAACAGAGGCGAGGCCTCTGCCGTGAGCGTGAGCGACAGTGTTTTTGTCTTTGCGGACCAGTGGAGCTGGGCGGTCTCATCGTCGGGATCGGCCCAGAGCATCGCGCCAAGGCGCATGGCTTTGCCTAAGATCTCAGCCTGTTTTTGGTTGGGCTCATCCAGAAGCGTCAAAAGCTCTTCAAACCGGGTGCCTGCGCGGCTGTTTCGGTAGCGATGCAGCAATGCCAAGCCCAGAAAAATTCGCTCCTCATGGCTCAGCCCGCCCAAATTGGCACGGGTGGCATATTCGAAGCAAACCTCCGCCCGGAAATCAGGATGGGCGCGCCAGCTTACATCATGCAGCAAACACGCCGCGCGCACCAGCCGCGCGCGACTGGGGGACATCTTGGAAAAGAGCGGGGAGATGAACTTGTGCAGCCGCATACCAAAGCCCGGCAGCCGCGCATCCTTGCGCTCGGCGAAATGGCAGCTTTCGATCAAAGGGTCGCGGTCGCGCATAGCTTGCGGCATCTGTTCATAAAGAAGCCCCTCTCTAATCCCATAGCTTGAAACAGCGATATCATGGGGCTTGAACCGTTTGAGGAGGCCTTTAAGAATTTCTGCCGCGATTGGCACAAGTGCCATTCGGCTTTGTGTCACGCGGATGGTCTGGCGCAGCGCTTCGAGATCACAGTCTTCGATATAGCGCAAAGTGGCCTTCACATCGCGGGCCGTCATTTGATATTCGTGCATCACATGCAGCGGGTATCCGCGCCTGTGCATATCAATACGCGCCAAGGCCCGCCAAGATCCGCCCACCAAAAAGAGCCGATCAGATTGCGGTCCCATTTGATCGCGCAGATGATCTAATGTCTCTGCGATCACCGCTTTACGTCCCTTTTTACCGCCCGGGACATTGATCAGCTTCAATGGCCCAAGTGGAGAGGTCACTCTTTGGCCCACTTGCCCATTGGCAATCTCTGCCAATTCCATCGAACCACCGCCAATATCGCAGACAAGGCCATAAGAGCCGGGCCAGCCAAGCAAGACACCCTGCGCCGCCAGTCGGGCTTCTTCCTCGCCATCGATGACGTGGATTTTCAACCCCGTTTCGCTTTGGACCTGCGCGATGAAGTCGCTGCCATCGCTGGCCTCACGCACGGCGGCGGTGGCGACAGCGGTCAGGCTGGGCAGGCCGATGCCTTTGGCAATGGTGCAAAATCGTCGTAAGGCAGAGAGGGCGCGCAAGCGCCCATCGGGATTGAGCTTGCCACTTTCGGCCAAGCCTGCACCAAGTGCGCACATGACTTTTTCATTGAAAAAATAGGCCGGAGATCGGGCGGCGCCGTCAAAAACCACTAAGCGTACGGAGTTCGAGCCAATATCAACCACCCCGACGCGTGACAGATCGCGGGCCTTGGGGTTATCAAATAAAGGCCGCTCAAACGGGTCCCATTTTTCAGAGGGTTTTACCAAGTCGTCCATCTGGGCTCCTGCGGGTTTCCGCAATTGTCTTTCACTCAGCCTAGGCGATTCGACCGAGACTTCAAAGAGTGGTTAGGAATCATCGGTATGGGTGAGCTGCGGCACATCCTGCGCCCCGGCACTGCCACGTCCCGAGAGCGAGGGGTTCTCCATGAAAAACCGGTGGCAACTGAAGGCGAAGCTGCCATCTGGCCAAGTGGCTCTTGCATAGCTGCCATTGGGTTGCATCACCCAGGATTGGGCAACATCGGCCAGATTGGCCGCCATGATCTGGCTGACAATCTGCGCCTTGACGGTTTCATTGTGAATTTCAACCAATGTTTCAACCCGGCGGTGTAAGTTGCGATCCATCCAATCGGCAGAGGAGATATAAACCCGCGCCTTGGGGCTGTTCAGATCATGGCCATTGGCAAAGCAAACGATGCGGGAATGCTCTAAGAACCGCCCAATCACGGATTTCACGCGGATATTCTCAGAAAGCCCAGCCACCCCCGGTCGCAAGCCACAAATCCCGCGAATGACGAGGCTGATTTTCACCCCCGCCTGCCCCGCGGCATAGAGTGCGTCGATCACTTCTGCATCAATCAGGGAATTTAACTTGACCCAAATAGCCGCAGGCTTGCCAGCCTTGGCGTGTTCGGCCTCAGCTGCGATGCCTTGCAGAAGGGTGGTTTTCAAAGTCAGTGGCGAAATGGAGATATTTTCAAGAGTTTCGGGCTGTGCATATCCTGACAGATAGTTGAACACTTTTGTGGCATCTCGCCCCAAAGCCGCATCGCAGGTGAACAGGCTCACATCGGTGTAAATCCTTGCGGTGATCGGGTGATAATTGCCGGTGCCATAATGGGTATAGGTGACCAAACGATCACCTTCTTGCCGCACGATGGTGCTGATTTTCGCATGGGTTTTAAGGTTCATAAAGCCATAGACCACATGGGCTCCGGCGCGCTCCAAGCGGCGGGATTGACGAATATTGGCGGCCTCATCAAAGCGGGCTTTCAGCTCGACCAATGCGGTTACGGATTTCCCATCTTCTGCCGCTTCGCACAAAGCCTCCACGATGGGGGAGCGTTTTGATGTGCGGTAAAGTGTTTGCTTAATGGCCAAGACATTGGGATCTCGCGCGGCTTGTTGCAACAAGCGCACGACCATATCAAAAGTCTCATAGGGGTGCTGCAGCAGCATATCTTTGTTGCGAATTGCGGCGAACATATCGCCGTCATGATCGGTGACCCGCTCGGGCACGCGCGGTGTGAAATTGGGCCACAGGAGGTTGGGCCGGTCTTCAATGACCAATTCTTTCAGATCGGGAAGACCCAACATGCCATCCACTTCGATCACCTCGGTATTGGTGACGGAGAACTCGACCATAATGTCATCGCGCAAAGCTTTGGGGGCATTTGCACTTATTTTTAGGCGAATGACTTCGCCGCGCCGCCTGCGTTTGAGGGCAACCTCAAATTCGCGCACCAAATCTTCGGCCTCATCTTCGACTTCCAAATCGCTGTCGCGCAGGACGGAGAAACTGCAATGACCTTTGAGCGCATAGCCTGGGAACAATTGCTCCAAATGCATCAAGATCAGCTCTTCGAGCGGAAGGTATCGATAACCATTCCCGGGAAGCACCACAAAGCGGCTAATTTGCTGCGGTATGGGCACCAAGGCGCGCAGGCTGCGCTTGTCCGTCTTGCGCTCAAGCTGCAGCGCGAGGGCAAAGCCAGCATTGGGGATGAACGGAAAGGGATGGGCCGGATCAATCGCCAGAGGCGAGACCACGGGAAAGACATGGGACAGGAAATATTGCAGCAGATAGGCGTGATCCTCTTTCGCCTCTGCTGCGGTCAGAATATGAATATCCTGCTCCGCCATTTCTTTGCGCAGATTGGCAAGAACCGATTGCTGTTGGCTCATCAAATCGCGCGCTTCGCTGTCGATGAGCTCCAATTGCTCAGGGATGCTGCGCCCGTCTATACCGGGCGTGATGCTGCCCGCGCGGGCCAATTCGCGCAGACCGGCGACGCGCACAGAATAAAATTCGTCCAAATTGGTGGCGGAAATTGACAAGAAGCGCAGGCGTTCGAGCAAAGGCACATTGAGGTTATCCACCTCCTCTAAAACGCGCCAGTTAAACGCCAGCCATGACAGCTCTCGGTTCAAAAATCGATCTGGCCCGGTGATATCAAGCCCACAACTTTGCGCTGCGGGGAAATCACTGTGCAGAAAGTCAGCGGGGTGCGTCATGGTTTATCCTATATCCAAGGCGGTAATTTATACCTCTTGAATGCAAATTGTAAGGGGGCGCCCTAGGCCATAACCGTCGCGGCCATAGCGCGGGTGATCGGGCGCTTGGTGGACATGCTCTGACGGTCCAATTCAGCGACAATATCACTGGCCGCATCAAAACTGCGATCCATGTTTTTTAAGATATATGCCAAGACGGCTGGGGTTGGGGAGAGCTGACGATCCATGAAGGATTTGAGCAAGACCGCGTGCAGCAAGGCGTCATCGGGGCGGTCAATTTTGGCGCAACTTGTGCCTTCGAGCCGACTAAGCAGGTCGGGCAACTGGAACCCGGCTTGTCGCATGGCGATGTTGGAGGCCATAAGCAGCAGCCCGCCGCTTGATTGCAGCTGGTTGTGCAGATGAAACAAACGGGTTTCAGCAGGCAAAATGCCTGCCACCTGCTCAAGGTTGTCTACCACAACCCGCGCCCCGGCCTCTGGCGGCGCAAATTCTCGCAGGGGATCAATTTTCTGGGCGTTCTGTTCGGTGGCCCAAATTTCCAAAAGATGCGTTTTACCACAGGCTTTGGGGCCCAAGAGGATCAACTTGCCTTGCGGCCAACTGGCGGCGTTTTCCAGCTGCGCAACTGCCTGTTGATTGGCTTCTGATACGAAAAACGCATCGCGCTCTCGTGCCACTTTGATTGGCAGTCTGAAGCTGAGTTGCTCACTCATCTTTGGGCTCCGAATGGCTTAACCCGCGGTACAATAGCCCCGCTTTATATTGTTGCATCAAAAACCGTGCGACAACGCCGATCATAGCCGCCACCGGCACGGCGACCAACATGCCGACAAAGCCAAATAGGCTGCCGAAAACGGAAAGGGCAAAGATCAGCCAGACCGGATGCAATCCGACGGAATTTCCCACGAGTTTTGGCGTCAGCACATTGCCTTCTAAAACCTGCCCGAGCATGAAAATAATGGCAATCACACCAATGGACATCCAATCTCCCCAAAACTGGAACAGCGCCAAACCCAGCGCCAGACCACCGCCCACCAAGGCGCCGACATAGGGAATGAAAGAGATCAACCCGGCCACAAAGCCGACAACAATGCCATAGTTTAGCCCGGCCAGCATCAAGGCAATGCCGTAGTAAAGCCCTTGGATAAAGCACACCGTGCCTTGTCCGCGGATGAAGGAGGCGAGGGTGGCATCAATCTCGCGGCCCAATCTGCGCACGTTCTCAAGGTGGTCGCGCGGGATCAACTCGTCAATTTTTGCCACCAAATTGTCCCAATCGAGCAATAGATAAAACGCGACAACGGGCACGACCACGATCAAGACCACAATATTGACGATGGAATTGAGCGAGGAGGCCAGACCATTAACCAAAGCGCCACCGCGCGCCTGTATGGTCTCGCCCAGCCCTGTCAGGGACTGCCTAATCGTGCTGTTGTTATCGAGAAGATCCGGGAAGCGGGTTGTCAGAAATGTCCAGAGATCGGCGGCAATCTGAGGCGCCGTATTGAACAAAGAAATCGCTTGCTGCACGAGCAATGGCACGATCAGCAGCATGGCTACGACAAATACGAAAACCGCCGCCAAGGTGATCACACTTGTGGCAAGCAGGCGCGACAGACCCCAGCGCTCCATCCGGTCGGCAATCGGGTCGAGCAGGTAAGCAATGGCCCCGCCCAAAATGAAGGGCAGCAATGTGTCGCCCAAAAACCAAAGCACCAGGCCCAAAACGGCGGCGGCAACTCCCCAATAGCGCAGCTGTAAAGACACTGGTAAGGCCATGATCAATCTCCCTTTGTCGTTCAACTTGCGTATTGTAGCCCAGCTTGCAAGAGGGGGAAGGGAAATATCGCGGCTATGACGCAGTTTCGACCGCTTTCGCTTGTGACGCTCGCGGGGGGGCATTAAACTGGCCCCTGAAATCAATTGGAGTGTTCGATGCGCCTAAGTCGCTACTTTTTGCCCGTCCTGAAAGAAAACCCCGCCGAGGCGCAGATTGTCTCGCATCGCTTGATGCTGCGTGCTGGGATGATCAAGCAATCTGCCGCGGGCATATATTCTTGGTTGCCGCTTGGATTAAAGGTGCTCAAAAATATTGAAAACATCGTGCATGAAGAGCAGGCGAAAGCCGGGCATTTGGCGATGTTGATGCCAACCATTCAATCGGCAGATCTTTGGCGAGAATCAGGGCGCTATGACGATTACGGCGAGGAGATGCTGCGCATCAAAGATCGTCACGGCCGCGATATGCTTTTCACCCCCACCGCAGAAGAGCTGATCACAGATATTTTCCGTGGTCACGTCACGTCCTATAAGGATATGCCCCTGACCATGTATCAAATCCAGTGGAAGTTCCGCGATGAGCGGCGCCCACGGTTTGGTGTGATGCGGGGCCGCGAATTCTATATGAAAGACGGGTATAATTTCGACCTGACCAAAGAAGATGCGATGCACGCCTATAACCGCCATTTGGTCAGCTATCTGCGCACATATGAGCGCATGGGCCTACAAGCCATCCCCATGCGGGCGGACAGCGGCCCGATCGGTGGCGATGATACCCATGAATTTTTGGTTCTGGCCGAGACAGGCGAGAGCGAAGTGTTCTACGACAGCGCAGTGACAGATCTGACCTTTGGTGATCGTGACATCAATTATGATGACAAAGCGCAATGTCAGTCGATCATGGAAGAGTTTACGACCAAATACGCCCGCACCGATGAAACCCATGATGAGGCGCTTTTCGCCGAGGTGCCGCAAGAGCGCCGAAAAGTGGCGCGCGGGATTGAAGTGGGGCAGATTTTTTACTTTGGCACAAAATATTCCGAAGCTATGGGGGCCACGGTCCAGGACGGTGATGGTAAACAGGTGCCTGTGCATATGGGCAGCCATGGCATCGGCGTGAGCCGGCTTGTTGGGGCCATTATTGAGGCCAGCCATGACGACAAAGGCATCATTTGGCCAGAAGGTGTCACCCCATTTCATTGCGGAATTGTGAATCTCAAGCAAGGTGATGCAGAGGCGGATGCCGCCTGTGAGGATCTTTACCACCAATTGACCAAAGCGGGACTTGAGCCGCTGTATGACGACCGCAACGAGCGCGCCGGCGGCAAATTTGCCACGATGGATCTTATCGGCTTGCCTTGGCGCTTAACGGTTGGACCAAGGGGCTTGAAAAACGGTGTGGTTGAACTGACCTGCCGTAAAACTGGCGAGAGTGAAGAATTGACGCCTCAAGCCGCGATCGCCAAAGTCATTGCGCAATATAATTGAATTCAAGCGCGCATGAGGCGCAGAAAGCGGCATAGCCCATGAGGCAAGAGGAATGGATGAAGGCCCAGAGGCCAGCCACTGCGAGGCGCCTATGACCCGCGCTGCGCCCTTTGCCGCTTTTGAATTTCTGATTGCTTGGCGCTATCTTAGGGCCAAACGCGCCGAGGGTGGCGTCAGCGCGATGACCTGGATCAGCTTGATTGGCATCGCCCTTGCTGTGGCCGCTTTGATTATTGTGCTGGCTGTGCGCAGCGGCTTTCGCACGGAATTTGTTGATGCAATTTTGGGCGCCAATGCCCATGTGACGGTCTATGAACAGCGTTTCGACGGCCCCAGTGGTAGTTTCGATTATCGGATCGAAGACTTCGAGGCCTTAACAGCCCAAGTGCAGGCGGTGCCGGGGGTCACGCGTGCAGCTCCGCTGATACGCGGGCAGGTCATGGGCACGGCAAACGATCAAAATCACGGGGTGATGGTTTTTGGCATCACGCTTGAGGACCTAAAAACCATCCCCAACGTGGCGAACTCCGAGAGGAGCCAAGGAGATATTGATGATTTTTCCCAAGGGGTGGCGATTGGTTCTGGTGTGGCCAAGGCGCTGCGCTTGGCGATTGGAGATCGGATCAAACTGATCTCACCTAATGGCGTGCGGACGGCCTTTGGCACAAGCCCGCGGGTCAAGTCTTATACGGTCTCTTACATATTCACCGCGGGGCATTATAACATTGATCAAACACGCCTTTATCTACCCTTCGAGGAAGCGCAGAGTTTTTTCAACAAAGAAGGCTTTGCCGATCAGATTGAGGTTTTTGTTGATGCGCCAGAGCAAGCGGAGGTCATGGCGCGCAAGCTGCGTGAAGCGGCGGGCGAGTCGGCTGTGGTGGAAACATGGCGCGATTACGCGGGCGGATTTCTGCGGGCCTTGGCGGTTGAAGACAATGTGATGTTGGTCATCATGATTGTGCTGATCTTACTGTCCACTATGAATATCATCTCGGGCCTCATCATGCTGGTGAAAAACAAGGGCCGCGATATCGGCATTCTGCGAACCATTGGCCTCAGCGAAGGCACGGTGTTGCGGGTGTTCTTCTTGTGCGGCGCGGGGATTGGCTTGGTCGGTACGCTTCTGGGCGTGATTGTTGGCGTGGTCTTTGTGGTCAACATTGATGCGATTTTTAGTCTGGTGAATTACCTATCTGGTGGGCAAGTCTGGGATCCCTCGATCCGGGGCATCTACCATCTGCCCTCAGAGCTGCGCGGTGTGGATGTGCTCAAAGCCGTGGGGATTTCACTGTTTTTGTCCTTTTTTATCACCATTTTCCCCGCAAGACGGGCGGCCAGGATGAATCCGGTGGAGGCATTGCGCAATGAATGAGCCGGTGTTGTCGCTGACGGGGATCTGTAAATCCTACAATCCGGGCCAGGCCAATGAGGTGAGGGTGCTGCAGAGCTGTGATTTGACGCTGATGGCTGGGCAAGTGACCTCGCTGGTGGCGCCATCTGGTTCGGGAAAGTCCACATTGCTGCATATTGCCGGCCTGCTGGACACCGCCGACAGTGGTCAGTTGCAGATTGCGGGGCGCGACATGTCACGCGCCGATGATCGGCTGCGCACGGATTTGCGACGGATGGAAATTGGTTTTGTCTATCAATTTCATCATCTGCTCCCAGAATTCACGGCGGCTGAAAATATCATGCTGCCGCAGCAGGCGGCGGGCAAGGCGGTCGGTTCTGCCCGCAAACGGGCGCTGGAGCTTTTGGATCAAACGGGTTTGGCAGAGCGTGCCGATCACAGACCGAGTGAATTGTCCGGCGGGGAGCAACAAAGGGTCGCCTTTTGCCGTGCACTGGCCAATGAACCAAAACTTCTGTTGGCCGATGAGCCGACTGGGAACCTCGACCCTGAAACCTCTGATCACGTGTTTGATGTCTTGATGGGCCTCGTGCGCAGCACGGGCATGGCGGCGTTGATTGCCACGCATAATATGGAGTTGGCTGCCCGGATGGACCGGCAAGTGCGGTTGAGCAAGGGACAGATTGTCTGAATATTGTGTTGCTTAACCTGGAAAAGCCTGATTTTTTCTCCAAAATGATGACCTTTAGACCTGTTTGAATTGGAAATGCTATGCCGCGCTGCTCTGTCTTGGAAATTGAAACTGCCAGTAAATTGGCGCTTGAAGCTTTTGGCGCAAAAGACTGGATAGCCACCTCTGTGGCGCGGGCCGTTGCCGATGCGGAGGCGCATGGCAATGTGATTTGCGGGCTCTATTATCTCGAGAGCTATTGCCGCCAATTGGCCACAGGCCGGGTGAGCGGTTCGGTGGATCCAAAGGTGACGGCCTCCCGGCCGGGCTCGATCCTATCGGACGCGGGCTATGGCTTTGCGCAGCCGGCTTTTGAGGCCGCTTTGCCCATGGCGGTGGCCGCCGCGCGGGAGAATGGCACGGCCTCGCTCGCGGTGGCTCATGCGCACACCTGCACATCTTTGGGATATTTCACCGCGCAATTGGCCGCTGAGGGTTTGATGGCGATTGGTTTTACCAACGCCAGCCCAGTTGTGGCGCCTCCGGGGGGCAACCAAAAGGTGATTGGCACCAATCCCATTGCCATGTCGGTTCCAGATGGTGCCGGTGGCCTCGCGGTGCATTTTGACTTTTCCACCTCTGCCGTGGCGCTGGGCAAGATCACCATGGCAAAGGCCGCCGGGGAGGAAATTCCTTTAGGCTGGGCTGTGGATGCGCAGGGTGTGCCGACGACGAATCCAGAGGCAGCACTGGGCGGAGCTTTGGTCTCAGCCGGCGGCTATAAAGGCTGGGGTTTTGGCATATTGGCCGAGCTTCTCGCCGCGGGGATGACAGGGTCTGTCAATTCCTTGGATGTCGGTGGCTTGAAATTGCCGGACGGCCCGCCGCATGGATTGGGGCAGTTTTACCTTATTTTGGATCCGAGCACCCATCATGACGGGTTTGCCGATCGTTTGGCACGGCTTGCAGATGCGGTGGCTTTGCAGGAGGGCGCACGGCTTCCCGGCAGTGCCCGCAGCCCTATGGCGGAAGTTGATGTGCCTGATGCGCTCTGGGATCTGGTTGCGGAGCTGGCAAAGGGTCCGCAGTAGACTGGTCGCTTAGGCCTTTTGCGTCAGCAAGACCCCGGCGGCCATGAGAAGTAATCCGCTGAGACGGGTCCAGGTCAGAGGGATTTGCTGAGCGCCAAATAATCCGAAATGATCGATCACGGCCGCGGAAATCAATTGGCCGATGAGCACAAAGAAAATGGCATTTCCAACGCCAAACTTGGGCGCAATCGCGGTTATGGACAGCACATAAAACGCCAGCAAGACGCCGGCAAAGAACAGATGTTTTGGTGCCGTTGCGAGTTTGACCAGAGCGCTGGGCCCTTGGGTCATGGCGACCAGGCTGGCGGTGAGCAAGCCCACAGCGATCAACACTACCCCGGCGAGCATGGGCGCGCCAAGAGATCGGCCGAGGGCTGCATTCATCGCGGCCAAGACCGGTATCCCAATCCCCGCCGCAAGCATTGTAATCGCATAGATTGGCATAGATTGCGGTCCTCTTTCTGGGGTCTATAGATCGAGCTCTTCAACGAATTTGGCGTTGGCTTGGATATACTCAAACCGTTTTTCCGGCTTTTTGCCCATCAAACGTTCAATGAGATCTCCGGTCTCGCCCGGCGTGTCCTCATCAACGGTGACGCGAATCAATTTGCGTGTCGACGGGTCCATTGTGGTCTCTTTGAGATCCTTGGCATCCATTTCGCCCAGACCTTTGAAACGGCTGACGTCAATTTTGCCCTTACCGCCCAATCCCTTGGCAAGCCAGAGATCTTTCTCTGCCTCATCCAGGCAATACACCCGCTTGGCTCCCTGCGTTAGGCGAAACAGCGGGGGGCAGGCCAGATAAAGATGACCGGCATCAATCAAAGGCCGCATTTGTGAGAAAAAGAACGTCATGAGAAGGCTGGCGATATGGGCTCCATCGACATCGGCATCGGTCATGATGATGACTTTTTCATAGCGCAGATCATCAATATTGAATTTTGTGCCAATCCCGACGCCCAGCGCTTCGCAGAGGTCGCTGATCTCAGCATTCGAGCCGAGTTTATTTGATGCGGCGCCCAAGACGTTGAGGATTTTCCCCTTGAGGGGCAAAAGCGCTTGGTTGACGCGATTGCGCGCGCCTTTGCCTGAGCCGCCAGCGCTGTCGCCTTCAACGATAAATAATTCCGTGCCCTCGCGGGTTTTAGAGGTGCAATCGGTGAGTTTTCCCGGCAGGCGCAGTTTCTTAGTGGCAGATTTGCGCTGCGTTTCTTTTTCCTGCCGGCGGCGCAGGCGCTCCTCAGCGCGCAGGACCAAGAAATCGAGGATTGCGCCGGCGGACTTCGTATCGGCCGCAAGCCAATTGTCGAACCGGTCACGGACGGAGTTTTCGACCAATCGTTGAGCTTCGACAGTGGCCAAACGGTCTTTGGTTTGGCCGACGAATTCCGGCTCGCTGATGAAACAAGAGACCAGCGCGCAACCGCCTGTTGTGAGGTCATCACGGGTGATGTTGCTGGCTTTGCGGTTATTGACCAACTCGCCATAGGCTTTGATGCCTTTTAAGATTGCGGCCCAGAACCCGCTTTCATGGGTGCCACCTTCCGGTGTCGGTACGGTGTTACAATAGGATTGGATGAAGCCATCACGCGATGGTGTCCAATTGACCGCCCATTCCACCTTGCCGGGCACATTGAAGCGCTCTTGAAAATCCACGGTGCCGGCGAAAGGGGCCTCGGCATAGGTGCTGGCTTTGCCCAGGGTCTCCACGAGATAGTCCGACAGGCCACCGGGAAAATGGAACGTCGCTTCACGCGGTGTTTCGCCATCATCAATCTCGGTTTTCCACCGAATTTCGACGCCGGAAAACAGATAGGCCTTGGATCGAATAGAGGCAAAGAGGCGCGCAGGTTTGAATCGATGTTTGCCGAAGATCTGTTCATCGGCATGAAAGGTGACCGAGGTGCCGCGGCGATTGGGGGCGGCGCCGATCTTGGCAATGGGACCCAGCGGGATGCCGCGGGCGAAGCGCTGCTCGTAGAGTTCCCGATTGCGGGCGACTTCGACAACCATGGAATCGGAGAGCGCATTGACCACAGAGGCACCAACCCCATGCAGGCCGCCCGAGGTTTGATAGGCTTTGCCAGAAAATTTGCCACCGGCGTGCAAGGTGCACAGGATAACCTCAAGGGCGGATTTGTCGGGAAATTTCGGATGGGGATCAACAGGAATACCGCGGCCATTGTCGCGGATGGTTACGGAATAATCTGCGTGCAGCTCAACTTCGATGCGATTGGCATGGCCTGCCACCGCCTCATCCATTGAGTTGTCCAAAACCTCAGCCACCAGATGGTGCAAGGCCCGCTCATCGGTGCCGCCGATATACATGCCGGGTCGTTTGCGCACCGGCTCGAGACCTTCCAACACCTCAATGGAGGAGGCGTCATAATCCGTATTTGCGGCCGAAGATAATAGGTCACTTGCCATTGGGCTGCTCTTTCTTTGATTGGCGGTATTCATGGCAGAAGTTGCCGGGCAAGAAAAGACCTGGCGCGCGGCGCGGTCCATATTCCTTGCCGATTTCACCACTGGTCAGACCGCTGGCTTCTGCTTAAGAGAAAGATATGAAAAAAACCTCTGCGATCACATTGGAAGCGCGATCTTTGTTGATCTTGGGACTGCCTTTGGTTGGCAGCCAAGTGGCGCAATTTGCTGTGCATACAACCGATACGTTGATGCTGGGCTGGTATTCCGTTCTGGCGCTGGCGCAGGTGACTTTGGGCGCCCAAGTCTTGTTCATCGCCTTCATCGCAACCTCCGGTTTTGCTTTCGCAATTTTGCCGATGGTGGCCAAATCTATGGCGGAGGAGGATTCGCAATCGGCCAGGCGGGCCACGCGCATGGGGCTTTGGGTGTCGACTTTGGCCGCGGCTCTATTGTTTTTGCCCATGTGGCATGCCCGCCCTCTGCTTGAGGCGATGGGTCAGGATCCCACAGTGGCACAGGGCGCGCAGGACTATCTCCGCATCGCGGGTTTTGGCCTATGGCCCGCATTGTGGGGGTTGGTGCTGCGCAGCTATCTTTCGGCGCTGGAACATGCCGGGATCGTGCTTTGGGTGTCCCTCTTTGTTTTGGTGGCCAATGCGCTGATCAACTATGCCTTGATATTTGGCAATTGGGGGCTGCCGGAGTTGGGGCTGCAGGGCGCAGCGATTGCGTCGGTCATGGCGCAAACGTTGGCTCTGCTCGGATTTGTGATCTACATCCAGCGCAATTTTCCCGAACAACAGATGTTCGCCCGCTTCTGGCGATTTGATGGCAGCGCCGCCCTGGCCGTCACCCGGCTTGCGGTGCCGATCTCAGCCACGGCCCTTGCCGAAAGTGGATTGTTTGCCGCGTCCGCCTTTATGATGGGTTGGCTCGGACATTTGGAGCTGGCGGCCCATGGTATTGTATTGCAGCTGGCGGCGTTGAGTTTCATGGTGCATATGGGATTGTCACAAGCCGGCACGGTGCGCGCCGGCAAAGCCTTTGCTCGGCAGGACTGGCCCGCGGTCCGGCGCACAGCCTGGGTGACAATGGGCTTGTCGAGCATTGCGGCCATTGTGGCCATATTCTTTTTCCTGACGAGCCCGCAGCTTCTGATCCGTGCGTTTTTGGACCCGCAGGATCCTTTGACCGCTGACATCCTACGCATCGGCACGCTCTTGTTGATGCTCGCGGCATTGTTTCAATTTGTCGATGCCGCACAGGTTGTGGCCCTGAGCCTGCTGCGCGGGTTGCAAGACACCAAAGTGCCCATGTGGATCGCCGCGATATCCTATTGGTTGATCGGCCTGCCGATCAGCTATGTTTTGGGCTTTTGGTTCGGCTTCCAAGAGGCCGGCATATGGATGGGTCTGGTCGTTGGGCTCGGACTGGCCGCGGTCTTACTTTGGCTGCGGTTTCACCGTCTGGCTGGGCGTAATCCTTAGGGCTTGTTCGTGGCCCGCTCGATTTTTTTGCGGCTCAGGATTGTTCGCAGATCATGCATGGACAATAACAGCTGATCTGTGACTCGCTCTAGATCTGCATCGCTGGCTTTTGATTGCGCCCATTGCGCGGTCAGATTGAGGTGATCAATAGTTCGTAAAATGTCATCGATTTCACGCTCTTCTAGCACGGTTTTGCGCTCTCGCATCCAGTCTGCGATCAACTTGGTTTCTTCATCGGTCAGGACAGTATCGCCCAGCGGTTTCACGGTCTCGTTGCGTATGTTAATTGCCGCGATTTGGTGCATTTCCAGCCGATTTTGGCGATTATTTCCCGGAGTCTTGAACAGGACCGCACCGTTTTCGCGGATTCGAAAAAAATACCTTGGTAGGGCAATGGTCATGGCAATAACTCAAATTAGATTAGGTTTTCACAAAATTCTTTGATTCTCGTACAGGCTTCTAAGAGCTCGGCATCTGATGTGGCATAGCTCACGCGGAAATTTGGGGATAGGCCAAAGGCGGCGCCAAAGACCACCGCGACGCCGGTTTGTTCAAGAAGCTCGGTGGCGAAGGTCTCATCATCTGTAATAACGGTGCCACTGGCTGTCTGTTTTCCAATGAGTGCGGCGATTGAGGGGTAGACATAAAACGCACCTTCCGGCGTGGGGCAGGTAATTCCCTTGGTCTCATTGAGTATTTTGACCACCAAATCGCGACGACGGCTGAAAGAGGCGTTGTTCTCGGTTAAAAATTCCTGTGGACCGTTCAAGGCTTCGACAGCCGCCCATTGGCTGATGGTGCAGGGGTTGGATGTGGATTGCGATTGAATTTTGCGCATGGCGGCGATCAGGGGCTCGGGACCGGCGGCATAGCCAATCCGCCATCCCGTCATCGCATAGGCTTTTGAGACACCGTTGCAGGTCAGCGTGCGCGGATAGAGTGCCGGCTCGACCTCGGCAGGTGTGCAAAATTTGAAGTCATCATAGGCCAGATGCTCATACATATCATCGGTCATCACCCAGACATGGGGATGGCGCAACAGAACATCGGTCAGCGCCTTTAATTCGTCCCAACTGTATCCCGCTCCGGTCGGGTTTGAGGGGGAATTGAAAATGAACCATTTGGTTTTGGGGGTCAGTGCGGCTTCGAGCTGCGCGGGGGTGAGTTTGTAATTGGTCTCTTGTGACGTTGGCGCAATCACCGGTGTGCCGCCTGCCAAGAGCACCATGTCGGGATAAGAGACCCAATAGGGTGCGGGAATCACCACCTCATCGCCTGCATTTAATGTCGCAATAAACGCATTATAGAGTGTTTGCTTGCCGCCATTTCCAACCGTCACCTGCGCTGGGCTATAGGTCAGTGAATTTTCGCGCAGGAACTTGGCGCAAATCGCCTGCTTGAGCTCGGGCATGCCATCCGGAGCGGTATATTTGGTTTTGCCCTCTGCAATGGCTTTAACAGCCGCGGCTTTGATATGGTCTGGGGTATCAAAATCCGGCTCGCCAGCTGCAAGTGCGATCACGTCACGCCCTGCTGCCTTTAATTCCGCCGCCTTGGTTGATATAGCAATGGTGGGAGAGGGTTTCACCCGTTCAAGCGCGGTAGACAAAATGGACATGACGGCCTCGTTATGCGTGTGTTCCTACAATTCTAGATAGATGTGCAGGGCGCTGCAAGGCGAAGTAATTGGAAAGAGAAAAACGATTATGGAAAATGAATCTGATACAAACTTCGATTGGTACGGTCCCGATGCAGCCACGTTTGGGGATCGTGTTCTGGGGGCGCGGGAAAAGGCTGGCATGACCCAGGCGCAACTGTCGCGCCGTCTGGGAATTAAATTGACCACTTTGCAGGCCTGGGAAGAGGATCGTTCCGAGCCGCGGGCCAATAAATTGCAAATGTTGACTGGAATGCTCAACGTGTCTTTGCCGTGGCTTCTGAGCGGTGAGGGGATCGGGCCAGAAGAGCCGAACACGGCGCCGCTGTCCGACGATATTCAAACAATTTTAATCGAAATGCGCGCAATAAAAACGGACATGAACCGTACCGCCGATCGGCTGAGTAAATTGGAAAAAAAATTAAGGTTGGCCATGAAATGATTGAGCTGCATGATCATAGGATCAAACGCCTGAAGATGCGTTCTATGCGCCGTGGAATCAAAGAAATGGACATTATTTTAAGCCATTTTGCTGAAATCGCCTTGGAGCGGATGACTGAAGAAGAGCTGGTGAATTACGACTTGTTGCTGGCAGAAAATGACCATGATCTTTATTCTTGGGTAACCGGAAGTGCCGCAGCTCCCGCAGAATTTGCGCCCATGATCGGCCAAATCGTCGCAGGTTTGCAGGGTCCATCCGTTTAAACGCATCTCGTTTAGATAATATTCGCGAATTTCCTCAATACTGCGGACCGAAGCAGTGTGAGAGGCGATCAATGAGTGGCGATTCCAAAACCGGCAAGAGTTTTATGACCCATTACTTGGAGAGTTTGGCTTTGGTCGAGCGGCTCCATCGTTTGTTGTTGGATGTTATCAAAGATGAATTTGAGCGGGTTGGGGTGATTGAGATCAACCCCGTGCAGGCTTTGCTCGTATTCAACATCGGCGACAATGAGGTCACCGCGGGCGAGCTGAAGAGCCGCGGATATTATCAGGGCTCAAATGTCAGTTACAATCTGAAAAAATTGGTGGGTATGGGCTATATGCACCATGAACGGTGCCGGGCGGACCGGCGGTCTGTGCGCGTGAGGCTGACCGATAAGGGGCAACATATTCGTGGACTTGTGAATGACTTGTTTGAGGGTCATGCGGCTGCGCTGCAATCGGAGGGGGTTTTGCAAGGCACCGGGGTCGAGGATATCAATGCAGCGCTGCGGCGGATGGAGCAATATTGGGGCAAACAGATTCGATTTATTTATTGATCCGATTGGCTCATGCTCAAAAATTCCAATTCGCGAAGTAATTTTCGGCTCATGGCGCGCTCATAATCGTCAAAACCGATGGCAACTTCGGAAAACGCGTCTGGCCCGGCCAGAACGCGATGCGCAAAATAGGCGGTCAATTCGGCAATGGACAGTTCAGCATGGGACAGCCGGGAGGTGGCATCAACGCCGATGATCAATGCGTTGATGACAATATCTCCGATCTTCTCTGGGCCGTTGACGTGATGCGGTTCTGGACCCGTGTTGTTTTTCCCATCCCCCGAAATATCCAAAGTGCGCTTCCAGCAGTCTGGCTGTTGGTTTAGAAACCCAGCTCCGACCTGTATGGCTTGACCCAAAGCGGTGGTTGGTGGGGCTTGGCGGCGGGTGGTGGACCGCAGTTGCTCGGAAACAGCCTTAAGGCGCGATGGGCTTGTTATATCTGTCCACGGGATGAGGACCCGCTGATAGTCCTGACCGCTCCATTCAAAAACCAAAATCCGGACCGGTGCATCGGGCAGGCGCATGAGACTTGCGCGGACATCATCACTGATCAAGGCGGCGGCCAGCCCCTGCAGTTGCAGCTGATATTCGGCCTCGTCGACAGATCCTGACACATCCAGGCCCAAGGCCAGGGCCTGGCGGCAGGCGGCGTCAGCGCCGGCCGAGCTTGTCACCCAAAACGTAAATGACAGAGCGGCCAGGGCTTTGCAGAGGCGACGATTCACCAATGACCGATGTTTTCCATACTCGCCCAGGGTTCGGCCACGGGCAGGTTGTCACCCTCTTGCAAGAGCTCAATCGAGATATTGTCTGGGCTGCGCACAAAAGCCATGCGGCCTTCGCGTGGCGGGCGATTGATTGTGATGCCATTGTCCATGAGATGCTGGCAGGTGGCATAAATATCTTTCACCTCATAGGCCAAATGCCCGAAATGTCGGCTGTCTGACGGCAGGCCGTCATCACCATCCCAGTTATAGGTCAGTTCAACGGGACACTCTGGTTGGCCAGGAGGAGCCATAAAAACCAGGGTGAAACGTCCAGCTTCATTGTCCCAACGGCGCGTTTCTTCTAGCCCCAAGAGGGCAAAAAAAGCGATGGAGGCGTCTAAATCGGCCACGCGGACCATTGTGTGTAGATATTTCATTTGCATTTGCCTTTATATAGTAGGTTCATCCTTCAGATTACTCCATATATAGTGTTAAGGGAATCGCTCCAGATGGGGTTAACTAAGGGGATAGTGATGCTGCTGACACCAGAACAACAAGAAGAAATTGACCAGCTGCGATCAAATCCCCAGCTTACCCTGCGGGCTGTCGCGCCAGGCATGGAAGAACATCTTTACAGTGCCAAGCCTGTTTTGGACCACGGGTTTGTGCGGGTGATCGATTATATGGGCGATGATGCCGCCATCTGCCAAGCCGCGCGGGTCAGCTACGGCAAAGGGACAAAATCCGTACAAAATGATGCCGGCCTCATTCGTTACTTGATGCGCCACTGGCATTCCACGCCTTTTGAGATGTGCGAAATCAAACTGCATGTGAAATTACCGGTCTTTGTGGCGCGCCAATGGATTCGCCACCGTACGGCCAATGTAAATGAGTATTCAGCGCGCTATTCGATTTTGGATCGGGAGTTTTACATCCCAGAACCGGACTCTCTGGCGGCGCAATCAGTGGTGAACAATCAGGGACGTGGTCAGGTTTTGCAAGGGGCCGAAGCGGCGCGGGTTTTGGAGATTTTGAAATCGGACAGCAACCGCGCCTATGACAATTATGAGTCGATGATCTCGGATGATGGGCAGGATGGTTTGGCCCGTGAATTGGCGCGCATGAACCTACCGGCGAATATTTACACGCAATGGTATTGGAAAGTTGATCTGCATAACCTGTTTCACTTCCTGCGTCTTCGGGCTGATTCTCATGCGCAATATGAAATTCGGGTCTATGCGGAGGCTATTTGTGAGATGGTGCGCGACTGGGTGCCGGCGGCCTATGGCGCTTTTGAGGATTACCGTTTGGGCGGCGCGGTGCTCTCGGCAAAATCGGTTGAATGTCTGAAGCGTATGCTTGCCGGCGAGCCTGTTACGCAGGAAGATTCAGGTATGAGCAAGGGGGAATGGCGAGAATTTGAAGCGGTGATCGGGCGTTAAACCCTAAGAGCATGGCACAAAAGTAAACAGGTTGGGCGCGGCCCAACATATAGCGGATCACCGTCCGCTCAGGCTGCGGCAAGGCGCGTTTAGTCGGCGTTGCTCAGTTCACCAGCCATTTGACGCCCGTCGCGTCCTTCGACCAGCTCATAGTTTATTTTTTGGTTGTCAGCCAAGCTTGTCATTCCAGCGCGTTCGACTGCTGAAATATGGACAAACACGTCATTCCCTCCACCTTCTGGCTCAATGAACCCGAAACCTTTTGTGGTGTTGAACCATTTTACTGTGCCCAAAGGCATATCATATTCTCCCAAGTCATACCTACACGCCCGAAGAGTTGCGGGCGGCATCACGCATCTGAAAGGCAAAAAATTCTCACGAATACCCTGTTTTCCAGATGCCATGTCTCTACAATTATGCGATTAAAAATAAAATCAAGGAAAATTTTATGCAACTCTATGGATTAAAAACCTGCGACAGCTGTCGCAAAGCAAGAAAAGCGCTGCAAAATCAGCAGGTCGAATATATCGATGTGCGGGAGGGGCAGGTGCCGGATGCAGTGCTTGAAGCGGCCCTTACAAAGTTTGGGGATGCTCTGTTGAACCGTGCCTCGACCACCTGGCGCGGCTTGGATGAGGTGGCCCGTGCCAGTGATCCGTTGGCGCTGCTCAAGGCGCATCCGACGCTAATGAAGCGCCCGTTGATTGTCCACGATGGACAGATGACGCTCGGCTGGAAGCCTGATGTGGCGGCCTATTATGCGGCTTTGCCGGGGGCATAGCTGCCCGATGCGATGACCGGGCAGGCTCTTGATTTATAATGGATGCGGGTTTTACAGCAAATCTGGTGGTGTGGATTCGGTTTTGAGCTCTGCCACCAGTTGATCGAGCGCCACAACTTCGCTGTTTTTGCTGCCCAAGCGGCGCATGGAGAGCGTGCGATCTGCAACCTCTTTCATCCCCACAGCGAGGATCACAGGCACTTTGGCCACGGAATGCTCGCGCACTTTATAATTGATTTTTTCGTTGCGGGTATCGGCTTCGGCCCGAATGCCCGCGGCGCGCAGGGCCGCAACCGCCTCATGAACAAATTCATCGGCGTCCGACACAATGGAAGCTACGACCACCTGACGCGGTGCCAGCCAAAGTGGCAAGCGACCGGCATGTTCTTCGATCAATATCCCGATGAACCGTTCAAAAGATCCCAAGCAGGCGCGATGCAGCATGACCGGCCTATGCTTATTCCCATCTTCGCCGATGTAGCTGGCGTCCAAGCGTTCAGGCAGAACGAAATCCACCTGATGGGTGCCGCATTGCCAATCCCGGCCAATGGCGTCTGTCAAAACAAACTCCAATTTTGGACCATAGAAGGCGCCTTCTCCCGGGTTCATCTCCGGTTCAATGCCCGCTTTGCGGGTCGCGGCCAAAAGGGCGGTTTCTGCACGATCCCAAACCTCATCAGAGCCGGAGCGCTTTTCTGGCCGATCACTGAATTTCACCCGAAAGGATTCAAAGCCGAGATCTTTGTAAACGGAGGTTAGATAGGCGATATATAGCGCCGTTTCCTCTTCGATTTGATCTTCACGGCAGAAAATATGCCCGTCGTCTTGGGTAAAGCCGCGCACCCGCATAATGCCATGCAGTGCACCGGATGGCTCGTAGCGTGCGCAGCTGCCAAATTCCGCCATGCGCAGCGGCAGATCTCTGTAGGATTTCAAGCCTTGATTGAAAATTTGAACATGGCAGGGGCAGTTCATCGGCTTGAGCGCATTGACGGCCTTTTCGCGGGCATGTTCTTCATCCACCTCAACGATGAACATATTCTCCTGGTATTTGTCCCAATGGCCTGAGGCCACCCAGAGCTTGCGGTCCACGACCTGCGGGGTGTTGACTTCAACATACCCGCCTGCGCGTTGTTTGCGGCGCATGTAATCTTGTAGCTCGGTGTAGATGGTCCAGCCGTTTGGATGCCAAAAGACCTGCCCGGGCGCCTCTTCTTGCATATGGTACAAATCCATTTCGCGGCCCAATTTGCGGTGGTCGCGTTTTGCGGCTTCTTCCAGCATATGCAGATGGGCTTTGAGCTTTTCCTTATTGGAAAATGCGACCCCATAGATGCGTTGTAGCATCGCTCGGTCGCTGTCGCCGCGCCAATAGGCGCCGGCCACATTCATCAGTTTGAACCCATCCGCGGGCACTTGCCCTGTGTGTTGCAAATGCGGTCCACGGCAGAGGTCTTGCCAGTCACCGTGCCAATACATCCGCAGCGGTTCGTCGCCAGGGATGGCGTCAATCAGCTCCACCTTATAGGGCTCTTTGGCATCGGTATAATGTTGCACCGCGCGCGCACGGTCCCAAACTTCGGTGCGGACGGCATCGCGCTTGTTGATGATTTCCTTCATCTTTTTCTCGATCACGCCCAAGTCTTCCGGGGTGAAAGGGTCTTTGCGATCAAAATCATAATACCAGCCGTCTTTGATCACCGGGCCTATGGTCACCTGAACATCGGGCCAGATCTCTTGAACCGCACGGGCCATGATATGGGCCAAATCATGGCGAATCAGCTCATTGGCTTGCGCCTCATCTTTCATGGTGTGAATGGCGATCGTGGCGTCGGTCTCAATGGGCCAAGCCAGATCAAAATGTGCGCCATTCACTGTGGCAGAAATCGCCTTCTTCGCCAAAGAGCTGGCGATATCAGCAGCCACTTCGGCGGCGGTGATGCCGGCCTCATAATGGCGGATAGAATTGTCAGGAAGGGTGAGTGAGATTTGGGCCATCACGGGCACTCCTCGTCAGTTTGGCGCCCACGGAACGCCCGGTTGCGGGTATTTGGTTCGGCCGCTGTTTGGCGGTTTTGAATTTGACTGTCAACCGCTCAAGCGGCGGGGCGCGTTGCGGCCATTATGACACAGGCCCATCAGATGGACTCGCGGGGGCGTGAAATATCATTGTCAGTGTCCATTGTGCAGCTAAAATTAGGATCAGACTTTGGGGGGCGCATGAAATTTTTAACAACGGATACGGGCCGCAAGATTGCCTATGTGCAGAGCAAGGGCATGGGGCCGGGCGTGGTGTTTTTGGGTGGGTTTATGTCCGATATGACGGGCACCAAGGCGCTGCAATTGGAGGCCTGGTGCAAGGCGGAGGGGCGCGGGTTTCTGCGATTTGACTATTCGGGGCACGGCGCGTCTTCGGAGGCCTTCACCGATGGATGCATTGGCGATTGGGCGGAAGATGCGCAGGCGGCAATTTGTGAACTCACCCAAGGCCCACAAATTTTGGTTGGCTCGTCGATGGGAGGCTGGATTTCCCTTTTGATGGCAAAGAGAATTCCAGAGCGTATTGCCGGGCTGGTGACCATCGCCGCGGCTCCAGATTTTACAGAAGATGGGTTTTGGGCAAGCTTCAATGCGGACACGCGCAAGTTTTTGGCTCAAGAGGGGCTGGTTAATATTCCGTCGGATTACGGCGATCCCTATCCGATCACCAAACGCCTCATTGAGGACGGTCGGTTGCATCTTGTTCTGCGCAGCCCGCTGCATTTGCCCTTTCCCACGCGATTTTTGCAAGGTGATGAGGATGAGGAGGTTTCCGTTGACCTGGCTCAACGCCTTTTTGCGCTTGCCACGGGCGATGATATTCAACTGCGCTTGCTCAAGGGAGGGGATCACCGTTTTTCATCTCCCCGAGCTCTGGCCTTGACCCAAGAGGCGATTACGGATGTGATTGGCGCGATTAAGGCATAATGAATTTTAGGAGATTATCGCGTGGCACAATTTTTATTAACTTATTTAGAGCAACCTCAGATGACGTCGCCAGAAGAAGGCAAGGCGCATATGGGCAAATGGATGAACTGGTTGACGGGCTTGGGGGAGGCCGTGGTTTATCCCGCTTCACCGGTGAAACGCTCCAAAGTGGTTGGCCCGGATGGAGTCAGTGATGAGCCTGTGGCCATCACCGGGTTTTTGATCGTTGAGGCAGACGATATGGAGGCCGCTGTGAAAATCGCGCAGTCCGACCCGTTTTCAGATCATGCCAAAATGGCGGTTTCAGAATTGATGGTCATGGGCGGTTGAGATTTGGTTTGCCCGCGCCGCATGGGTTTTGCGAATATCTTTGTAAGATATAGAACTATTAAGGTTAATTCCCCTCGGGAGAACTTGGCAAGCGTTTTAAAAATTGCAAGTAATGCGGCATGAATTTGGATCCGCTGGTAGTTTTACCTGACATGATGTGCGATGCGCGCCTTTTTGCGCCACAAATTGACGGGCTCTCTCACGACCGCGCGGTGATGGTTGCACCTGTGCATTTGGGCGAGCGGGTTGAAGAGATTGCCAGCATGATTTTGGACATGGCGCCGCATCGTTTTGCGCTCTGTGGGCATGGATTCGGTGGTACTGTTGCTTTGGAGATCTTGCGGCGCGCGCCCACGCGCGTGGCCCGCTTGTGTTTGATTGCGACCAATCCCATGGGCGAAACGCCGGTACGGGCGGCCGAAAGGGAGCCGCAGATCATCGCGGCGCGCACGGGGCGGCTGGAACAGGTCATCCGCGAGGAGTTAATCCCAGAGCTCCTGGCCGAGACACCCTTCAAAGCCCATATTTTCGACATGATGGTGGATATGGCCCTGTCGCTCGGGCCAGATGTCTTCGTGCGCCAATCGCGGGCTTTGCAAAAGCGACGGGATTATCAGCGGTCTCTGGCCTTAATTAAGTGCCCCTGTTTGGTGCTCTGTGGTGCTGAAGATCTAGTCACCCCGCTTCAGAGACAAGAATTCATAGCTGAATTGATTGAGCCCGCAGAGCTGGTTGTTATTGAAAACGCGGGACATATCCCGACCCTGGAACAGCCAGAGGCGACCATTTCTGCCCTGCGTCATTGGCTGACATGAGGGGTGCTATTTCTTTGAGTCGTATTTTGTGACAGATTTTTCGGGTTTGTTTTTTGCCCGATCACGCAGTTTGCGATTGGCCAAGAATTTGGTGTTTTCGGCATCTTCCGCCACAAGTTTGAGCCAGCGTTGCAGGCGCGGCACATCAACCTCTCCTGAAGCAACGGCCGCTTGCACGGCGCAGCCGGGTTCTGTCTTGTGGGCACAGTCATTGAAGCGGCAGTTTTGTTTGAGGGCGTGCAGGTCCGCAAAGGTCTCTTCCAAGCCGACAGAGACATCAGTCAGTTGGATTTCACGCATCCCAGGCGTATCCAAGACGGCGCATCCGCTGGGCAGAATGTGCAATTGCCGTCCGGTGGTGGTGTGACGGCCCTTGTCGTCGCTGGCGCGGACATCTTGGGTCGCAATGGCCTCATTGCCGGCCAGGGAATTGGTCAAGGTCGATTTGCCCACACCGGAGGAGCCCAGAAAGGCGACGGTTTGCCCGGCTTGGCACCAAGGGCGTAAGAGTTCAATGGCCTCGGGACTGCGGGCGTCGAGGCAGACCACTGAGAGCTGCGGTGAAATACTTTGCGCCTGCGCTGCAAAGTCGCTGGCTTCGGTGGTCAAATCGATTTTGCTTAAAATGATGACCGGGGTAACACCGGCCTCATGGGCCATGGCAACATAGCGTTCCAACCGCGCCAGGCTGAAGTCATTGTTACAAGAGGTCACAACAAAAGCCGTGTCCAGATTGGCAGCGATCAGTTGTTCTTTGCGATCATGACCCGGTGCGCGCCGTTTGATCAAGCTTTTGCGGCTCAACAATTGACTGTTGCGCGGCGTGTCGGCGTCAAAGAGGAGCCAGTCTCCAACTGTGACGCCGTGAAGGCCCGGAATGATCATGTCGAGATCAACGCCTTGGATATGCAGCGTGTTGCGATGCACCTGTGTGATCCGCACGGGTGGGGTTTTCGAGAGGGCGGCGGAGGTGGCTTGATCGGCAAAATACTTTGACCAGCCCAGAGCGCGCAGTTGGCCTGCTGCGTCGCGCTGGGTGGGTAGGCTCAAACTTTCGATGGTTTTTTCTTTCTGTGCTCTTGTGTGCCGGCGATAAACTCAAGCACCAAGGGGCGGATATTATTGCGCCAGCTTTTGCCCGCGAAAATACCATAGTGGCCGGCGCCCGGTTCGAGATGTGCTGCTTTTAGGGAGTCTGGCAAGCCGGTGAGCAGGTCCAGCGCGGCCAAACATTGCCCCGGCGCGGAGATATCATCATTCTCCCCCTCCACGACAATCACGGGAACGGATGTTATTTTCGAGATATCCGCATGGATTCCTTGCACATAAAATGCGTTGCGCGCCACTTCGCGTTGCTTGAAAATCCGGTGCACCGTTGAAAGGTAAAACTCAGCTGTCATATCCATCACGGCGAGATATTCATCGTAAAAGCGATTGTGTTTGTCATTGTCGCGCGCTTCGCCCTGAGCTGTGCGGATAATTTGATCGGTGAAAGCCTTGCCATGGGTGTCGCTGTTCATGGACATGAAGCTCATCAATTGCAGCAGGCCGGGATAGACCCGGCGGCCGACACCGGCATGTTGAAACCCAACTTGCTGGATCATAGTTTCTTCCAACTGCCCCATTTGAACGCGATTGCCAAAGTCGGTAACGTCGCTTGGATTGGCATCGGGATCAATCGGGCCGCCAATCAAAGTCAGGCTCGCGGGCTGCGCCTCGGGGGTGGTGGCGGCGAGATAGGCTGTTGCAACAAGCGCAATTGGTCCGGGTTGGCACACAGCGATGACATGGGTGTCTGAGCCAAGTTCTCTTATAAATTCTGCGAGATAGAGGGTGTAGTCTTCCACATCGAACTTGCCGGCGCTGACAGGAATATCGCGGGCATTGTGCCAATCCGTGATGTAGACCTCACAATCAGGCAGCAGACTGCGCACAGTGGAGCGCAGGAGCGTGGCGTAATGTCCGCTCATCGGAGCGACCAGAAGAACTTTGCGGTCCCTTGGTCTGCGGCCAGGCACGGCGAAATGGATCAAGTCGCCAAACGGCTTTGCCAATAGGGTTTCGACTTCAACCAAATGATCTTTACCATCCTCGGTTGAGACAAAATCCAAACGCCAGCCGGGCTTGACCACCATGCGCGCATAGGCCCGTTCGGTGACTTCTCCCCAAGCCGACATCCACTGAAAAGCGGGGTTAGGGACCATGGCAAACATGGGGTAGGAGGCCATCGCTTTCGCAGTTGCACCCATCCATTGATTGGTGTTCCGCAATGTTTCCATCATATCGTAAGTGGCCATATAGCGCATTGACGTTTCTCTCCTTGCATGGCGGCTATGCAACTTTATATTTTGATAATTCTAAAGTTTCATTTATGCTGCAACTGCAAACTAGGGGGCTTTTGTCGACATGACAACTGATAACGGCAGCACTGAGCTCGGATTAGAGCGATTGACTGAAAATTTACAACGTGTCGAGGCGCTGACCCAGCGGCTTTTGGCAGCGGTTTCCCATAAAAAACCCGTGCGACCCGCCTTGCAGGGGCCTGGCCAAGATCTGTTTACCAAGGCCGCAACAGCCTATGTCACGGAGATGATGAGCAATCCATCCCGTATGATCGAGCAACAAATCGCCTATTGGGGGCAATCTTTACAGCATTTCGTCGACAGTCAAAGCGCGCCAGCAGATCGCAGATTCTCTGATCCGTTGTGGAATGAGCACCCTTATTTTAATTTTATTAAACAGCAGTATTTGCTCAATACCAAGGCGATGGAAACGGCCGTTGCGCAGATGGACAATCTCGACACCCGTGAGCGGCAAAAGTTGGATTTCTTTAGCCGCCAGATCATGGATATGTTCAGCCCAAGCAATTTTCTCGGGACAAACCCGCAGGCCTTGGCCCGGGCGGTTGAGACCGATGGGGAGAGCCTCGTGCGGGGGTTGGAAAATCTTGTGCGAGATATTGAGGCCAATAATGGCGATCTCATGGTGACTCTGGCCGATCAAGGCGCCTTTGATGTCGGCAGCAATATCGCGACGACGCCGGGTAAAGTTGTGTTCCGCAATCATCTGTTTGAGCTGATTCAATATAGTCCCACCACGCAAACGGTGCAGGAAGTGCCTTTGGTGATCTTCCCGCCCTGGATCAATAAATTCTACATCATGGATCTGCGGCCAGAGAATAGCTTGGTCAAATGGATCGTCGATCAAGGCTTCACGCTATTTGTGGTCAGCTGGGTTAATCCGGATGCGTCGATGCGCGACACGGGTGTCGAAACCTATATTGAGGATGGGTTTCTGACGGCAATTGAACAGGTCAAACAGATTTGCGATGTGCCGCAGGTCAATGCCACGGGCTATTGTATAGGCGGCACAACCTTGTCCATAACCTTGGCGCTTTTGGCGCAGCGCGGCGACACATCGGTGAAATCCGCCACCCTGTTTACCACTCTGACAGACTTTTCCGATCAGGGGGAGATGTCGGTGTTCTTGGGCAATGACTTTGTGGATGGAATCGCGGATGAGGTGGAGGAGCATGGCATCTTAGATAAATTCTTCATGTCGCGGACCTTTTCCTTTTTGCGCTCGAATGATCTGATCTACGGCCCCGCAATTCGTCATTATATGATGGGGGAGACACCGCCGGCGTTTGATCTGCTGTATTGGAATGGCGATGGCACCAACCTGCCAGGCCGTATGGCGATCGAGTATCTGCGTGGGCTTTGCCAAAAGAATCAATTCGCCGATGGCGGGTTTGAGGTCTGCGGAGCGCGGCTGCACTTGAGCGATATTGACGTGCCGGTCTGCGCAGTGGCCTGTGAGACAGATCATATTGCCGCCTGGGCACAATCCTACCGGGGTGTGCAGCAAATGACCGGGGCTGACCGCTATTTTATCTTGGCTGAATCTGGTCATGTTGCGGGCATCATCAATCCGCCGCAGCGCAATAAATATGGCTATTACACCCAGAAGTCTTTGGCCGAGAGCCCAGAAGCTTGGCAGTCTTCGGCGGCTCATACCACAGGCAGCTGGTGGCCTGCTTGGAAAGACTGGTTAATGCTGCAAAGCGGCAATAGCATCAAGGCGCGCAAGCCAAAATCTCCTAAAGGACTGAAGTTGGGCAATGCGCCTGGGCAGTATGTGTTGAAATAATTTATGCTGCAGTGCAGAAAATACTTGCAATGCCGCAACGCAGCATCTAAATAGGTGTCAGAGAGAAAACACGCTTGAGGATTAAGCACATGACAAAAACACCTGATTACACCGCGATGTTCAAAGACATGATGGGTAAATTCCCAGTAGATATGTCTGCTTTTGAAGATGCCTACAAAGCTCAAGTGGCTTTTGGCGAAAAAATGTCTGCAGTTGCTTTGGAAGCTGCGATGAAATCGGCCGAGATTTCTTCTGCTTGGACAAAAGCTTCTTTGGAAAAAGTTGCTGACTTGTCAAAAGTAAACGCAGATCCTGCCGCTGCCGCGCAGACATTGACAGATTTTGCATCTTCTTCCGCTGAAATGGCTGCTGAAAACATGGCTGCTATGGCCGGTGTTGCGAAAAAAGTGCAACTGGACTCCGCTGAGTTGATGATGGCTGCTGGCAAAGAAGTGAGCGCTGAAGCTACAGCTGCCATGAAAAAAGCCGGTAAAGCTGCAAAAGCTGCCTGAGTTACGATAAAAAGTTAGGTTTATCTGTCCTCCCAAATTTAGATGAACCGGTATTGAAGGGCGCAGCGTTTGCTGCGCCCTTTCTTTTTGTGCTGCGTTTGCATAGCATTGCCGCAGTGCCGCGCAAATGCGGTGAGTCGCTGCAAAGGGCTGGGATATGAGCAAGAAAACACAACCGCTTCTGATTAAGCGTTATGCGAGCCGGCGTTTATACAACACCGAATCAAGCGATTATGTGACTCTGGATGATATTGCCGGGTTCATTCGAGATGGACGCGAGGTCCAGATCATTGATCTAAAATCTGGCGATGATCTGACGCGGCAATATTTGCTGCAAATCATCGCCGAGCACGAAAGCCGTGGTGAGAATGTATTGCCGGTGGACGTTCTGACGGATTTGGTGCGCTCCTACGCCTCCCAAGCCACATCGATTGTACCGCAATTTCTTGCGGCCAGCTTTGAGATGCTGCGCGATGGGCAATCCAAAGCCATGGAAAATCTCACAGTGGTCAATCCTATGGCCGCCATGCCAGGCTTTGAGATGATGAAGGCTCAGCAAGAGGCATTTATGAAGGCGATGACCGGCGGTCTGGCTGGCTCAACCCCGACCAGCCGTCCTGACAGCCGCGCCAATGAAAGCGCCGATGATCTGAACGACATCAAATCGCAATTGGCGGAGCTGCAAGAAAAATTGTCGAAATTATAAGGTAATGTCGGGCGGAAGACCCCGCCCGACGCGACGACTAGGCCACTTCACGGAACACTTGTTTCAAAGCCGCTTCCAGCTTTTCAAACATCTCATCGATATGGCTCTCGGTAAAGATGAACGCCGGGCAAAGCACGATAGATTGCCCCAAAGGTCGACAGATCAACCCGTGATCGGTGCAGGTGTTCGCGATCCGCTCACTGACAGACAACTCTGCGGCGAAGGGGGTTTTGCTCCCCTTGTCTTGCACGGCCTCCAATGCCCCCATCAAGCCCTTACCTCTTGCCTCACCGATATTTGGATTTTCAAGGAGCCGCTGCATATGCGCTTCGAAATAGGGGGTTAGGCGGCGCACATTCTCAGCCAGCCCTTCATTCATGATGACATCAATGGCTTTCAATGCAATGGCGGAGCCAACCGGATGGCCGGATGCGGTGAACCCATGCGGGAATTCCTCAATCGCCTCTGAAGCTGCTTGCAAACGCTGGGTCAATTGCGGGCCAAGAATGACCGCCCCCATGGGGAAATATCCAGCCGTGAGGTTTTTGGAGCTGATGATGGCATCCGGTACAAACCCATAGGCCTCGCATCCCCAAGTATGCCCCGTGCGCCCAAAACCGCAAATCACCTCATCGGAAATCAATGGGATACCATATTTTTGCAATATGGGTTGAAGCGCCTGAAAATAGCCCTCTGGCGGTGGAATCACCCCGCCTGCGCCCAGCACTGGTTCTGCAAAGAAACCGGCAATCGTGTCTGCGCCCTCGCGCAGGATCATCTCTTCCAATTCAGCCGCAAGCCGCGCGGTGAATTGCGCCTCCGTTTCGCCTGGCTGGCCTTCTCGCCAATAATGCGGACAGGTCAGATGCAAAAAGCCGGGCAAAGGCAGGCCGAAGACAGAGTTATAGGGCTTGCCGGTCATAGAGGCCGAGACCGCCGTGACGCCATGGTAGGCATTCTTGCGGGTAATAATTTTGCGTCGCTGATCATGGCCTTCTGACCCGTGCAGAAACCAAAGCATTTTGACCATCGTGTCATTGGCTTCAGAGCCAGAGTTGGTGTAAAACACCTTGCCGCTCTCAAAGGGGGAGACCTCAACGAGCTTTTCCGACAGCATCACAGTTTGGTCGGACATTCGGCCAAAAAAGGCGTGATAGCCGGGAAAGCGGTCATATTGATCCTTGGCGGCCTGTGCGAGACCGGCATGATCAAATCCGGCAACCATATTCCAAAGGCCAGAGTTGGCATCTAAAAATTGTCGGCCGTGCACGTCAAAAACATAGGGGCCGCGGCCGTGGGTGAGGACCGTTGCACCGCGGTTTTCAATCGTTGGTAAATCGGTGAAGCCGTAGAAGGAATGGGCATCAGCCCGTGCTTCCCAGCTGTTCGGAGATTGGTCTTTCATAGGGGGACCTTTGCTTGGAGGGACCGGAGGGCAGGCCGCCGGCCCAAAAACAGGAGGCCTTTACAGTTAAGGCCGGATGAAATCAGTGCCGCAATTTTGGGGCGGCGCGCCCGCCCAAGCCCATGTGCCATTGGCCACGCCAAACCAGCCTGTAGCAGGCACGGATTTTGCGGTGAATCTGCAAGGGGCAACCTGTGTCATAGGCCGAGCCTATCGCGCAGAGCGAACCATGTCATCGCCAAAGTCATGATTGGGCCGCGCAGGCTTTGCCCGCCAGGAAAGGAGGGGGTGGGAAGCTGGGACAGAAGGTCAAAGCGCTCTGCATCTCCCGCAATCGTCTCTGCCAAGACTTGCCCAGCGAATCCCGCCAGAGCCACCCCATGCCCGGAATAGCCAGAAGCGGTGAGCTGTTGCGGCCCGACACGGGCAAAAAGCGGCAGACGCCGTGTGGTGATCCCGAGGGTCCCGCCCCAGGCATGGGTCAGCGGCACATCGGCCAGCTGTGGGAAAATTTCACACAGGGGCCTGCGGACCTTAGCAAAAATATCTTTTGGAAACCGTGCTCCATAGCTTTCGCCACCGCCAAAAATCAGCCGATTGTCATGGCTGAGGCGATAGTAATTGAGCACGAAGCGGTTATCGGCGACAGCGATGGGCTTGCTCAAAACCTCTTGCGGCCGGTCCAGCGGCTCTGTGGCCACCAGAAAGTTATTGATCGGCATGACCTTGGCGGCTTGGCGCGGGTTGAGGCTGCTGTGATAGCCATTGGTGGCATGGACGACATAGCTGGCGCGCAATTGGCCTTTGGCGGTTTGCACGAGGCTCGGGGGGCCGTCTTGCACCGAAATTGCCGCACTGTTTTCAAAAATGCGCGCCCCGGCGGTCTCAGCGGCATTGGCCAGGCCCAAGGCGTAGCGCAGCGGATGAAGATGCCCGGCGCCCCAATCAATGATCCCCCCCGCATAGCGTGGGGATTTGATGAGATTTGCGATATCCGTTTGGTTAAGGCAATCAATCTTTTCATAGGCATAATGCCGGGCCAGATAATCCGCCTTTGCGTGGCTGCTGGCCCGGTCTTTTGCGTTGAAGTCCGCTTCGGCGACACCGGGTTGATAGCCCGCTTCTGGCGCGTGGCGGGCTGCCAAATCTTGTGTCAGAGATTTGGCGGCCTGTGCCATATCCCAAAGCTGATGGGCCGCATCATGGCCCAGTGTCTTCTCAAGCGTCTGTTGACTTTGGTTGTACCCAGATCCCACTTGCCCGCCGTTGCGGCCGGAGGCGCCGAAGCCTACCCTATGCGCATCCAACACGATGACATGATAGCCCTTTTGCGCCAAATGAAGCGCGCAGGACAATCCTGTGAAGCCTGCACCAATGATGCAGACATCACAAGATATCACATCTGTAAGTGCGGGCCGGGCCGGGTGCTCGGGAATGTTTTGAGCATACCAGCTGGCGGGATAGCGGCCCGGTTGATCATTGGCGTAGAGAAAATCAGACATTCAGTAACAGATGCTCGCGCTCCCAAGTGGAAATGACCTGCAAAAATTCGCTATATTCCGTGCGCTTGACGATCGAATAGACCCGGGCAAATTCGGGATCAAGCACCTCATGCAGGCGCTTGGCCTCATCAAAAATATCCATGGCGGTAAAGAGGTCATAAGGGATCGCCTCTTCGCTGTCATAGGCGTCACCTCGATATTGTTTGTCGGGGCGCTCCTGATCTTCAAGCCCAAGATAGCAACAGGCCAGGGAGGCGGCGATGCCAAGATAGGGATTGCAATCCATTCCTGCCAGACGGTTTTCAATCCGGCGTGACTTCGGTGAAGACAGGGGGATGCGAATTCCTGTGGTGCGATTGTCGCGGGCCCATTCGAGGTTGATTGGGGCGGCGTGATCTTTGACGTAGCGCCGGTAGCTGTTCACATAGGGCGCCAGCATGGCAATGACCGATGGCAGATGATTTTGCAGCCCGGCGATCATATGGTAAAAAACATCAGTCTCACCGCCCTGTGGGCCGACAAAAATATTGTCGCCATCTGCGTCCAAAAATGAGTGGTGAATGTGCATGGCGGAGCCGGGTTCATCGGCGATGGGCTTGGCCATGAATGTTGCAAAACAATCGTGTTTCAAGGCCGCTTCGCGGATCAGGCGTTTGAAAAAGAACACCTCATCGGCGAGTTTCACCGGATCACCATGGCGCAGATTGATCTCAACCTGACCCGCGCCGCCCTCTTGGGTAATGCCATCAATTTCAAAACCTTGGGCCTCAGCAAAGTCATAAATATCATCGATCACCGGGCCATATTCATCAACGGCGGAAAGCGAGTAGGCTTGATGCGCCGCCGCTGGCCGGCCTGAGCGCCCCATCATTGGCACAATCGGTTGCGCCGGATCTGTGTTGCGGGCAACAAGAAAAAATTCCATCTCTGGCGCAACCACAGGCTCAAGCCCCTTGTCGCGGAACAATTGAACCACGCGCTTGAGGACATTGCGCGGCGCGGTTGGGATCGGCGCACCATCGCGATCATAGGCATCATGAATGACCTGCAAGGTGGCATCGGTGGCCCAAGGTGCTGCGGTGGCGGTGTCGAGGTCGGGGCGCAGTGTCATATCAGGCTCCACCCAGCCCTCCTCGCCTGCCGCTTCCGCCCATTCGCCCGTGAGCGTTTGCAGGAAAATTGAGTTGGGCAGATAGAAATGCTCTTGTTTGGCAAATTTTGAGGCCGGAACCGCTTTGCCGCGCGCCACGCCCGGAAAATCGGAAATGATGCATTCGACCTCATCCAATTGCCGCTCGCCAATATAGGCTTTGGCACTGGCCGGTAGGCTGTCTTTCCAACTCATGAGCGTATCTCCGGTATATATTTTCCTTTGAGGAAGGCGGCTATATCCTGCGCAATTGCGGAATTCTGGATCGGTACATCGCGCAATTGATCCGCGCGTTCCATGAAGGCCGGCGGATAGACTGGGCTTGAGCGTCGCGATTTCACATAATCATCGAAGACTGAATTGCTGAACTCGGGGTGCGGCTGAACCGTAAAAGCTTTTTGCCCATAAATCAGCGCGGCGAATTGGCAAAATGGGCTGCTGCCGATGACCTGCGCTTCGGGAGGTAGGGTCGTGACCTGATCTTGATGCCAAGCATTCAACGTCACCGAGCCATGGCCATTAAAGCTGTAGTCATGTCGGCCAATAGCCCAGCCCCCTTCAAATTTCTCCACGCGCCCCCCCAGCGCTTGCGCTATGATCTGGTGGCCAAAGCATATGCCCACCATAGGGCGCGCGCTGGCATAGATCTCGCGGATTAATTCACTCAAAGGAGGGATAAAAGCGTGATCCTCATAGGCGCCATGTTTGGAGCCGGAGATCAACCATCCGTCTGCCGCGTCAATGGCGGCGGGAAAATCTCCATCCACCACGTTCCAGGTTTGGAAGGTGAAGTCATAGCTTTGAAACAAAGTGGCAAACATAGCGTCGAAATCACCGTGCTGGGCACGGACCTCATCCGGCGCATGGCCACATTGTAAAATGCCGATCAGCATTGGAACCTCTTGTAGATTGCGCGGATCCTATGCAGGTTCCGCTGGTTTGAAAAGACGTGTTTAGGCAGTGTCGATCAAGGCCATGAGGGCGTCATGATCCGAAAGCTTATCAAAAAGATCGCGTTCTTGTGATTTTGTGGCCGCGAGATTTTCCAAAATGAGAGGGGGCATGAACTGCTCAAGCAGTGGCGCCTCCAGCCCTTCAATCGCGGCAGAAAGATCAGGCAACAACCCAGGCAGCTGTGCGGGGTGTTCGTAGGCATTGCCCTCAATTGGCGCAGGTGGCACGGAATTGCGTTCTATACCCTCTAAAGCGGCGCCGAAAATGGCGGCAAAAAGCAAATAAGGATTGGCGTCGCCGCCGGCCACGCGATGTTCAATCCGTGTGGCGGCTTTTGGGCCACTGGGAATACGCATGGCGACGGTGCGGTTTTCATAGCCCCAGGTGGCGGAGGTCGGCGCATGGGCGCCCGCGACGAAACGTTCAAAACTATTGACATAGGGGGCGAAAAACAACGTGCTGGCTTCGAAGGCCTCAAGACAGCCTGCAACTGCGGATTGTAACTTGTCCTGGCTGCAGAAGATGTTTTCACCCGCCTGATTGATCACCGAAAAATGCGTATGCAGCCCGTTGCCGCTTTCATCGGAAAAAGGTTTGGCCATGAAGGTTGCGGCCATGCCGTGGTTGCGTGCGGTGCCTTTGATCAGTTCTTTGAGCAAAATGACATTATCTGCTATGTGAAGTGCCGGGCCATGGGTCATCGTGACTTCAAACTGCCCAACGCCGGCTTCTGTGGTGATGGTCAAATCACCTATCCCCATGAGCTTTGCCCCTTCGGACACATCGTTGAAGAAGTGATCGAACCCATCCAATTCCCGCAGGGACAAAATTTCGGTTCCACTCAACCGGCGGCCGGTTTTGGGATTCACCGGTGGCGCAAGATTGCCACCATCTTCGAGCAAGAAAAATTCCAGTTCACAGGCGGCAATCACCTGCCAGCCATGATGGGCATAACGGTTCAAAACATCGCTCAAGGCAATGCGCGGGTCGCCTTCAAAGGGGGAGCCATCTTCATTGTGCATCACCCTTAGGTCCAATTCCGCCTCACCTGCCACCCAAGGCAGAGGGACAGGGTCACGGCCCGCTGGCTCCATAATGCCGTCTTGATCGCCGGTTTCAAACACAAGCGGCGATTCTTGGATGTCTGCCCCGAATACATCAATATTGAGGACGGACAGCGGCATGCGCATTTGCTTGCCGCTCATGCCTTTGGGGACGCGTTTGCCGCGTAATTGACCATTGAGATCAACAGCTGCGACACGAAGGGATTTGCTCATCTTATGACCTGTGGCCTATAGCGCAGCTTCGGGCGCGCCTGGCTTGGAAGATGTCGATTGAGACGTGCGTTGACAAGGCCAAAAAAGCCGATGATCACAAAAGTGAGCAGGATGAAATAAAAGGCCAAAATAGGATAGGCAATGAAGGGGTTGAAGGTCTTATCGGCGAAATAGCTGGCGTAATAGAGGGCATCGCCGCGCTGTTGCCAGGCTGGGAAGCCTGAAAAAAACACCAAGGTGGTCGCATGAAACAGAAAAATTGCCTCATTGGTATAGGCCGGCCAAGCCAGGCGTAGGCTGGTGGGCCAGATCACGCGGCGGAAGCGCGACCAGCCCGAAAGGCCATAGGCATCGGCGGCCTCAACCTCTCCTTTTGGCACGGACCGCAACGCGCCGTAGAAAATTTCGGCAGAATAGGCGGCTGTGTTGAGGATCAGCACCAAGAGCGCCCCAAATTGTGCCGCGGTCAGCCAAGGCAGAAGGCCTTGCTGCTTGAGGCGCAGAAAGATGAAATAGGCCAAGAAAAATTGGATAAACAGCGGAGAACCGCGGAAAATTAAAATAAACCATTCAGCCGGCCGGCGCAGAATCGCGCGGGGGCTGGCCTTGGCGAGCGCCATCGCATTGGCGATGAAAAATCCGATCAAAAGTGCCAAGGCTCCGAAATAGATATTCCAAATGAGACCCGAGCCAATCAGCGTGAAATGCTGGCAAAGGGTGAAATCCGACTTGGGCAGCAGGCGTTCGCCATAGCCCAGCGAGCGCAGCCCATAGTCCAAAATGGTTTGCTGGCAGCTCATGAGGTGGCTCCCAATGTACCCTGCCCATGTGTGAGGCGTTTCATTACGCGTTCCAGCACCACCTCGGAGAGTTTGGTAAAGGCAAGGTAAAAGACCAGCAGAAACAGAAAATACTGCATGCGCCAGTCACCATGGGGATAGTCGGAGAATTTCGCCTGTTTCGTGCCACCCAATTCGCGGGCCCAGTAAACAATGTCTTCGACGCCAAGCAAAAATAATAGCGGTGTGGCCTTGATCAAGACCATCCAAAGATTGGACAGCCCAGGCAGGGCATAGACCCACATTTGCGGCACCAAAATACGCCAAAATACTTGCGCTGGGCGCATACCATAGGCTTGCGCTGTTTCTATCTGGGCTTGGGGCACGGCGCGCATGGCACCATAAAGGACATTGGCGGCAAAGGCTCCGAAGACGATTGCAAAGGTCAAAACCGCGGTGAAAAACCCGTAAATCTCATGCACATATTGTGGGGCTGTGCCCAAGGGCAGCTTGGCCGCAGCGCAGACGACGAAGTCATTGCCTTGGCGAATAGGTTCGTTCCAATCGGGGCAAAGCGCCTGATGGCGCAGCCATTCGAAACCTTGATCCAGGGCGATGACAAAAAACAGGAAAAAAGCAATATCAGGCACGCCGCGCACAGCGGAGATATAGGTTTTGCCGATAAGGCGTAATGGCAAGAGCCGGGCGCGCGCCAAGGTCGCGCCGCCAAAGCCAAACACAAGCGCCGCAGGGGCCGTGACCGCCAAGAGGATGAGCACCGTTGCGAAGGATTGATAAAACAACAGGTGTTTGCCCGTGGTCAGATAGCAGCTGAGCCAGGGCAGGCTGGAAAGGAGGCTAGGATCTGAACAATAGTTAAAAATCGGACTGGGACCTTCGGTTTGGCGTCGGCGGGCCTTTTTCGGTGAATATTTATTCTAAATCCTTAACGGCGTCTCATACGTCGGCGTTCTGGGGCAATGGGGGCGAGGATGAACCCGCCCCCAAGGTTTTCAGTTAGAATGGTTCGCCAATGCCCCATTCGGCGATCAGCGCGTTCAACGACCCATCCGCTTTCATAGAGGCGATGGCGGCATCAAATTTGTCGCGCAGCTCCGTATCGGATTCGCGGAGCCCCATGCCCACGCCGCCACCGATCAACTCTTGTTGCTCCAAGAGCACCAGATCGGCATCGCCTTCTGCCACGGGGGTGAGATAGGCTTTATCCGCCAACACAGCGTCGGCTTCACCGTTTTTCACGGCAGCCACGGTTTCTTCCGGTGTTGCAAATTCCACCAGTGTGGCGCCAGAGGCGGCCACAAAGCTGGCTTGAATGGTGTTGGCTTGCGCGGCAATCACAGCGCTTGAGAGATCCACATCAGCCGAGAGGGCCATATAAGCGGAAGGATCAGGTTGGGTATAGTTTTGAGTGAAGTCGATCACCTCATCACGCTCCGCTGTGATCGACATGCCGGCAATGATGGTGTCGTAGTTGCCGGACACTAGGTTTGGAATGATGCTGTCCCAGTCGTTGACAACCCATTCGCAGGTCAACATGGCCCGCGCGCAGAGCTCATCACCCAATTTACGCTCGAAGCCGTCAACTTCGCCAGCATCGTTGATGAAGTTATAGGGGGGGTAGGCCCCTTCGGTGCCCATCCGGATTGTATCGGCAAAAGACATGCCAGCGGTCAGCGCCAATGCGGCGGTGGTCAAGATCAGCTTATTCATATGTATCTCCCTAAGATATGTGGCTGAGTGTTGTTAAGCGACGGCAGAAAGAAACTGCTGAAGCCGTTGTGATTTCGGTGCACCAAAGAGGGTCTCGGGAGGACCTTGTTCCTCAATCACCCCTTGGTGCAAGAAAATAACGTGATTGGCCACATCGCGCGCCATGGCCATGTCATGGGTGACGATGAGCATGGTGCGCCCTTCCGCGGCCAAATCCTTGATGACGCCAATCACCTCTTGCTCCAATTCTGGATCAAGGGCGGATGTGGGTTCATCAAACAATAGTGCTTCGGGCTCCATGGCCAAGGCGCGGGCGATGGCAGCCCTTTGTTGTTGCCCGCCAGACAGTTGGGCGGGGTAGACATCGCATTTTTCGCCAATACCCACTTTATCCAGAAGCGCACGGGCCCGGGATTCGACTTCGGATTTATCCTGTTTGAGCACGGTTACCGGAGCTTCCATGACATTTTGCAAGATGGTCATATGCGCCCAAAGGTTGAACTGTTGGAAGACCATCGACAGGTTGGTGCGCAGCCGGGTGACTTGAGCGGGATCGGCCGGACGCCGGTTGTGTCCCTGAGAGCTCCAGCGGACGGCCTCGCCTTGGAAGAGAATCGCACCCTTTTGGCTGATCTCCAGCATATTGCAGCAGCGCAGCAGAGTGGATTTCCCAGATCCAGACGAGCCAATAAGCGCCACCACATCGCCGCGTTTTGCTGTGATGTCGACACCTTTGAGAACCTCAAGATCCCCATAGGCTTTATGGAGACTTTTTATTTCAATCACGGGTATATTTTGGTCGTTCACGAAAACTCCTATCCTACCAGAGCAGATATTAGGCGAGGAAGGGCGCGTCTCGCAATCTAAAAGCGGCATCTGCTGAAATTAAGGGGTCGGAGGCAGCGGCAATTGCAGGTAAGCCTCGGCATTGATCTCAACGAGGTCAAATATTTGAAGTGTTTGCCTGTCTTTTAGGCCAATAGAGAGAATCGCCTGCCGCAGAGCCTCGCGGAGGGCGGCTGCGTTTTGGCCCAATGCGGTGATATAGGGCAGCGTTGGCGTGGCAGGAGTGATGGCGCAGATCTCTAGCCCTGCCGCCTTGTCCCAATCGCGTGTCAAAAAATGCCAAGTCAACGCATCCACGGCAGCCAGATCAGCCCGTCCCTCCAAAACAGCGCGGGCCGAGGCTGCATGTCCGCCGGTTTGCAGCCGTGTGGCGCCGGTGAGGCCAATGGACTGCGGTGCGGCCCAACCCGATTGAGACAGCGGTTCATTATAGGCCAAGGTAAAGTCATTGGCCGCAAGGTCTGGAACCGCGCCCCGGCGAGCCAGCAGCACCGAGCAGTAATAGCCTGGCGGGCAATTTGGAATTTGATTGTCTGGCGTGGCAATCAACTGCACCTGGCCATGCAGCGCCGCGCGATAGGGCAGGCCGCAGGTTTGGGACAGATAAAGCTCTGGGCTGAGCCAATCGACCATAAGATCCACGCTCGGTTGGGTGAAATTCGGCGCATCTGGCAGGTGGTCCTGCAGCGCCTGCCACAGGCGTCGGTGTGCGGCGCGGTTGGCCGGCACATCATACATGGGCAGATGCGCAATCATGGGGCTAGGCCCGTTGACGGGCTAGGGCGCTGTCGCGATCATTGACGCCGAGCAGGCTTGCCAAAAGGCGCATCAGCGCGTCTTCTTCTGCATCGCGGGCCCCGTCGGCCAGAACAACTTGCCATAGCGCGCGCACGACATTGAAGCGCTCCTCATAGGGAACCTCTTCCTTAATCGCACGGGTGAACCGCACAGTGTCGGGGGCTTCGGCCTCAAGCGCCTCGGCCGTTTGGCGCAGGTTGGCGGCTTGATCCGCGGTCAATTTATATAGCAGGCCAAGCACGGCATCGATCCTTGCGATTTCTGCGGCGGAATATTCATCATCAGATTTAGCAATCCGCACCATCAATGCGGCCATGGCTTCAGAGGCGCTGATATCGCGCGCGCTGTCAGAGGATTTTGACGAAAACAAAGATGCAAACATAGGGGGCCTCAAAATTTGGGACTGCGGCGATGATCAGCCGTCATATCCTTCGACAATCACCAGATCCCCAATTGAAACTGGCGTCCGTAGGGCTTTTGCGGCTTGATATGTCGCGCTGTTGTAGCACTCTTGCGCCGCTTTTAGGCTTGGAAACTCAATCACAATCGTTCGCGCGCGCAGCTGGCCTTCGGGGAATTCAGCGGCACCCGCCCGCACAAGAAATTTGCCCTCATAGGCGCGCAGGGCTGGCGCGGCGGCGATTTTATAGGCCTCATAGGCCTCAGCATCACTGATCTGATTGTGGGCGATCCAATATCCTTTGGCCATAGGGCCCTCCTTTGTGTGTTAAACCAAACGGCTCATTTCCTTAGCAGCGCGGACAAAATCGCGGAACAAAGGATGCGGCGCGAATGGTTTGGACTTCAACTCTGGATGAAATTGAACGCCAATAAACCAAGGGTGATCTTTAACCTCAACAATCTCCGGCAAGCGGCCGTCAGGCGACATGCCTGAGAAGAGCAGCCCTTTTTCTTCGAGCTGCTCGCGAAATTGGATGTCGACTTCATAGCGGTGACGATGACGCTCTTCGATGGCCGTGCTGCCATAGATTTTTGCCACCAATGAATCTGGGTTCAAAGTGGCATTATAGGCGCCAAGGCGCATGGTGCCGCCCTTGTCGTCATCTTCGTTGCGCCGCACCCGATGATTGCCCTGCACCCATTCTTTCAAGTGGTAGACCACGGGGGTGAAACGCTTCTTGCCGGCCTCATGATCAAATTCTTCCGATCCCGCATCTGCAACGTTGGACAGGTTGCGGGCGGCCTCAATCACCGCCATTTGCATGCCAAGGCAGATGCCGAGGTAGGGCACTTTGCGCTCACGCGCGAATTGTGCCGCTTTGATTTTGCCTTCCGTGCCGCGCTCGCCAAAACCGCCGGGAACCAAAATAGCGTGATACCCTTCGAGATGTGGCGCGGCGTCTTCGTGATCAAAGACTTCGGCATCAACCCATTCGACATTAACCTTTACCCGATTGGACATGCCGCCATGGGTGAGTGCCTCTTTGATTGACTTATAGGCGTCTTCTAGCTGCGTGTATTTGCCGACAATCGCCACATTAACTGCACCCTCTGGATTGTTGACGCGGTCTTGCACGTCCTCCCATTTGCTCAGGTCAGGCTGTGGCGCGGGGGAGATATTGAATGCATCTAAAACGGCTTGGTCAAGCCCCTGGGCGTGATAGGCCAAGGGGGCTTCGTAGATGGAATTGAGATCATAGGCGGCGACCACCGCATCGGGGCGCACATTGCAAAACAGGGCGATTTTCTCCCGCTCTTTGTCGGGAATCGGATGCTCGGAGCGGCAGACCAAAATATCTGGGGCAATGCCAATGGATTGCAATTCTTTAACGCTGTGCTGCGTGGGTTTGGTTTTCAGCTCGCCGCTGGCCGCGAGATAAGGCAACAGCGTGAGATGCATGAAAATACAATCCCCGCGTGGCTTGTCGTGGGAGAATTGGCGAATGGCTTCAAAAAATGGCAGGCCTTCAATATCGCCCACTGTGCCGCCAATTTCGCAGAGCATAAAATCGACTTCATCGTCACCGACTTTCAAAAACTCTTTAATTTCGTTGGTGACATGGGGCACCACCTGAATGGTTTTGCCCAAATAGTCGCCGCGGCGTTCTTTTTCCAGCACGGTTGAATAGATTCGACCCGAAGAGACAGAATCAGTCATCCTTGCGGCCACACCGGTGAAGCGTTCATAATGGCCCAAATCCAGATCCGTTTCCGCGCCATCATCGGTGACGAAGACCTCCCCATGCTCAAAGGGGGACATCGTGCCGGGATCAACGTTGAGATAGGGATCAAGTTTCCGCAGTCTTACGGAAAATCCACGGGCCTGCAGGAGGGCGCCTAGGGCTGCAGAGGCCAAGCCTTTGCCAAGAGAAGACACAACACCACCGGTGATAAATACATAACGCGCCATAAATAAAGAGATCCCCGTCGTTTCGAATTTTCGGCAAGAAAAATGCGCCTCACCACGGGATTAAAGCAATAACAGCTCCGTGATGATTCTGCAATCTGATGATACAAGATAAGGCGGCAAAATTTACCGATGCCGCCATATTTAGGGGTAAGTTAGTCAGCAACCGGCAAAAGTGGCGCGGAATCCTCGACCGAAGGCGGCAATAGGGCATCGCCATCAACGGGTGTGTCTTGCTCGGTGGCCGGCATCAATTGATCCAAAACGGAGCTGCCAGAGGATTTTTGAACCTGTAGAATCGTTAGGGCCAGAGAGGTGCAAATAAAGGCAATCGCCAGACCCCAGGTCAGCTTGGTCAAAGCCGAGGCCGCCGCGCGACCGGACATCGCCCCACCGCCAGCACCGCCGCCGCCCATACCAAGGCCGCCACCTTCAGAGCGTTGCAATAGAACCAGGCCAATCAACGAGATGGCCAGAAGAAGGTGGATGATCAAGACGACGTTTTGCATAAGAATTTCCCAGTTCAGGTCAGAGGCTATCTAAGCAAGGATAACCCATTTGCCAAGTCAAAACTGGGGCATCGGCCCCTATATGCCGCTTCACCGGGCTTGGCTTGCGCCAGTGGCGGGGTTTGCGCTCGAATTTGCATCAAAACGCAGCTTGGCCCTCCCGCGGCAAGTTAGCAGTTTCCCTTGCCCTTGATCCCCGCTATACGGCCCACGTTTTGATCCGATCGAAAGAGGATAAGTTATGGCCAATGTTGTTGTGGTGGGCACCCAATGGGGTGACGAAGGCAAAGGCAAGATTGTGGATTGGCTTTCCGAACGCGCCGATGTGATCGCGCGTTTTCAAGGCGGCCATAATGCCGGTCATACGCTCGTGATCGGGGAGGCTGTCTATAAACTTCATGCGCTGCCCTCTGGCGTTGTGCGCGGCGGAAAATTATCTGTCATTGGCAATGGTGTGGTGCTCGATCCGTGGCATTTGATCAAAGAGATTGAGGGCATCCGTTCTCAAGGTGTAGAAATTAATCCAGAAAATCTAATGGTGGCGGAAAACACTCCTTTGATTATGCCCTACCATGGTGAGCTGGATCGCGCGCGAGAAGGGCAGGTGTCCGTCGCGAAAATTGGCACGACCGGTCGGGGCATTGGCCCTTGCTATGAAGATAAAGTCGGTCGCCGGGTGATCCGCGTGGCGGATTTGGCGGATACTGCCACTTTGGAACTGCGCGTCGACCGCGCCTTGCTGCATCATAACCCGCTGCGCAAAGGTCTTGGCCTTGAGCCAGTAGACCGGGCAAGCTTGCTGGCGCAGTTGCGTGACATTGCGGACCAGATATTGCCCTATGCGGCGCCGGTTTGGAAAGTTTTGAACGAAAAACGCAGGGCTGGGAAGCGCATCTTGTTTGAGGGCGCGCAGGGTGCTTTGCTGGATATTGACTTTGGCACCTATCCTTTTGTGACCTCTTCGAATGTGATTGCTGGCCAAGCGGCCACAGGTACAGGCATTGGTCCAGGAGCGATTGACTATGTCCTGGGCATCACCAAAGCCTATACCACCCGCGTCGGTGAAGGCCCGTTTCCAACAGAGCTGGACGATGCTGATGGCCAGCAGCTTGGCGAACGTGGGCATGAGTTTGGCACCACCACGGGGCGTAAGCGCCGCTGCGGTTGGTTCGATGCCTGTCTGGTGCGGCAAACCTGCGCCACCTCTGGTGTGAATGGCATTTCACTTACCAAATTGGACGTCTTGGATGGATTTGACGAGCTGAAAATCTGTGTGGCTTATGATCTAGATGGCCAACGGTTGGATTACCTGCCCACTGCCGCCGATGCGCAAGCCCGCGTGACGCCGATCTATGAAACCATCGAAGGTTGGTCCGGCAGTACAGCTGGCGCCCGCTCTTGGGCAGAGTTGCCTGCTCAGGCGATCAAATATGTTCGGCGCATCGAAGAGCTGATTGAGTGTCCAGTGGCATTGGTCTCAACCTCGCCTGAGCGCGAAGACACCATCCTCGTTACTGATCCTTTTGCAGACTGATGGCTCTGAGTTACAAAGCCCGCCGCCGCTGGTCGCTGCTGATCTTGGTTATTGGCTTGCCAGTCTACGCAGTCTTGGCCGTGAACCTTGTGGCACTGCTTCCCGTGCTTCCAAAATTCTTGGAATTCATCCTCTATGTGGTGCTCGGCACCGCCTGGGCGTTTCCGCTGAAATTTGTCTTTAAAGGCATCGGTCAGGTGGACCCCGATGCGGATGAGGACTCCTAAGTCCTTTATACGATGTATCATAAGCGATAACGACGCTCCTCGCAGCTGCCGGACCTACTCTGCCGCCGCATGCTTGCGGCGCCGGCCGGAGGTTAGATCGCAAAGATCCATAGTGGCTGCGGCTGCGGGTGGGTTCGCATGGGGCGCGCTTTGCTCTTTCGCCGTCTCGGCTTTCACGGGCGCCTGTGGCTCTGGTGGCGCTTCTGTGGATGCGGCTGGTGGTGGGTTGAATTGTGCAAATTTTGGCATTTTCCCGGTTAATCTGTGCAGCTGGTCGATCAACTCCGCGTCTTCGGGCAATGAGAGCACGATTTTCGGATCAGGTTTGCGCAGCAGGCCTTCTAGCCCGTGCAGATCAACAAAGGGCGCCGGGGCCCCGTTCGGCGCTTCGGCCTTGACCTCAGGACCGGCGCCATTCAACCATAACGCGTCGACGCGATACTGCGGAGTGAGGAGAAATGAGGCCGGACGCTTGGCGGGCATGGGAAAAATCCGATGGCAATCTGTTTGGTCTCTTCATAGGCGCGCCGTCCTTCAAAATTATTAAGACCGCGACTGTCATTTTTCCAGGGGGCACTCTGAAATGCGGCGCAAAGAAAAATAGTGAGTTAATCTAATGATCTATGAGAATAATATGTGTCGCGCGTCCCGAACTTTATTGATTGGGGCAGGCCCATCATCCGCTCAATTGATCCGAGAGACTTCCGCCTATTGTGACGCGATTGTGGCGGCTGATGGGGGTTTTGAGGCGGCCAAACAAGCGGGGGTTCAGGTGGCATTGGTGGTGGGCGATATGGATTCGCAACAAGCCCTGCCGGCCGGTCAGGCTGTAGCGCATATCACAGATCAGGAGACCACGGATTTCCAAAAATGCCTCGCGGTCTGTGATGCAGATGTTTTTTTGGGTGTGGGGTTTCTCGGCGGGCGGTTGGATCATCAATTGGCAGGTTTCTCCGCCCTGCTCAATGAACCGCGGCCCGTGGTCTTGATTGATGAGGTGCAGCTGGTTTTTGTTGTGCCGCAAAAATTTTCTGTGGATCTGGAAGCTGAGACACCCGTGGGGTTTTACCCCATGACCTCGGTTGAAGCGAGTTTGCGCGGGGTTCGCTGGCCGCTTTCAAATGCGGCCATGAGCCCGATGGGGCAAATTGCGACTTCGAATGCCGCCTTAGGTGGTGCGCTGGACATTACCGTGGATGGGCCGGGTTTGTTGGCAATCCTGCCGCGCTGCCACCTTGAGACTGTTCTCGAAGCGCTAGACAGAGGCTTTGGTAAAACGCACCACCAATAGTCCAGCGGTCACCGTCACGATGATCCCAACAGCCGCCATGCCATTGGGCAGATCGCCAAAGAGCACCAGGCCATAGAGCGCTCCGAAAGGAATCTCGAGATACTGCACCGGGGCCACTGTGGGCGCAGAGGCATAGCGCAGCGCCCAAGTCATGCTCAAATGCGCCAAAGTTCCCAAGATCCCAAGGCCCAGCAATGCGGAAAATTCAAATCCAGTGACCGGGACGATGGTCAAAAGTGGAATGTTCAAAGCCGAGCCAAAAGCGGCAATGGGCAAGAGGATCGCCATGGCGCAGACCCCATTTGCCGCTTGCAGATCGATGGGGTCGATATGTTTAGAAATCTTGCGGGTGATGAACATAAAGCCGGTGAATAAAACGGCCACAACCAGCGGCAAGAGCGCAGGCCAACCGACCTCGGCAAAGCTGGGCTGCACCACCATCAAAGTGCCGATGAACCCCAGCAGGCAGAGTCCAAGGCTCAATGGGCTTGCCCGATCTCCGGTCATCCAACCGACGCCCAAGATCAGGAAGGGCAGGACATAGGCAATTGCGATGGCATCTGCGAGGGGCAGGTAGCGCAGCGAGAGAAAGAAAAAGGAAATTGCCACCAGGTGCAGAACCGAGCGCAGAATGACATAACCAATTCGATCCACCCGCATCCAAGTGTCGCGGCGGCTGGTCCAAAGGTTGCGGCGTACCAAGAGCAACTGGGCGATAAACCGGGCAATGACCACCTGCAGCAAAGGAATTCCATCGCCTAAAATCTTGACCAAAGCATCACTGGCCGGCGCCAGAATACAAAAGCCAATCATCAACAATAGACCTAAACGATTGTTATCCTGAGCCATGGGGTGCTTTCATATCAAGGTTTGGATTGGTCAGCAGTTGGGCACATTTACCGCCAATCCACCGAGCGAAGTTTCTTTGTATTTTTCATGCATGTCCAGACCGGTTTGCCGCATTGTTTCCACGCAGGCATCTAATGACACCAAATGCGTGCCATCGCCGCGCATCGACAGGCTGGCGGCGGAGACCGCTTTGATACAGCCCAGCCCATTGCGCTCAATACAGGGCACTTGCACCAGGCCTTTGACCGGATCGCAGGTCATGCCCAAGTGATGCTCTAAGGCTATTTCTGCGGCATTTTCCACCTGTGCGGGGCTGCCGCCCAAGACGGCGCAGAGACCGGCGGCGGCCATGGCCGAAGCACTGCCCACTTCCGCTTGGCAGCCGCATTCTGCCCCTGAGATGCTGGCGTTGAATTTGATCAGCCCGCCGATTGCGGCGGCGGTGAGGAGAAATTCTGGGATGCGCTTTGGTGTGGCGCCGGGCACATGATCGAGCCAATAGCGCAGGGTGGCAGGCACCACTCCGGCCGCACCATTGGTCGGCGCGGTCACGACCTGCCCGCCGGCGGCATTCTCTTCATTGACCGCCATGGCGTAAACGCTCATCCAATCATTGATCGTATGCGGGGCGGGCATATTCAGCCCGCGCTCGGCCATCAACGCTTCATGAATGGGTTTGGCTCTGCGTTTTACATTCAAACCACCCGGCAGAATGCCGCCCCGGTCGAGCCCGCGATTGATGCAATCGTTCATCACCTCCCAGATTTTGGCCAGGCCGCGGTCAAGCGCGGCAGCGCTGCGGCGGCTCAACTCATTCTCGCGTTTGATCTGGGCGATGGATTTTTCCTGAGCGGCGCAAAGGGCCAGCAATTCATTGGCGGTGTTGAATTCATGGGGGTAGGGGTCCATGTCGCCGGTCGATACCCCACTGGCCATGTCCTCGGCTGTCACCACAAAACCGCCGCCGATGGAATAATAGGTCTGTTGCAAAATCACATCGCCCTGTGCATCCGTCGCCATGAGGATCATACCATTGGTATGACCCGGCAGGGATGGGCCGAAGTCAAACACGATGTCACTGGCCGGATCGAGATGCAATGTTCCAAGCCCATCAGGGTTGACCTCTTTGTTGCGCTTCATGGCCTCTAGAGTCGCTTCAGCCTTGGCGGCATCATAGGTTTCGGGCGAAAATCCGGCCAATCCGAGAAGTGTTGCGCGATCTGTCGCATGGCCCACGCCGGTGAAGGCCAAAGACCCATGCAGGCGCGCTTTCAGGCCTGCGGCCTCAAAAGGGCTGGCGCGCAGCAGGTCCAAAAACATCCCCGCCGCAACCATTGGGCCCATCGTATGCGATGAGCTTGGCCCAATGCCGACCTTAAACATGTCAAAAACAGATAAAAACATTGAAGACCTCGCAGGAGTATATAGCTTGGGTTGATCATGGTTTGACAGGGTTTGTCGGCGGAAATGCGACACTTTCCCCTAGGTCTACGTCCGCACCTTTCACGGAGCAAGCGAATAAGCGGCGCATTGCGGGTCAAAAGAGCTCTGAACAAGGCCATTCAAAACAGAGCTGAGGGCAGGCAGGCGCAACCCTGTGTTGCCACCGGGCAAGGTGTTTTGGCTTGGCTTCCCTATTATGCGGAGGCCTTTGCTTGGCTGGAGCTAAGCTCGGCCAACGCCGGGTTCGAAAGATGAAATCGGGCCTCGCGCATTGGCAGAACTTCGGTCTATAATAGGGGCGAAAATCACCAGGAGTAGCTTTACATGTTTGCCGATTTATCCCCCGCCGATCAGGCAAAATACGTCGCGGCCAAACGCGCTGTTGAATTGGTCGAAGATGGTATGAAACTCGGGCTCGGAACCGGTTCAACGGCGGCTTGGATGGTGCGGTGTTTGGCTCAGCGGGTGAAAGCCGAAGGGCTGCGCATTCAAGGTGTGCCCACCTCGACCCGCACAGCCGACTTGGCCCGTGAGCTGGGTTTGGAAGTTGTGACTCTGGATCAGGCTGGGCATTTGGACATCACCATTGATGGTACGGATGAATTCGATTCCGCTTTGAACCTCATCAAAGGCGGTGGCGGGGCGCTTTTGCAAGAAAAGATCGTCGCCTCCGCCTCGGATCGGATGATTGTGATTGCAGATTTTGATAAGCATGTGCCTCAGCTCGGTAAATTCCCTTTGCCGGTGGAGGTTTTGGGATTTGGTTTGGCCTCCTCGCGCGATCATATTGCCCGCCTCTTGGCCGATCACGGATTGGCCGGGTGCGATATCACCACGCGCAAGCAGGGCGATGCCCCCTTTGTGACGGACGAGGGGAATTTCATTCTCGATTTGCATCTTGCGCAAATACCCGATGCGCCGGCTTTGGCCATTGCCCTTAATCAAGTGCCGGGCGTGGTTGAAAATGGCTTATTTATAAATATTTGTGATCGAGTCATTCTTGGCGCCAGTGATGGGCGCATTGAAGAGCACGTTCGGCCTTAACACGCCAAACGGTGGGGTTTCAGATCAGGCGGCGGTGGGCTTTGGATTTCAATAGGGGACGAAAATGTCTTTTGACTATGATCTTTTTGTAATTGGGGGTGGCTCTGGCGGTGTGCGCGCGGCGCGCGTTGCAGCGTCAGACACCGGGGCCAAAGTTGGTTTGGCTGAAGAGAGCCGCTATGGAGGCACCTGCGTCATCCGTGGCTGCGTGCCGAAAAAGTTGATGGTGTTTGCCTCAACCTACGCGCCTGCGATGGAGCAGGCTGCAGCCTATGGCTGGGACGTGCAGATGGGCGGTTTCAACTGGTCGGGTTTTCGGCGCAATCTGGAAGGTGAGCTTGATCGGCTTGAAGGCATCTATCGGCGCCTGTTGCAAAACTCAGGGGTCGAGACCTTCGACATGCGCGCAACAGTCGACGGCCCGCATTCGGTGCGTTTGGCCGATGGCCGGGTCGTGACGGCCAAGGTGATTTTGCTGGCCACGGGCGGCTGGCCCTCAGTGCCCGATGTTCCTGGCGCCGAATACGCCATCACCTCGAACGAAATTTTTCATCTTGAGGCTTTGCCACAGCGCATCTTAATTGTTGGAGGCGGCTATATTGCTTGTGAATTTGCCGGCATTCTCAATGGTCTTGGGGTGCAAACCCATCTTTGGTATCGCGGCGAGGCGGTCTTGCGCGGCTTTGACAAAGAGGCCCGGGATGTGATTGTGCAGGGCATGCAAGAGCGCGGTGTCCAGATGCACATGCAAACCAATGTGGCCCGCATTGAAAAGCAAGGGGCGGGATACTGCGTGACAGATACAAAGGGCGCGCGCCATGACTTTGATGTCGTGATGTACGCCACAGGCCGCACCCCTAAAAGCGCGGGATTGGGGCTTGAGGCGCTGGGCATTGGTCTGGATTCAGTGGGCGCAGTGCAGGTGGATGGTTTTTCTCAGACTTCGGTGCCTTCCATTTACGCGGTCGGGGATGTGACCAACCGTGTCAATCTGACGCCGGTGGCGATCCGTGAGGGCATGGCCTTTGTTGAGACCGCCCTGAAGGGCAATCCGACCCCTGTGGATCATGCATTGATCCCAACGGCGGTCTTCACGCAACCGGAATTTGGCACAATTGGCCTCAGCGAAGAGCAGGCGCGTGCGCAAGAGCCGATTGAAGTCTATGCAACTGCCTTTCGCCCAATGAATATTTCCTTTATTGATGCGCCGAACAAAGTGTTAATGAAATTGGTTGTCAGCCAAAAGACCCGTAAGATTTTGGGCTGTCACATCGTCGCAGATGGTGCTGGTGAGATGATTCAACTGGCTGGGATAGCGGTGAAAATGGGAGCAACAAAAGAAGATTTCGACCGTGTGTGTGCTGTGCATCCGACGGTGTCCGAAGAACTTGTGACAATGAAAACCCCTGTGCGGAGCGCTTGAAATTTTCAAAGCAGAGCACAGATAGAACAGAAGCGCAGAATGACTGTGAAGGGAAACAGCTGAATGGCGGATAATAACGGTGGACCTTGGGGCGGCGGCGGAAGCGGCGGCAATCGAGGCAACAAAGGCAATGGCGGCGGGAATGACCGAGGTCCAGACGGGCCGCAAATCCCGGAAATTGACGAGTTGATGCGCAAGGGTCAGGAGCAATTGCGCGTGTTGATGGGCGGAAAAGGCAGCGGTGGCACAGGTGGTGGCAGCGGATCTGGCGGCTCAGATGCGGGCATCCCGCGCAGCACTTTCGTCCTGGCTGGGCTTGCGGCGGTTGGCATGTGGCTGTTCGCGTCCTTTTATACGGTCAAGCCGGAGGAACAATCCGTTGAGCTCTTCCTTGGAGAATTCAATGAAATTGGGACCAATGGTCTCAATTTTGCGCCTTGGCCTTTTGTGACCTATGAGAAGTTCAACGTCACCACCAACCGCACCGAATCTCTCGGGCTCAATGACAGCCGTGACAGCGGGCTGGGCTTGATGCTGACCACGGATGAAAACATCGTGGATATCGACTTTCAGGTGGTTTGGAACATCAAGAATTCTTCGGATTTTTTGTTTAGTCTGAAGGAACCTGAGCAATCTATCCGGGCGATTTCGGAAGCGGCGATGCGCGAGGTGATTGCGCAATCGGAATTGGCGCCGATCTTGAACCGGGATCGTGCTGCGATTGAGGCGAATGTGCGGCAATTGATCCAAAAAACATTGGATGAGCGCCAGACTGGGATTTCTGTGGTCCGGGTCAACTTTAACAAAGTGGATCCGCCAAGCCGTCAGGTGATCGTGACCGCCGCCGATGGGTCGCAAAAGCGCGTGTCGGTGATTGATGCCTTCCGCGATGTGCAAGCCGCTGAGCAAGAGCGCGATCAACGCGAGCGTCAAGCGGATGCTTATGCCAACCAACGTCTTGCCGAAGCGCGTGGTGCTGCGGCGCAGTTGCTTGAGGCCGCAGAGGGCTACCGCGCCTCTGTCGTCAATGCCGCTTTGGGCGAGGCCAGCCAATTCTCGGCTGTCTTGACCGAATACAAAGAGGCCCCCGAGGTGACCCGTCGTCGTTTGTATATTGAGACTTTGGAAAAAGTCTTGGGCAATGTCGATAAGATCATCATGGACAATGGCGAGGGCGGCCAGGGTGTTGTGCCTTATTTGCCGTTGAATGAATTGCGCAAATCTTCACAAGGAGGGTCAAACTAATGTCTATGAGATCTCGTATTGCAGTGATCATAGCCGCCGTGATTGCGGTTGGTGGGTTGATGTCTTTGTTCATCGTGGATGAGCGCGAAAAAGTGCTGGTGCTGCGGTTCGGCCAAATCAAACAGGTCAAAACCGATCCTGGTTTGGGCTTTAAGATCCCTTGGCTGGATCAAGTTGTGCGTTTTGATGACCGGATTTTATCGTTGGAAACCCCGGTGATCGAGGTGACGCCGGCGGATGATCGTCGTCTCGAGGTGGATGCTTTTGTCATGTACCGCATCGCGGATATTGTGAAGTTCCGTCAGGCCTTGGGCGCGGGCGGTGAGCGCGAAGCCAGCATTCAGCTCAACGACATTCTAGACGGTCAGATCCGGGCGGTTCTCGGGGCCGATGGGGTGACGTCAAACGCCATTCTGTCGCCCGAACGGTCCCGCTTGATGGAGCTGATCCGGGTTGAGGCTCAAGCGCGTGCGAAGGATTTGGGCCTGGATGTGGTTGATGTGCGTCTGCGTCAAACCAACTTGCCAGAGCAAAACTTCGACGCCACGTTGCAACGTATGATCGCCGAGCGGGAACGCGAAGCGACCGATGAACGCGCCCGAGGCCGCGAGGCGGCGCAAAGGGTCACAGCTGTGGCAGATCGGACCTATGAGGAAACGCTGTCTGCGGCCAAGCGGGATGCTTTGATCATCGAAGGGGAAGCCGATGCGGAACGTACCCGAATTTTGGCGAATGCCTTCGGTGCAGATCCTGAGTTTTTCGACTTCTATCGTTCGCTTGCGGCTTATGAGGCTTCCATACTTGGTGGAAATTCAACTTTGGTGATCCCGCCAGATCATGAATTTTTAACCTATATGAAATCCGCAACGCCGCGTGTTGCTGAGTGATTGACAAGATCGTATTCGGCCTTGCGGCTGTTATGATTGCTGAGGGGCTGGTTTATCTACTGGCCCCTCATGCCCTTGAGACCCTGCTGAAAGCGCTTAAATCCCTGTCGATCTCTGCGCGCCGGCAAATGGGGGCTCTGCTTTGTCTGGCTGGGTGCATTCTATTGGCGTTGAGCCTATAGGCGGCCCGGCGTTCAAAATGAGTGTTTTTCCGCCGAAATTGGCCTTCACGAGATGGTGACTGGGCCTGACCGGTCATTGCGTTGAAAACTTGCTGAACTACATTAAGTTAATCAAGACAACAGGCGCCCAATCTGCGTGATGCAGATGGGCATGAATGGAGATAAAGATGAATTCGATTGCCTTACCTAAGCGCAAGGATTTTGCAGCTTACCGCGCCACTTGGGTTTTTGCGGCGGCGCTTTGTCTGCTGATCTTACAAGCTCTACAGGCCACAGCTCAAATGCTGCCAAATACATTTGCCGATCTTGCCGATGAGATCAGCCCCTCTGTGGTGAATATCACCACAACAACCGTGATTGCTGGTCGCGCCGATCAAATGCCGCGTGGTATTGTGCCCAAGGGCTCGCCTTTTGAAGAGTTCTTTCGGGAGTTCGAAGATCGTCGCCGTGGCGGCAATGGTGGGGCCAGCCGCTCCTCTGCCTTGGGGTCGGGGTTTGTGATCTCTGCCGATGGGTTCATCGTCACCAACAATCACGTGATCGAAGGGGCCGATGAAATTGAAGTAGAATTTTTCTCCGGTGAAAGACTGGCCGCTAAGGTCATCGGAACCGATAAGAATACGGATATCGCAGTGCTGAAGGTCGCGTCGGATGCACCGCTGCCTTTCGTCAGTTTCGGCGACAGTGACACAGCCCGCGTGGGCGATTGGGTGGTGGCGATGGGCAATCCTTTGGGACAGGGGTTCTCGGTCTCCGCGGGAATCGTTTCGGCCCGAAACCGGGCATTGTCTGGGATTTATGACGACTATATTCAAACGGATGCCGCAATTAACCGGGGCAATTCTGGCGGGCCTTTATTCAATCTGGATGGTGAAGTTGTCGGTGTGAACACCGCGATTTTGTCGCCCAATGGCGGCTCTATCGGCATTGGCTTTTCTATGGCCTCCAATGTGGTCAGCCGGGTCGTTGATCAATTGACGGAATACGGCGAAATTCGCCGGGGCTGGCTGGGCGTGCGGATCCAAGATGTTGATGAAGACATTGCTGAAAGCATTGACGGTTTGGACCGGGCCGCCGGGGCCGTTGTAACAGGCGTGCCAGAGGGCCCCTCGAAAGATGCCGGAATATTACAGGGCGATGTGATCGTGATCTTTGATGGTCATGAGGTCGAGGACGTGCGCGATTTGGTGCAAACTGTCGGCAACACAGAAGTTGGCAAGGCGGTTGATGTGGTTGTGGTGCGCGATGGTGCGCAGGTGACATTGAGCGTCACCCTTGGCCTGCGCGACGACGAAAAACTGGCCCGCGCAGATGAGCCAGCGGTCAATGAAGATGCGCCTAAAGACTATGAGGACCTTGGGATCACCCTGTCCAACCTGACCGATGAAATTCGTGAGGGTTTGGACCTTGCCGTTGGATTGGAAGGCGTTGTCGTTGTGGATGTTGTGGAAACCTCCGAGGCCTTTGAAAAAGGTTTGAAATCAGGGGATGTGATCGTGGAGGCCGGCCAAGAGAAGGTCACCTCACTTGCTGAGTTTGAAGAGCAAGTGAGCGCGACCATTGAGAGCGGCCGTAAAACGATGCTTCTGCTCGTGCGCCGCGGCGGCGATCCCCGGTTTTTGGCCCTCACTGTACAGCAATAACTGCAGCGGTACGGTGGGGAAAGGGGCGGCTCTAGGGCCGCCCTTTTTGGGTTCAGCGCGGTTACGGCTGCTCGGTGGCGCGGCTGGCCTCTGGCAGCAAGAGATCATCCAGCATGAAAGATATATCTTCCACATGCTCAGCAATCACATGGCACACAGCGCCTTCGCGTTGAATGCGCCCTGTGATTCGCAACATACGCCCAGCGATTACGGCGCGGCGGTACTGCTCATAGAGTTTGCGCCAGACGATCACATTGCAAACTCCGGTCTCATCCTCCAGCGTGATGAAAATGACTCCATTGGCCGTGCCGGGTCTTTGGCGCACCAGGACCAGACCCGCCACAGTAACCCTTGCACCATTTGGTGGCAGCTCCAGCATAGCATGGGGCAGGGCGGCGGGGGGCTTGGGCCAAGTGTTGGGAGAGTCAAATGACATGGAACAAAAATAGAACATTTGAGCAATATCGCAAGTGGCATTATTCCACCCTCATGGGGGGTAGAATTTTTTGAATTACATGTTACCTCAGAGAAGAAACAGTCTAGCGAGATACAAAGACATGGCTAAAATTACTTATATTGAACACGGTGGCGCGGAACATGTGGTGGAGGTCGCCAATGGGCTGACCGTCATGGAGGGCGCCCGGGACAATAACATTCCTGGCATCGAAGCCGATTGCGGCGGCGCCTGCGCCTGCTCAACCTGTCATGTCTATGTTGACAGTGCTTGGGTCGAGAAACTGCCCGCAATGGATGGCATGGAAGAAGATATGCTGGATTTTGCCTTTGAACCCAAACCAGGCCAATCCCGTTTGACCTGCCAATTGCGCGTCTCTGACGCTTTGGATGGGTTGGTTGTGCGGATGCCAGAACGCCAGATCTAAACTCCTGTCGACACTGAAGTGGCCGCACTGTTCTGAACTGCGGCCACAGGCGCTTTTAAAGCGCGCGCCAACCGATATCGCGGCGGCAAAACCCTTCGGGCCAGTCGATTTGATCGACCATGTCATAGGCCATGGTCCGGGCCTCGCTCAGGCTTGCAGCGCGCGCCGTGACATTCAAAACCCGCCCGCCCTGTGCGGTGAGATTTGCGCCAATTTGCGCGGTTCCGGCATGAAAACAGGTGGCCGAAGAGCTGTCTGGCAAGGCGTTCACCCCGGAGATTACTGTGCCCTTTTTATAAGCGCCGGGATAGCCCTTGGCGGCCATGACAACCGTCAAAGCATGGTCTGCGGCCCAATTGACCTGAACCTCTGACAGCCGTTCTTCGGCACAGGCCAGCAGCAGATCCAACGCCTGAGCCCCGAGCCGCATCATCAGCACTTGGCATTCTGGATCGCCAAAGCGAGCATTATATTCCACCAAGCGGGCCTTGCCGTCTTTAATCATCAAACCGGCATAAAGCACCCCTTGGTAAGGCGTGCCCCGACGGGCCATTTCCGCCATGGTGGGTTTGATAATTTCGCGCATAGCCTGCTCTGCAATCTCATCTGTCAAAACCGGCGCGGGGCTATAGGCGCCCATGCCGCCGGTGTTGGGGCCGGTGTCTCCCTCGCCCACGCGCTTGTGATCCTGTGCGGTGCCAATGGCCAAAACATCACGGCCATCACAGAGGATGAAATATGAGGCCTCTTCGCCCTCCATAAACTCTTCAATCACCACTTCTGCGCCTGCACTGCCAAATTCGCCGCTGAACATATCATCCAAAGCCTCAAGAGCTTCTTGCTCGCTCATGGCGACAATGACGCCTTTGCCCGCCGCCAGCCCATCGGCTTTGACCACAATCGGCGCGCCCATTTTGCGCACATAGTCCGCGGCGCTTGGCTGGTCGGTAAAATGGCCATATCCGGCAGTGGGCGCACCTGCGGCATCGCAGATCGATTTGGTAAAGAATTTTGAGGCTTCCAGCTGCGCTGCCGCCTGACTGGGGCCAAAGCAGAGCACATCTGCGGCCCGCAAGACATCGGCGACACCGGCAGCCAAAGGGGCTTCTGGACCAATGATCACAAAATCAATTGCCTGACTGCGGACAAAGGCGAGAACAGCGGCGCCGTCCAAAATATTCAGATCCACACAATCCGCAATTTTAGCGATGCCGGCATTGCCTGGGGCAACCATCAACTGATCGCATTTTGGGTTTTGCGCGACGGCCCAGGCCAATGAATGCTCGCGGCCTCCACTGCCTAAAATTAAGATATTCATGACACGCGCTCCCCTTGGCCTTTGCTTGCCCGCGTTCTAAGCTGCATCAACTCTGGTCACAAGGTGCACTATGTCTGATCTTATTGACGATCCCCGTCTTGGCGAGAATGCCCCAGAATTTACCGTTTCAGAAATCTCTGGTGCCGTGAAACGCACTCTGGAGGCGGAATTTGGCCGCATAAGGGTGAAGGGCGAAGTGGGGCGTGTGGTTCAGGCCCGTTCGGGGCATATGTATTTCGATGTAAAAGATGAACGCAACGCCCTGGCCTGCACCACTTGGAAAGGTCAGGTGTCAAAACTCTCTGTCCTCCCCGAGGAGGGGATGGAGGTGGTTGTCAGTGGCAAAATGACCTCCTTCGGCGGGCAGTCCAAATACAACTTGAATGTGGATGATGTGGCTGTTGCCGGGGTGGGGGCATTGATGGCCATGTTGGAAAAGCGAAAGACCGCTTTGGCCGCCGAAGGGTTGTTTGATCCGGCACGCAAACAGGCTTTGCCCTTTTTGCCCGACGTGATTGGGGTCGTCACCTCTCCCACTGGCGCTGTGATTCGCGATATTCTGCACCGCCTGCGCGACCGTTTCCCGCGGAAAGTTTTGGTTTGGCCGGTTGCGGTGCAGGGGGCCAATTGCGCCGCCGAAGTGGCGCGCGCGATTGCTGGGTTCAATGCCATGACCCCGGGCGGGGCTCTGCCGAGGCCAGATTTGCTGATCGTGGCGCGCGGCGGGGGCTCCATTGAGGATCTTTGGGGGTTCAACGAAGAAATTGTTGCACGCGCCGCGGCGGCCTCTGAGATTCCCCTAATTTCCGCTGTGGGCCATGAGACCGATACGACATTGATTGATTTCGTCTCTGACATGCGCGCGCCCACCCCCAGCGCCGCCGCTGAATTGGCGGTGCCGGTACGCTTGGACCTTTTGGCCGAAACCCGTGCTAAGGGCGCCCGGGCGGCGCAGGGCTTGGCCAATATCATGGCGCGGCGCAAACAAAGATTGGCCGATGTATCCCGCGCTTTGCCGCGTCCAGACAGCCTGACGCAGACGGCGCAACAGCGTTTGGACCATTGGGAGGGGCGTTTGCCACTGGCGCTGCGCAGCTTGGTGCAAAAACAACAGCTGCGCCTGACCGCTTCGGCGGGGCAGATTAAGCCCTCTGCATTGGGGCGGATATTGGTGCAGGAGGCGCGGCAATTGCAGGCCTTGGGGCAGCGCCTACCGGCCGGCTTGGACCGGGCAGCGCTCTCGGCCCGGCAGATGCTACGGGCCTGCGCATCGCGTCTGCGTCCGGCACCCCTGGCGGAGCGGGTTGCGCGGTTGCGCAAAGATCTCGATGATCTTGAAACGCGGTTGGAGCAAACCTTTGAACGGCAATTGCAAAGACGCCGCGAGCAGCTGGTGGCCTGTGATCGGTTGCGCGAGACTTTGGGATATCGTGAGACTCTGCGCCGCGGCTATGCGGTGGTGCGGTCTGGGCAGGCTTTGATCACCAATGTGGCGAAGGCTGAGGCCGCGAAATCTCTGGAGATCGAGTTTGCCGATGGGCGCTTTGCGGTGGGGCAAAGTACCGCCGCCCGTCCCGCAGGCCGCGCCAAGCCGACCCCACCTGAACAGGGACAATTGTTCTGATTGTGGTCAGGTGATGTCTATTGAGGCATGAGAAAACGCATCTGTTGCAAGTGGTGTCGTATTTCGACCTATGTCAGGGCCGGGTTGCGGGTTAAACCTGCCACAATGAATTGAGGAACAGATCATGTCTATCGAATCGTCAAAAGGTGTTTGGAAATCTGGACCGGGCAGAGGCCGGGTGCGACCAAAAGGGCGTCAGCTCGACGATTTGGCATGGTCACAGGTGCAAGACTTGCTGGGGCAACGGCCGCGTCGGCGCGATCTTCTGATCGAATTTTTACACCTTATTCAAGATGCTTATGGCCATCTCTCGGCGGCGCATTTGCGCGCTTTGGCCGAAGAAATGCGTTTGAGCCAGGCTGAGGTCTATGAGGTTGCGACGTTCTACGCGCATTTTGATGTGGTCAAAGAGGGGGAAACTCCACCGCCGGCCTTGACCGTGCGGGTCTGCGACAGCTTGTCGTGCGAATTGGCCGGGGCGGCTCAATTGCAAGAGGCTTTGCAGCAGGGGTTAGATCCCAAATCTGTGCGGGTTGTCCGCGCGCCCTGCATGGGGCGCTGTGATACCGCCCCGGTGCTTGAGTTGGGCCACCATCACATTGATCATGCAACGCCCGAAAAGGTTTTGGCAGCAATTTCCGCCGGCCATACCCATGCTGAGAGTCCCGATTATGAAGACCTCGCGGCCTATCGTTCTGCCGGTGGCTATGCGCGGCTTGAAGAGCTGCGCGCCGGTGGTGATTGGCAAGAGGTTCAGGCGCAGATAAAGCAAAGCGGTCTGCGCGGTTTGGGTGGTGCGGGGTTTCCATCCGGCACAAAATGGGGCTTCGTGCGCAGCAATGCGGGGCCGCGCTATTTGGCGGTGAATGGAGATGAGGGCGAGCCTGGAACGTTCAAGGATCGCTACTATCTCGAGCGCACACCGCATCTGTTTCTCGAAGGCATGTTGATTGCCGCTTGGGCCGTCGAGGCGGAAACCTGTTTTATCTACATGCGCGACGAATACCCGGCGGTTCTGCACATTCTGGCCCAAGAGATTGCCGCTTTGGAAGCGGCGGGGCTCGTGCCTGCGGGCTATATTGATCTGCGGCGCGGGGCTGGGGCCTATATCTGCGGTGAAGAAAGCGCGATGATCGAAAGCATTGAAGGCAAGCGCGGCTTGCCGCGCCATCGCCCTCCCTTTGTGGCGGCGGTGGGGATCCACAATCGCCCCACTTTGGTGCATAATGTTGAAACTTTGCTCTGGGTTGCGCGCGTGGTGCGCGAAGGGCCGGAGTGCCTGAACGCGGTGGAACACAATGGCCGGACAGGTCTGCGCAGTTACTCGGTTTCTGGTCGCGTGAAAAACCCCGGTGTGCATCTGTTGCCTGCGGGATCCACGATTACCGATATCATTGCCGCCTGTGGCGGGATGTTGGAGGGCCATATCTTCTCAGCTTACCAACCTGGTGGCCCGTCTTCAGGGCTTCTGCCTGCATCCATCCATGACGTGCCCTTAGATTTTGACACATTGCAGCCGCTTGGAACCTTCATTGGGTCGGCCGCTGTGGTGGTTCTGTCGGATCAGGACAGCCCTCGGGCTGCGGCCTTGAATATGTTGCGATTCTTTGAGGACGAAAGCTGTGGTCAGTGCACCCCTTGCAGGGTTGGCTGTGAAAAGGCGGTAAAATTGATGCAGGCAGAGACCTGGGATCAGCCGCTTTTAGAGGATTTGACCACGGCGATGGTGGAGGCTTCGATCTGCGGGCTTGGGCAAGCGGCGCCCAATCCGATCAAATCGGTCATCAAATATTTCCCAAGCGAAATTTAGCGCGCGGCTGCCATTGGCATTGCCGGGGGCTAGGATTACATTCGCGTCACCGTTTGCGGCGACTTTGAAGCCCGCGGCGAACAATGGAGCGTGTTGATGTCCTTTTTTGGTAAGTTGAAATCCAAACTTTTTAAATCCTCTGCCAAGCTTGAAGAGGGTCTGGATGCGATTGTCCAAGAAGATGTTGCGCCTGAGGAGGAGCCTTCGGCTCCGGCCATCACGGATGCGGCCGCGCAGGTGGCGCAGCCCGAGGTTTTGCGCGCGCCCGACCCTGTAGGAGACAGCCCGCGAGAGCAAAAGCGCGCGCAGGTGGCGCCGCCAGAAGCAGAGGCAGAGGCAGAGCCAGGCGTCAGCGCGCCAAAGGTCGCGATTGACCCTTTGGAGGTGGACACAAAGCCGGTGGATCCCTTGCCCCAGAAAACTGGGGTTTTCGGGCGTGCGCCGCGCCGCGTGCTGGATGATGATATGCTTGAACAGCTCGAAGAGCTGTTGATCTCCTCGGATATGGGGGTGGATACGGCTGTGCGTATCACTGCGAATTTGGCCGAAGGGCGTTTTGGTCGGAAACTCTCCACGGCGGAAATCAAATCAGCCTTGGCCGAAGAAATTGCCCGCGTGATGGAACCTGTGGCCCGGCCCTTGCCGATTTATAATAAAAAACCACAGGTGATTTTGGTGGTGGGTGTGAACGGTTCGGGGAAAACCACCACGATCGGCAAGCTCGCGAGCCAGTTTAAGAAGGCTGGGAAATCTGTTGTAATCGCGGCTGGCGATACGTTTCGCGCCGCCGCGGTGGGGCAATTGCAAGTTTGGGGGGAGCGGGCCGGGGTGCCGGTGATGACCGCAGCTGAGGGGTCCGATCCGGCAAGCCTGGCCTTTGACGCCATGACGCAGGCGGAAAAAGATGGCGCGGACCTGTTGATGATTGATACGGCGGGACGGTTGCAAAACCGGGCAGATTTGATGGAGGAATTGTCCAAAATCATTCGTGTGATCCGCAAGAAAGATCCTGATGCACCGCACAACACGGTCTTGGTCCTCGATGCGACGACCGGGCAAAATGCGGTCAACCAAGTGGAAGTTTTTCGCAAAATGGCGGATGTTACGGGCCTGGTGATGACCAAATTGGACGGCACCGCCAAGGGCGGGGTGTTGGTCTCTCTCGCGGATAAATTTGCTTTGCCTATTCACGCCATTGGCGTGGGTGAACAGATAGATGATCTTGACGCTTTTGATCCTCAGGAATTTGCTGCGGCCTTGACTGGGGTCTCTGCGTGACCGAGTGGGTCCTTGCGATTGAAGGCAGTCACACGGGCCGATTGGTCGCTATGCTTTTGGCGCTCTTGGCCGCTGTGTTGCACGCGGTCTTTGCCGCGATGCAAAAGGGGAGAATTGACCCCTGGGTGATGCGCGGGGCTATGGATGCCAGCTACGGTTTGATGGCCTTGCCTTTTGCTCTGTTCGTGGTGCCCTGGCCAGAGGCGCATTTATGGCCAATTTTGGCAGGGGCATGGGCGATCCACACTGTTTATAAAGTCTTGCAGGCCATGGCCTTCACCCGTGGCGCCTATACGGTTGTTTATCCCGTGGTGCGCGGATCGGGGCCGTTTTTTACGGTGATTGGGGCATACTTATTGTTTGGCGAAGTGTTCACTGTTGGGCAATGGCTGGGGGTGGCTGTGCTTCTGTGCGGGATTTTTGGCCTGGCTGTGTATAATATGCGCACGGTGACACTGGAGCGCGAGACATTGGGTCTGGCCTTGGTGCTGGCGCTCTTCACAGGGTTTTTTGTGGCGTTTTATACGACCTATGACGCCTATGGCATCCGAGCTGCGGCGGATCCGTTTACCTTTCTGGCCTGGTTCTTTGTGATTGATTCTTGGAGCATGCCGATTGTGGCACTGGCCCATGCACGGCGCAAAGGCATTGCCTTGGCGCGGCAGGGCCTTATGTGGCGCGCGCCGATTGGGGGATTGGTGGCGATGGCCTCCTTTGGCGCGATCTTATTGGCCACGCGATTGGATAAGGTTGGCGAAGCGGCTGTGCTGCGCGAGACCTCGACCATTTTTGCCGCTCTCATTGGCTGGTTGTTTTTGAAAGAGACCGTCGGGCCGCGCCGTTTGGCTTTAATGGCTTTGATTGCGCTGGGCGCTGTGATAGTTGAATTTGCGGGATAAAAGGAAGGCCCAATTATGTCTGACGAAAATTTACCAAAATGGGTGAAGCCGCTTTTGGAGTTTGGGCCTGTGCTGGCCTTTTTTGTCGCCTATCTGAAGATGAAGGGCACGAGCTATAGCCTCGGCGGGTCTGATTATGATGGGTTCATCTTGGTTACGGCGCTGTTTGTCCCGTTGCTTTTGCTGTGCACAGCGATTTTGTGGAAGCTGACGGGGAAAATCTCTCCTATGCAGATCATGACGGCGCTTTTGGTGACCGTCTTTGGCGGGTTAACGGTTTGGCTGAATGACCCGCAATTTATAAAAATGAAACCGACGCTGATCTATCTTATTTTTGCAGGGCTTTTGGGATTTGGATTGCTACGCGGGCAATCTTATCTCCGGTTGGTGATGCAGGACGCGCTGCCGATGCAGGCTGAGGGCTGGATGATTCTGACACGCCGGTTCACAGCGGTGTTTTTTGGATTGGCGCTGCTCAATGAGGTGATCTGGAGGTTCTTTTCGACGGAGACTTGGGTGTATTTTAAAACCTTTGGCCTAACGGCGGTGTTATTTGGCTTTTTTATGAGTCAAGCGCCGCTCTTGGCAAAATATGCGCTGGAAAAAGATGACTGACCGGGCGTGACCGCGCGGTGCGGCTGCGCCGCATTATCTTTTTCCTTTCGCCTGCCTCCGGCAGGCTCAAGGCGCGGGACAGGGTGGTTATTTCGCTTTGAAGAGCTGATCTAAGCTGTCTTTGTCGCTTGGTTTCGGGGTCACCCGCAGGTCCAAATGCAACCCATGGCCAGCAGTAACGCCGCGGCGCGCGGCGCAGGCTTGCAGCCAGCGGGCCATATGCGGTTTATCCTCGAGTGTCTGTTTTTGGCCCTCCCATAGGGACGCCCAGGGCCAGATCGCCATGTCGGCGATTGAGAAAAAATCACCTGCCACATAGTCGTTCTGCTCCAGTTGGGTGTTGAGCACCCTATACAGCCGGGCGGTTTCTTGGGTGTATCTGTCTTTGGCGTAGGTCAAATCCTCACCCATAAGCGGGGCGTATTTGTTGAAGTGGTGATTTTGCCCTGCCATGGGGCCAAGCCCACCCATTTGCCACATCAGCCATTGATCGACGGCCAGCTGGTCGCGATAGGTTGTGCCATAGAATGTCCCGGTCTTGCGCGCCAGGTATTGCAAGATGGCGCCGCTTTCAAAGAGGGCGAGCGGAGCGCCGTCGGGGCCGTCATGATCGACAATAGCAGGCATGCGGTTGTTGGGAGAGATTTTCAAGAAATTGGGATTGAATTGCTCACCTTTGCCGATGTTCACCAGCTGCGTGGTGTAGGGAAGGTTCATTTCCTCAAGCGCAATTGCGATTTTCCATCCATTCGGTGTGGGCCAGTAGTAAAAATCGATCATCGCACCTGTCCTATTGCCGCTTTGGGCCAGTATTCGGGCTATCGCTTTGAGCGCAAGGGGCAAATGGGCGATTTTGAGTGTTGACCCTCTTGGGTTGGGTCATTATTTGTGACGCGTGGCGATTTGTTACCGGATTGCGGGCCACGTTAAATAAGCTGCTAAAAGGGTTTGGGATATGACAGAGACCCCGCCTTTCACCGGTGGGTTTTTTTGTGCCTTTAAGGAGGGTCAAATGACACGCGATAAACGTACACTCGCGGTGCATGCCGGCACCCGGCGCTCGCAGTTTTCTGAAATGTCTGAAGCAATTTATATGACACAGGGCTTTGCCTATGCCTCTGCCGAGGCGGCGGAGGCGCGGTTTGAGCAGGCCGGGACGGATGAATTTATTTATGCCAGATATGGCAATCCCACTGTGCGGATGTTTGAGGAGCGGATCGCCGCTTTGGAGGGTGCCGAAGATGGGTTTGCCACGGCCAGTGGTATGGCGGCGGTGCATGGGGCTTTGGCCGCAATGACGAAAGCCGGTGATCATGTGGTGGCGGCGCGGGCGCTGTTTGGCTCTTGTCTTTACGTTTTAGAAGATGTTTTGGCGCGCTTTGGCGTGCAGGTGACTTTGGTGGATGGTTTGGATATGCAGGCTTGGGCTGAGGCGATTACGCCCCAGACAAGGCTGGTATTCTTTGAGAGTATTTCCAATCCGACCCTGGAGGTGATTGATATCGCGCAGGTCTCTGCGCTCGCCCATGCGGTGGGCGCTTATGTGGTGGTGGATAATGTGTTTTCAACACCCGTTTACTCAAAGGCAATCGAATTGGGCGTTGATGTGGTGATCTATTCTGCCACCAAACACATCGACGGGCAGGGACGTGGCTTGGGCGGGGTGATTCTGGGAACGAAAGATGTCATTCGCGGCATCATAGAGCCATTTATGAAGCATACGGGCGGCGCGATGAGCCCCTTTAACGCTTGGATGATGGTGAAAAGTTTGGAAACTCTGGAGCTGCGTGTGCGTGCACAGGTTGAGACGGCCAATGCATTGGCAGAGGCTTTGCTGCACCGGAAAGATCTCGAGCGTGTGATTTATCCTGGCTTGAAAACCCATCCGCAGTTTGCTCTGACGCAGGCGCAAATGGGCGCGGGCGGGACAGTGATGGCTTTGGATGTTGGCAGCAAGGAACGCGCGTTTCGGTTTATGAATGCTTTGGAGATCATCCTTATTTCCAACAACCTAGGGGATTCGAAGTCAATTATCACCCATCCCGCGACCACAACACATCAGCGCTTGCCGCAGGCGCAAAAAGACCTGCTGGGCATCACGTCAGGATTGTTGCGGTTCTCGGTCGGGCTGGAGAGTGCGCGGGACCTTGAAGCGGATCTTATGGCGGCGCTGGATGCATCGGGCGTTGAGGCATAATCGGTTCAGGGCGCTTGAAATTCCTCTATCCAAGCTAACTTGCATAGAAAGAAGTTGAAATCCTGCCCGATGATCCCCAAAATAACAGGGATTAGGCCCGCACCTTTGAAAGGGGAAATTGCCGTGAATATTCACCTTCCATCCATGGATGACGCCGCATCGAATGTGGACTGTTCAGATGAAACGCAAGACCTGAGCCGTGATTATGCGCAGGATTTTGTGGCGGATGCCGACTACATCCGCACCCTGCCTGATCTACAAAACGGCCCGACCTCGTTGATCCGCGGCGCGCAAAAATTCATCCAACACGTGGGGATTTCCAATTTCCGTTTGCCGATCCGGTTTCAAACGCGGGACTCTGATCCTTTGGTATTGGAGGCCTCAGTCACTGGCTCGGTTTCTTTGGATGCAGAGAAAAAGGGTATTAATATGTCGCGCATTATGCGCACATTTTATCGCCAAGCAGAGGAGACCTTCAGCTTTGATGTGATGGCGCGCACGCTGGATGATTACAAAGCTGACTTAGAGAGTTTTGATGCACGGCTGCAAATGCGCCTGTCTTTTCCGATGCAGGTGCAAAGCCTGCGCAGCGGGTTGAGTGGCTTTCAATATTACAACATTGCTTTGGAAGTTGTGGAGCGCGCGGGGCAGCGTCACAAGATTGTGCATCTCGATTATGTCTATTCGTCCACCTGCCCGTGCTCGTTGGAGTTGTCCGAGCACGCGCGCCGTGAGCGTGGGCAGTTGGCCACGCCGCATTCGCAGCGGTCTGTGGCGCGGATCTCAGTCGTATTGGCAGAGGGGCAGCCGCGCCTTTGGTTTGAAGATTTGGTCGAACTGTGCCGCAAGGCCGTGGCAACAGAGACACAGGTCATGGTCAAACGTGAAGATGAGCAAGCCTTTGCGGAGTTAAACGCGGCCAATCCGATTTTTGTCGAAGATGCCGCTCGGCTGTTTTGTGAGCAATTGCAAAGTGACCCGCGCATTGGCGATTTCCGCGTGATCGCCAGCCATCAAGAAAGCCTGCACAGCCATGATGCTATTTCTGTTCTGACCGAGGGTGCAACTTTTGCGCAAACCAGCATGGATCCAAGCACATTTGCAAACCTCTTTCACGTTGGCTGATTGCTTGACTTGCGGGGCATTCATTGCCATCGCTTAACGCATGTTTGATGTGCGCCCCGTCTTCAATGTGATCGGTTTGCTGGTGAGTTGCTTAGGGCTCACTATGATGTTTCCCATGGCCTTGGATATGTCTCGAGGTAATGGGCATGCGGGCGTTTTTTTGGAATCTGCTCTGATCACCTGTTTGACTGGCAGCATGATGTATTTGGCGACGCGCCGAGAGGCGGCGCGGGGTCTCACCCTACAACAGACATTTTTGCTGACCTCAGGGGTTTGGCTGGCCCTGCCGATTTTTGGTGCCTTGCCCTTTGCCTTGGGGGCAACGGACTCGAGTTTCACCGATGCGTTTTTTGAAGCCATGTCCGGGCTGACCACCACAGGTGCGACGGTGATTTCAGGGTTGGATTACCTGCCCGATGGCCTCTTGCTCTGGCGCTCGATCCTGCAATGGTTGGGCGGGATTGGGATTATTGTTGTGGCTATGGTGTTTTTGCCGGAGCTGCGCGTGGGCGGGATGCAAATCTTTAAATCAGAGGGCTTTGACACCTTCGGTAAAATTTTGCCCCGCGCAACGGAAATCGCCGCGCAAGTTGCTTGGCTCTATGTCGGGCTCACGGGGGCCTGTGCGGTGATCTACATCGCAACGGGTATGCGCAGTTTTGATGCGGTGCTGCATGCGATGACCACCATCGCGACGGGGGGATTTTCGACCTATGACAGCTCTTTTGTGAAATTTGGCGCCTCAACGGAATATGCCGCTGTGGTGTTCATGTGTTTGGCGGCCCTGCCTTTCGTGCGCTATGTGCAGCTGATCAACGGGGCACCTGGCTCGTTGTTTCAGGATTCTCAAGTGCGCGTATTTTTCATCGTGCTTTTGGTGACTGTTGGGTTCTTAACTCTGGTGTTGTGGCAGGGGTATCAATTTTCGGGTGAATTGGGCTTTCGAAAAGCGCTCTTTAATGTGGTGTCGATCACCACCGGGACGGGATACGCCAGCGCCGATTACAGCAGCTGGGGCCCGGTGGCCCTGGTGGTGTTTTTCTATGCCGGGCTTGTGGGGGGGTGCGCGGGGTCAACGTCTTGCTCAGTCAAAGTGTTTCGCTATCAATTATTGGTCTCAGCCATTCACATGCAGCTGCGCAAAATTCACAGTCCGAGCGGCGTCTTTAATCTGCGGTATCAGGGTCGGATTGTGGGGACGGACGTTATCAACTCGGTGATTTCTTTCTTTGTGATATTCTTCGTCTCGCTTGGGGTCTCGGCGATGGCATTGGCGCTGACGGGGCTTGATTTGCTCACAGCCTTCTCTGGCGCGGCGGCGGCTCTGGCCAATATTGGGCCAGGCTTGGGAGAGGTGATTGGCCCATCGGGCAATTACAGCACATTAAGCGATAGCGCAAAATGGATTTTGGCCTTTACCATGTTACTTGGACGATTGGAGCTTCTGGCCGTCTACACATTATTCACACTTAGATTCTGGAGGAATTAATGCCGGAGATGAAACCCCTAGGGGCACAGATTTCACATATGTTGAAAGATCGCGGTGTGAACGTCATTTTTGGAATTCCCGGCGTGCATAATCAAGAAATGTACCGCGGTATTGAAGAGGCTGGCATTCGCCACATTTTGGCGCGCCATGAGCAGGGCGCGGGCTTTATGGCTGATGGCTATGCGCGGGCCAGTGGCAAGCCGGGGGTGGCCTATGTCATTACCGGACCGGGTTTGTGCAATATCATGACGGCGATGGGACAGGCCTATTCGGATTCCGTGTCAATGTTGGTGCTGTCGAGCTGTTTGGATGAAACCGCGGCCCGGCGCGGGCAGTTGCATCAAATGTTGGATCAAGAGGCGGCAGCCGGGAGCGTTTGCGATTGGTCCTATCAGGCCAATAGCGCAGAGGCGGCCTATGATCTGATTGACCGCGCCATGCTTGAGTTTGAAACCCATCGTCCGCGCAGTAAGCATATTCAAGTGCCCATTGCGCAGTTGGAAGGGCAGGCGGCACCTGCGCCGCGCCGGCGGGCGGGGCTTGCTGATGGGCTGGGAGCTTGTTCTGTGGATTTGCGCCCCCTTGCCGTGGCGCTGTCTGCGGCCTCAAAACCGCTATTTGTCATCGGCGGCGGGGCTGCCAAAGCGGGCGCGGATCTTGCTGCGGTGCTTGAGACTTGCGGGGCGGCATGTTTCGAGACCTATGCGGGGCGCGGTGTTGTGCCTTGGGATTATCCTCTGAATTTTGGGGCGGCATTGGCCCGGCCCAGCTCAGCGCAAATTGTGGCGCAAGCAGATTGCGTGGTCGCCATTGGGACCGAGTTGGCGGAGGTGGATTTATGGCGTGCGCATCTGGGGCATAGCTGCCCGCTCTACCGGATTGATATCGACCCGGAGTGTCTTGCGGATATGCAGCGCGCAGAGATGGGGATCCTTGCGCGGGCCGAAGAGGCTATGGCCAGCCTAAGGCCCTTGATGGCGGCCTCTGCGTCGCAATGGCAAGCAAGATCGGTGGCGCATCAACGCGGGCTTTGGCGAGCAGAAACTGAAGCAGAACGCCCCGGGATCATTGCGATCGTTGAAGCCTTGCGGGCCGTTGTTCCTGATGATGCGATGATTTATTCTGATATGACGCAGTTTGCCTATGTGGCCAATGAAGTGTGGCCGATGACACGGGCCAAACATTGGCACCATCCCTCAGGTTTTGGCACGTTGGGCTATGCACTGCCGGCGGCCATTGGTGGCGCCGTGGCGCGGCCTGGAAAACCGACGCTGGCGATTGCGGGGGATTATGGGTTTCAGTATTCTGTGCAAGAGCTCGGCACGGCCGTTGAGCTTGGCCAGGCTTTACCAATTATCCTATGGGACAATGGCAAGTTGAAGGAAATTGAAGACAGTATGCGCAGCGCCCAGATCGCCCCCAATGCGGTCATTGCGAAAAACCCAAATTTTCTGGAACTGGCGCGGGCCTACGGGGCGGATGCATCTGCACCAGAGACATTAGCGCAGATGCAAGAGGCGGTGACGGCGGCCTTCAAAGCGGATCGCCCCAAATTGATCTACCTGTCGCCAAATATTTTATCGTGACACCAGCAGAGGGCGCATTGCGGGTCGACTTTGTGACCGGCGCTGTGGCGCACCGGCTGCGCTTTGGTGGTGGGCGCGGCCAGGATTTGGCCAAGGCCATGGGCCTGCGCGCTGGCAAAACGCCAAAAATTGTCGATGCCACAGCGGGCCTGGGCCGCGATTCATTTCTCCTGGCCTCGCTGGGGGCGGAGGTGACGATGATTGAACGCTCTGATGTCATGCATGGCTTGCTGCAAGACGGCATGGCGCGGGCGCGGCAGGAGGGGGGTGTCTTTGGCGAAATTCTTTCGCGGATGACTCTTTTGCATGGGGATGCGAAAGTGCTTTTGCCAGATCTGGACGCAGAGGCGATATTGATTGATCCCATGCATCCGCCGCGTAAAAACTCGGCCTTGGTCAAACGTGAGCTGCGCCAAGTGCGCGAGATCGTCGGCACCGATGAAGATTGTGAAGCGTTGATGCAGGTGGCCTTGCGGCATGCCCGCCAGCGGGTGGTGCTGAAATGGCCGGCCAAAGCCGCCCCGATGCCTGGGATCAAACCCTGCTCGCATCAGATTTTGGGAAAATCCACGCGCTATGACGTGTTCATGTGCAGTATAGGCTGTGAAGGCCCTGCCGTTTGACCTTGCTGTGACAATGTGGCTTTCTGCGCAAAGGTAATCATTGAATGAGTAGGGCGGTTATATGACATTTGTTGTAGTTTTGAAATTCTTTCACTTTCTAGGGCTATTTTTGGCTGGCGGATTGGGCGTTGCCAATAGTCTTTTGATGAAGGAGCATCAATTGGCGCAAGAAGCCCCCTCTGCTGCGACGCAAAAAACAATGGGGAAGTTGGCGCGGATCGGCTTGGTGGCGATGGGCTTGCTCTGGGGAACGGGGTTTGCTTTGGCCTATCGTGTCTACGGAGGCATGAACCTTGGGCTGGCTTTCAATATTAAACTTCTAGGGGCGACCGCTTTGCTGGGGGTGGTGGTCTTTATGAATTTCTATCCGGCAGCGATGGCCAAGAAAGGCCAGGCCCCTAATCCTAAGCTGATGAAGATCATGCCTATGGTGGCGCGCAGTGCGTTGGTTTTGGTCCTGGTGGGAATCGCTGTGACCACGACAGTCTAGCCGCGCTGTTCGGCCCAAGGCGGAAATCACACGACTCATGGAGCAAGATCGGCGATGCGCGCCTTGATCTCGGCTTCCAAAGAACGCCGCCGACCTCCAAAGGTTGCCTTGAGCCATGCGGCCGGATCGATTGTTACGCTGGCCCTTGGTTTTCGGTTCAAATATTGCGCAGTTTCCCAAAAATTCGCCAAAATTGCGGGAAATGAAAAAAATGAAAGAAAGATGAAAATAGCTCTTGCGACTCTCAGCGGGGAACCTTAAACCCACCTTTACCGGAGGCGCTGAGCGACAACGGGGCGAACGACGGGTCAATCAGACTACGGTTCGGAAGACGAAAACCGATATAGAAACGCTCATTTTGCGCATATTGTTATTGCGTAATTTGTTATTTTTTGTGTCACGTTATTTGAAATTTTGGTATCTGAAGAGATATGTGGGCGGTTTGGTTCATTCGATGAACAAACAACTGCATAT
>Ga0181554_1000052_pt1 | contig 97029 bp, 95 predicted proteins | sample 011ome_16_FD_145602 | JGI IMG/M metagenome (GOLD analysis project Ga0181554, IMG submission 145602) | Coastal salt marsh microbial communities from the Groves Creek Marsh, Skidaway Island, Georgia - 011503CT metaG (spades assembly) | ecosystem: Environmental > Aquatic > Marine > Intertidal zone... | reverse complement strand
CAATCCCGGGGCTATTCAGAGCTTACTGGCCATGCGCGCGCAGAGCCCCTCTCATCTGCTCCAGCGCCGGGTGCAGAGCTTTGATGCGCTCTATGACCTCGGCCATTTCCAGACGAATTTTGTCCGACATCTACAACCTACTACCGGATGCTCTTGTCGATAAATCCAAGCGTCGTGGCGTTCTCAAGCAGCGTCCGAACCTTAGCTCGGTCAAGTCCATTTGGTGCTTCGGCATCGATTTCAAGCTTAAGCGAAACCTCACATCCCTGAAGGGTTGTGAGCTGCTCGACGATAGCTTCGACGATCTGATGCATATCGCGCGCTGGTCGATCCGGTGAGATTATTACCGTGCCCAAGAAGCGTGTGGGATTAGCATCAGGCACAGGAGCGGGAGGAGTTGTTATCCCGCCAGTATCGCCCGGCTGAGGTGGCGGAACCGTTCCACTGCCACCTCCGTCGTTGCCGTATCGTCGATCACGATCACCGCCATCGGCGATGAGTCCAGCACCAGGCGAAGCTGTCCCGCCTCGTCCAGCCTGGCAAATAACGGGCTACCGGAAACTATGTCGTGCATGGCATTCCTGCATCGACATCAAGAAGCACCATGCATTGCACATGGTTAACCTTCCGCCTGTCGATGATATCTCCCCGTTAGGTGCAGAATATCGAAAATAGTATCTGCCTCAGGTAATATACGTAGCACTTTGATCGCGATCAAACAATCTACGGAAATTTACGTAGGAGTTCCCGAGTCGCGACGATCAACGTCGTTAACGCCTTGCATTGACTCGGGAATCTGCGCGACTCTGTTCGCAGGATCTACTGACAGGTTTGTAAATTTGCCGATAGGATTCAATGATTTCCTGCGGAATTCGCGGCCGCTTGCCCATCGCAAGTCCCGATCGCGGACGCTACGGATGATTCCCTATATTTTTCCATCCTCCCGAATTTTAACATAAAATTCACCAAGAACGGCGCGATCCGGGTGCGCCGGGGTTGGGGCCGGTCGCGCAAGCGGCCCGCCGGCAATCCCACAGCCCGATCGGACGCGCCACGCGGAGAGGTGTCTCACGTGGTATCGGCGATGGTTGCCAGTATGCGCAGATGGGGGTGGGTGGTGCTGGCCGGCCTGGCTGGCCTTGTCTCCGTCGGCGGAACAGCATCCGCGCAGGATATCTCGGTCACCGTCTATGCGCCGGGCGACGAGCCCCCGGGCAGCGGTGCCGGCAACAGCATTACCCTGAGCCCGATCTACGTCCGCGCCTCGGTGAGCAATCGCTGCGGCTTTGCCGATGGCCAGGCGCCCGACGGCACGGTCAACCAGCCGAACTTCGACGTTACCGGGTTCGACTCCACCTTCGACTTCGTGATCGATTGCACCGGGCCTTCGAGGGTCGGGGTGGTGTCGAGCAATGGTGGCCTGTTCCAGTCGGCCACGCTCGACAGCGGCTACACCAATCTGGCGCCGTATGATGTCGGGCTGGCCCTGGCAGGCGATGGCGGCGCGACTGCGACCGCCAGCTGCGAGGCGGCTTCGCTGGCCGCCGGGGTGACCACCTGCACCACCGCCTATGGCGGCGCGGGCGGCCCGCAGACCAATTTCACCGGCCCGGCCGACGAGACCACCGGGCTGTTGCTCAACGCCACCTCCACCACCGGATCGGTTTCCTCGATCCGCGTCCTCGCCGCCGCCTATGCCGGCAGCGACGTGTTGGTGGCCGGATCCTACGAAGACGTGCTGACCGTTACCCTCAGCCCGTCACTGTGAAGAATTGCTGTGAATAGTGTGCGGCAACTGTTTGAATTTGAATGTGCAAGGAGAAGTGAAATGAAACAGACAATTGCTCTTGCGGCGCTCGCCACGGCGCTCGCTACCGCTACAAGTCCCGCTGCGGCGCAGGACCTTAGCGGCACGGTCACGATCAACGGAACGGTGGGCGAGAAATGCCTCGTGACCGATGAAGGTGACAATGCCGACCCCGACTTCGGCGGGATCATCGACCTGATGGACCTCGACGATACCGACGGCACGCTGCGCACGATCGCGGATATTTCTGCCTCGGGCGATCTCGGCAACCTCGGCTTCCGGGTGGTCTGCACCACTGCCAACCCGGTGGTCCAGGTGACCGGTACCGCGATGACCACCGCCGGCGCTGCGCCGACCGGATATGCCAACACGGTGCACTTCACCGCCGATGCCAATTTCGACATCGCGGGCGGCGGCACCGACACCTTCACCGTTACGACTGACGGCACCGACATCGACGGCGGATCGCTCAGCGGGCGGTTGGCAACCGGGCTCGACAACGTGACTGTCGATCTGAGCAGCTTCCACACGCCCGATCCCGCCGATGTGCTGGTTGCCGGCGACTACACCGGCAGCGTGGTGATCACGATTTCGCCGAGCTGATGGCGAATCCTGACAGGAGCGATGTGACATGAAACGCATCATTGGCATTTCCGCATTGGCACTGGCCGGCGCGCTGGCGAGCCAGCCGGTGCTGGCCCAGTCCGCCCCGGCCGAGGGCGAGGTGACCATCATCGGCACGGTCGCCGACCGCTGCCTGTTCACCCTGCCTTCGAAGCTGATCGATCTCGGCGAGCTGTCGCTGCCGGGCACCGATGGCAACGCCGGCAAGCTCGATACCGGGCAGGTCAACGGGGCCAGCGAAACGCTCGAGGGCTGGTGCAACGGGACCGCCGCGACGATGACCGTCGAGGCTTTCCCGATCGAGAACACCAGCTTCACCGCGACGCCGCCGAGCGGCTTCGACCGGGTGGTCAACTTCACCGCGACCGCGACTGCCAATTCGGTCGACGGAACCGACGATTCGGAGTCGGCCGGGGCAGGTACTCCGGTGGCCGTGGGCATGTTTGCCGGTCCGATACCGGTGGTGCTCAGCGGTGCATCGACCCCGGGTGGCGGCCTGCTTGTCGCGGGCGACTACCAGGGGCTGGTGAAGGTGACGCTCACTCCCAACACCAGCTTCGGGCAACCGGATTGAGATGGCGGTTAGCCGCCTGAACGGAGACACCAGATGAAACCGATCCCATCCATCCTGGCCCTGGCCCTGCTGCTTTCCCCGGCCCAACTCCTTGCACAGAGCGCGGGGGAGAGCGACGAGGGCGAAGTCCAGGTGATCGGGACGGTGACACCGATCTGCGTTCTCGGCGAGCCATCCGACAGCATCATCGACCTGGGTACAATGATCGACCTTTCGGGGCCGCGGGTTGGCCGCATCGCCAGCATCGCACCCCGCACGGTCACCATGCCCAACAGCTTCTGCAACTATTCCAACACGATGATCTCGATCAATGCCGGTGCCTTGGTCGAGCAGGGCGGAGCGCCGGTCAACACCGGCTTCTCGCGCGCGGTCAACTACAGCGTTTCAGTGACCCCCTGGGCCACCAGTGAGGCGCAGTTGCAGACCAGCGCCGCCGCCGACGGCAGCGGTGCGCCAGGGACCGCCAACAGTTCCAGCCAGCCGCTGCCGCAGATTTCCAACCTGACGATGGAGCTCTCCGGCTTCACCGCCCCGTCCGACGCGCTGCTGGTCGCCGGCGACTATTCCGGCCTGATCGTCGTCACCCTTGGCCCGTCCATCGAAGATTGAGGAGCGAATCCCGTGAAACCCAACCTCATCTCCCTGCTCATTCCCGCCGCCGTGGCCTTTGCGCCTGGCGTGGCGCTGGCGCAGGACGGCGAAGCGAGCAGCTCGGACAGCGAGAACTTCCAGGTGATCGGCACCGTCCCGGCGCTGTGTTCGGTGGGCATCCCCGACAACAGCGGCGGCGTCTTCGACATGGGCGTGCTGGTCGATACCACCACCGGGTTCCTGCGGACCGACCTGTTCGCGCCCGACAAGACGCTGAGCGGGGCGTTCTGCTCTTCGCGCAGCACGATTTCGGTCGAGGCCAGCGCGATGCAGGCGCAGAATTTCGCCGGCGCACCGCCGTCGGGCTTCTCGAGCGCGGTGAACTATGTCGCCAGCGCAAGCGGCTGGACGACCACGCCTGCCAGCTTCAACACCGGCGCGACGACCAATCCGGGCGCGACCCAGGGCCGCGACAGCGCGTTTACCGGTGACATCACCGTGGGCGTTTCGAACTTCTCGACTGCGGGCGGAGCGACGCTGCGCCCGGTCGCGGACGACCAGTATTTCGGCGAAATCACCGTCACGCTGAGCGCTTCGGAGTGAGCTGAAGTGATCCGTTTCCGCCATCTCCCGGTCCTGGCCCTCACCGTCGCCACTCTCGCTACCCCAAACCCAGTGGCGGCTCAGGACATGACGGCCAGCGATGCTGCAGACTACCAGGTTGCCGGAAGCACCCCGGTAGTCTGCACGCTGGCACTCGCGGATGGCTCCGACGACAGGCTGCTCAATTTCCGCGCGGCCGACCGGAATTTCTACCAGGTCGAGGAAATGGTCAGCCCGGCCACGCTCTCGACCAGGGCAGCCTCGTTCGAGATAACGCTCGACGGGGTGTGCAACAGCGCCCACCGGATCCGGGTCGAAAGCCTCAACAACGGGTTGTGGCAGGTATCCGAGACCCCGCCCGCGCGGCCCGATGGCTTTGGCACCGCTGTCCCCTACCAGCTCACGGTGCGCTGGTCGCAACGGACGGTGCAATTGAGCGCCGACGCCGGCGTGCGCCAGCTGCGCGAGGAAGTGGTGCCGATCGGCGAGCCCGCCGGCGGCGACCTGCTGCTGCAGTTCGACATAGCCGAGGGCGCAACCAATGTGGCGGCCAATGCGCCGCTGGTTGCCGGTTCCTATTCCGATACCATCACCGTCACCCTGGAGCCGCAGCAATGACCCGCCGCGCGATCCGCCGCCAATTGATCCTCCTGCCAGCGGCGCTGGCCCTGCCGGTCGCGCCGGCCTGGGCGCAGGCGCCCGACACTTCGGGCGTCGCCTTCGACGCCAGCGGGCGCCAGCGGTTCGAAGTGGTGGGCGCATCGGCGCCTGCCTGCCTGGTGTCGGGCGGGGCCTCGGGCCAGGGAACCAACGCGACCTTCATCGAGGAGGGATCGACCGGTGGGACCGTGCAGATCACTGCGCTGGCGGATCCCGACAGTGCCGAAGGCAACCCGGTGCAGATGCAGGTGGTGCTGCCGGTGATCTGCAACAGCGCGCACGAGATCGTCATCCGCAGCGCCAATGGCGGGCTGCTGCGGAGCGGCGGAAGCCGGGCAGCACTGGGCGGCTTCGTCCAGTTCGTGCCCTATCGGGTGACCTATGACTGGGCCGGGCAGAGCGTTGCCGGGACTTCCGACCAGTCGGGCGGGCTGGACCTGCAGGTTCCCAGCCCGGGGCAGGGCGACCTGACCGTGGCAATCACGGTCGACGGGACCAGCGAGCCGCTGGTCGCCGGCAGCTATGAGGATTCACTGCAGATCGAAATCACCGCGGCGAACTGAGCCGCAAGCGGGAAGGGTAGCGCATATGAGATTGTTCGGCACAGCATTGTCCTTCGCAAGCGCGCTGGCGCTCGCGATGATGCCGGTGGCCGAAGTCCGCGCGATGACGGTGCAGCCGGTGGTGATCAACCTCACCAGCTTCGGCACCGGCATGTCGCGGATCGTGCAGGTCGAAAACACCTTTGCCACGCGGCTGCCGATCGAGCTCAAGATCGAGGAACTGCGCTTCGAGGGCGATCGCCTGGTCAACACCCATGCCGATCCCGGCGACTTGCTGGTGTTTCCGCCGCAGGCCTTCATCGAACCGGGCGAGACGCAGACCTTCCGCATCCAGTATGTCGGCGATCCCGATCTTGCGCAGAGCAAGCATTACTATGTCACCGTCGCGCAATTGCCGGTGAAGCTGCCCGAGGGCCAGTCGGCGATCCAGATTCTCTACAATTTCCAGGTGCTGGTCAGCATTGCCCCGGCCGGGGCCAAGCCCGCGCTGGAGATTGTCGATGCGCAGGTTGGCAAGCTGGCCGACGGCAAGCCCGCCCCGCAGGTGACCATCGCCAATCCGTCCAATGCGCATGGCTACCTGTCCGACGGGCGCCTGCGGATCGAACAACGCGATGCCAGCGGGAAGAAGGTCTTCAGCCGGACCATCTCGGGTCCGGAATTGCTACAGATCGTCGGGTTCGGACTGGTCGGGGCCAACAGCCGCCGCACGATCACCGTCCCGGTTGAACTGCCGACAAGCGAGGGGAGCGTGGATGCCAAGTTCACGCCTCAGTAACACGGCCTGCCGCCGAACCCTCGCCTGGGCGCTGGCGATTGCCGCGTTCCACCTGCTGCCGACAGGTGCCCATGCCGCCGACCAGGAAGAGGACCTGACGCGCAGTTCCGCCCCGGCGGAAATCGTGCTGCCGCCGCCGCAATCGGGGCCCGATGGCCGCCCGCTCGATTTCAATCCCTCGACCCAGGCGGTGCGGCTGACCATCTCGGCCAAGGATGGCCCGGTGCTGCTGGGCGATATCCCGGTGGTGGTCACGCCCGACGATCGCCTGCGCCTGCCGACCAGCCGCGTGCTCGACCTGCTGTCCGAACTGATTGCGGCCGACCAGCTCGAAGCGATCCGCGCCAGCCTGCTGGGGCGGCGCGAGGTCTCGGCCGACGAGCTGGCCCGGACCGGTCTGGCGCTGCGCTTCGACTACCAGCGGCTGGAGCTGCAATTCCTGATCCCGAGCGAGATGCGCGCCAGTCGTACGGTCCAGGTGAGCGCGCTCGACCGGGCGCGGATCGGCGAATTCCAGCAGCCCGAGGATGTCAGTGCCTACGTGAACGTCCGTGGCGCGCTGGACTATGTCAGCGACGGCCCGGTGGACGGCTTCGCTGATCCGACCTTCTTCCTCGACGGGGCCGCGCGGCTGGGCGATGTGGTGCTCGAAAGCGAGGCATTCTGGCAGCCGGGTGCAAACGGCACGGATTTCCAGCGGCAGGGCTCGCGGCTGGTCTATGACGACACGCAGAACATATTCCGCCTCACCCTGGGTGATCTCCAGCCGGTGGCGCGGGCATTCCAGGTCACGCCGAACATGGCGGGTGTCTCGATCGCCCGTTCCTACAGCGCGCTGCGCCCGCAGCAGATCATCCGCCCACGTGGCAACCGCAGCTTCCTGCTCGAGCGCCCGTCGACGGTCGAGATCTATGTCAACGGTTCGCTCGCCCGGCGGGTGCAGCTCAACCCCGGCAATTACGACCTCAACAACTTCCCCTACACGCAGGGCGCCAACGACATCCGCGTCAACATCGTCGACGACAGCGGGCGCGAGGAATCGCTGCGCTTCAACATCTTCCTCGACCAGACCCAGCTGGCCAAGGGTCTGACCGAATTCGGGGTCTATGCCGGGGTGCGCGCGCCGCTGGGCCAGAGCGGGCCGGACTACCAGGACGATTTCGTCTTCACCGGGTTCGTCCGCCATGGCGTGTCCGACCTGCTGACGCTCGGGGCCAACCTGCAGGCCGACAAGGATAGCCAGATGGGCGGGGTCGAGGCGGTGATCGGCACCCAGGTCGGCACCTTCTCGGGCAATCTCGCGGTTTCGCACGTCGATGGCCTGGGCGAAGGCTGGGCCGGGACTTTCTCGTTCCAGCGGCTGTTCCAGCGACCGCAGGGCTATGCGGATTCGCTCAACCTGTTCGTCGAGACGCGCAGCCGCAAGTTCGCCCCGATCTCGGTTCTGCTGCCCAACAACCCGTTCGAATTCGAGGTCGGCGGCGGCTATTCGCACGCGCTCAACGATCGCTCCTACATCGGTTTCGACGCGCGCTTCTCCAAGGGGCGCAGCGGCTTCACCGACCAGCACAATTACCGCATTTCGGCGGGCTACCGGGTCAACGACCGGATCAGCCTGACTGCCGAGACACGCTACGAGAAGAACAGCTTCCGCGATGAAGTGAGCGCTTTCGTGTCGCTCAACATCCGGCTGGGCGGCTTCTCCAGCGTACGCATGCAGTATGATACGCGCGACAACCGGGCGCGGGCATCGTTCCAGACGCTGCAGGGCCAGGGCGTCGGCTCGTTCAACCTGAGCGCGGATGTGGAGCGCAGCGACTTCGGCAGCGGCTTCAACTTCAGCGGCAATTACTATTCCAACTTCGGCGAATTCGGCCTCGCGCACCTGGGCGATTTCGCGGGCGATTTCGGCAATTCGCAATCGCAGCGGACCACGCTGCGGATGGCGACCTCGTTCGCCTTCGCTGGCGACGGCTTCGCGATCGGCCGGCCGATCTACGACAGCTTCGCGATCGTCAAGCCGCATGAGAAGCTCAAGGGCGCACGGATCCTGATCGATCCGACGCCGGGCGGGCATGTGGCCGAGACCGAGCCGTTCGGCACCGGGATCCACCCCAGCCTCAATTCCTATTCCGAAAGGACCATCACCGTGGACGCGCCCGAGGCCGAGGCGGGGACCGACCTGGGCACCGGATCGTTCCGCGTCATGCCGCAATACCGCAGCGGTTACCTGCTGATCGTCGGTTCGGATTACTCGATGACCGCGATCGGAACCTTGCTGGATCGCGACGGCGCGCCGGTCTCGCTCGCGGCGGGCACGATTACCGAATTGGGCAAGGACGAGCCGATTACCTACGAGATCTTCACCAACCGCGAGGGTCGCTTCGGCGTTCCGGGTCTCGCGCCCGGCAAGTGGCGGCTCCAGATGCTCGATGAAAACCGCAGTAGCGCAGTGATCGAAATTCCCGACGAGCCGGACACCAACATCGTCCGGCTGGGGACAGTACGCGCAATGGAAAGGCAGTGAGATGAAACCAGGTTCCGCACGCAAGATCGCCTTCGCGGCCCTTGCCGGACTGGCCGGGGCGTTCATCGGCGCACCGGCTGCGGCGCAATCCTTCGACTGTGGCATCACCGGCAATGCGACCGCGCAGGCGGCGATCTACGACCCGTTCAATCCGTCGGGCCTGGGTTCGACCATGGTCACGCTCAACATGACCCGGTTGAACCCCTCGGGCGGCGGCAAGACCTCGGATGTCGGCTTCTACCTGACCGGGCAGGGGCCCGAGACCGACAACACGATCGTTACGCCGCTTTCGGTGATAGGCCAGGCCAATATTTACGGCACCGGGCAGAACATCTTCTACAATTTCGGCTCTCCGGGGCCGCTGATCGACCTCTCTTCGACCACTCCGGTTGGCTATGTGATCATCAACTTCACCGGCAACAATGCCGCTTCGGACACGGTCCAGGTAACCTTCAACATCGAGCTGCCGGGCAATCTAGACATTGCCGCATCGCAGACGCTCGACTTCGACGTGAACTTCAAGTGCAAGGGCACCGGCGGCGGGCCGCCGTTCGAGGATGAGGGCACGATCCCCAATGCGGTGAGCTTCCCGATCAAGGTGCTGAGCGGGCTGCAGGCCAGCTATTCGGGCCACATCCTCGATTTCGGCGAAGTCGGCGACAAGACCGATGCCGATATCGCCGGCGACCAGCTGACCTACACCAAGTCGGGCTGGGTCAACGTCCGCAGCTCGGGGCCCTACAGCCTCGATATGGAATCGCTCAACGATTACCGGATGACCTATCCGGGCGGGAACCTGGCCGATCCCGACCAGCGGCTGCTCTACACCGCCACCTTCGCCGGGCAGATGGTGAACAACGCCAGCCCGACATTCACCACGGTGATCTGCCAGCGGGCCGGGCTCGACGTGAAGCAGATACCGCTGACGGTGGAACTCAACGAGGGCGGTGAGACCAAGGCGCCGAGCACCGACTACCAGGATATCATCTCGATCACCGTGGCGCCGCTGGTGGCCGAAACGGTGGGCGGGCTCAACTGCCCGGCGCTCTAGCGGGTACGGCCATCGCGAACAGGCCGGCCGCGCGAGGGGCGCGGTCGGCCTGCTCCGCCGTGAGAGCGACTCAGATTCAGCGTGCGACGATGCGGAACGACAAGGCGCCGTTCGCGCTGTCGACATTGCTGAGGTCGATCGCCAGCGCGCGATCCTTGCGCGCCGGGGTGCTTTCCGAGGCGAGACTGGCGGTGCCGGCATCGGTCAGCTCGACCGCATTGCCATCGACCATCAGCCGTGCGCCGGCCAGCTCTGCGCCATAGTCGACGAACACGTCATAACCCGCCGGGGCATTGCAGAATTCGCGCATGCTGCCGAGATCGACGAGGTTGCCCTCGATCGCCACGGCGGCAAGGTCGGCCTTGACCTTGCACACGGTGGGGACATGCCCGCGCAGGTTGATGCCATAGCTCACGGCCATGGCCGGAGTGGCCGCGACAGCCACCGCCAGGGGAAGGATAGACAGTTTGGTCTTCATCTCGCGTACTCTCCTTGTGTGGTGCGCGTGCTGCCTGCCGGCGCAGCGCCAGCTCGGCATCGGCAGCGCGCTCTTCTGACTGTGATTATTGAGTCCTGAGTTTAGATAGGCCGAGAACAAAAATTAAAAAGATCCAGCCTGAGTGAATTAATGATATTATATTGACATTTCGTCGGCTCGCCTCCTCGCGACACCAGCGGCGCAGCGTCTCGGTCGTACAGCCAACCTTGGCGGCAATCGAACTCATCGCCGCCCACTCCGAGGGGTAATCCCCTCGATGCTCCTCCACCATCCGCACCGCACGGTCGCGAAACTCAGGTGAAAACTTGTTCCTCGCAGCACTCATTGTGGCTCCTTCTCACAAATAGGAGCCTCTGAAAAGCCCGGGACGCTTCAATGCCCGTTTTCTTTGGCGACGATGACCGGTCCGAATATTTGCGATTGGTAGCGGGTGCCGCCGCCGGCAGCGGGACGAGCCGCCTTGCGTGGTGCCTGACGTGACCCCCTGATTTTCCTGCACGAGCGATTAGAGTCCGGCCTTGATAGAAGGACGGACGAGATGAAGAGAACGAGGTTTTCAGAAGAGCAGATCATTGGCGTGCTGAAGGAGGCCGAGGCTGGTGCGAAGACCGCTGATCTGGCCCAGCGTCGCACTGTCTCGCAGGTGACATCGACCCCGCGCTCGGCAAGCAGATCTTCGACGTCCTGCAGGCTCAAAGTAAAGCGATAATAGAGCCGGATTCCAAGCCGGATGACACCGGCGGAATGCGATGGCGCTTGAAGGAAATGGGTTTCATGCATCTCTCACTAAGCGGCGAGACGCCGCAAGTGGAGAGCATTTAGCGTTAGACTGACAGCTCCTGTTAGATTGACACCTCCGTTATGGCCTATATCGGCGAATGAGCTGTGCCGCCCGCCTTGCGCGCCGCGCCGACAGATCAGGGGGATTGCACTGGCCAATGACGTTTGAAATTCACGGAAAAACGGCTCTGGTGACGGGGGCGTCAAGCGGGCTGGGGGCGCATTTCGCGAAGGTGCTCGGGCGGAACGGGGCCAGGGTGCTGCTCGCCGCGCGCAGGATGGACCGGCTGGACCGGCTTGCGGCAGAATTGCGCGAGGACGGCGTGGAATGCTCCACCCATTACCTTGATGTGACGCAGCCGGATGGATTGTCCGGGCTGGAACCGCTTGCCGACGAAATCGATATTCTGGTCAACAATGCCGGGGTCGTCCGGGAATCGGCGGCACTGTCCACGACGCTTGAAGACTGGGACGCGGTCACGGATACAAATCTGAAAGGGATGTTCGCGGTCGCGCAACTGGTCGGCAAGGGGCTGGTTGCGCGCGGTGCGCCAGGCGCAATCGTCAATGTTGCGTCGATTCTCGGCATCAGGCAGGCGGGATATGTCACCTCCTATGCGGTGTCGAAGGCAGGCGTGATTCAGTTGACCAAATGCCTTGCCCTCGAATGGGCGCGATACGGCATCCGGGTGAACGCGCTGGCCCCCGGATATGTGCGCACGGAGCTTAATGCCGAGTTCTGGGAAAGCGACGCGGGCAAGGCGATGATCAACCGCATACCGCAGCGTCGGCTGGCCGAACTGGCCGATCTGGACGGGCCGCTGATGCTGCTCGCCTCCCCCGCAAGCGCTTATATGACAGGGGCGGTCGTCTGCGTTGACGGCGGCCACCTGGTCTCGGGCCTCTAACATGCGATTCCCGAAATGCTCTGGAACGACGGTGGGTCGATTATCAACACCCCCTCGACCGCAGCCTGGTCGGGTTTCGCAAGATGCCGGCCTATTGCGTACCCAAGCGGTGCTGATGCTCACTCGCACAACCGTGCCGGAATTCGCCGAGCAGGGCATCCGGGTAAATGCGATCTGTCCCGGGCCAACGCGCACCGAAATGACGGACAATCTGCCGCCGGAACTGATCCCGCTGGTCGTTACCTCCACCCCGATTGGCCGTTTTGCCGATGCGTCGGAACTGGCCAATTCGGCATTACTCTACTCCTTGCCAGCGACTTGTCCCCTTATGTTATCGATACCTATCTGGCGGTGGATGGCGGCACTACCTCGATCAGGGCGGTCCCGCCCCGTCGCGCAAGGTCGGCCCCGAAGGCGTCATTTATTTCGTGCTTTATGAGGGCGGCGTGGCTGATGTGGACAGCGCGGGCAAGCCCTGCGGTGAATATCGCGACTGCAACCGGATGTACGAGATCGCGATGGCCAATGGCGCGGGAGAGCATCTTCCGACGTCTGGCGCGCGCTAAGCGCGCCCGGCGATGCGGATTTCGCTCGCCGGGGCACAATTAAGAAAGTAGAACCTCTTTCGGAAAATAACGGGAGAGAAAATCATGGCTGCTGTCACACCGCTTGCTGCGGGTCTGGTGCTGTTATCAGTGCTGGCCCAGTTGATCGGCATTTACCTGATGCCACTGACCAAGGGGCTGACGGCGCCCTTGCCGACGCTCGGCTTCGCGCTGGCTTATGGGGTAGGTATCGCGCTGCTGCCGCGCATTGCGCATATGGGCATCAATCTCAGCCTGTTCATACCGTTTGTGGCCGCGCTGGTGCCGCTGGGCGCCGTGGCGCTGGGGGTGCTGGCTTATGGTGAACCGGCTTCGCTGGCCAAGATCGGTATTCTGGTTACCGCCTGCGTCCTGATCGGGGTCGCCAACGCGGTTTGACACTTGTGCAGGCGACGGGGCGTTGATGGCCCCGCCGCCTGCAGATTTTCTGGTCAATATCCGGTCGGTGTCCCGTTCAGGATGATCGCCTTGGATTCGAGGAACGGGCGCAGGCCTTCCACGCCGCCTTCGCGCCCGATGCCGGATTGTTTGAACCCGCCAAAGGTAACGGACATGTCCGTGCGCCAGGTATTGTGCCCTACGGTACCGGAACGCAGTTCGCGCGCCACGGCCAGTGCGCGGTCGGCATCATTCGTGAAGACCGTGGCGTTAAGGCCGAACACCGTGTCATTCGCCACTCGTACCGCTTCCGCTTCATTGTCGACGGGGATCACGCTGACGACGGGTCCGAAGATTTCCTCGCGCGCGATGGTCATATTGTTGTCCACTTCGGCAAACACCGTCGGTTCGATGAAGAAGCCGCGGTTGAGGTGGCTGGGGCGGCGTCCGCCGGTGGCCACCTTCGCGCCTTCGGCCTTGCCTTTTTCGATATAGCCTTCCACCCGGTCGCGCTGTTGCGCCATTGCCAGCGGACCCATCTGCGTGGAACGGTCCATCGGATCGCCCACCTTTATACCCTGAAACTGGGCAGACAGCGCATCGACCAGCGCATCGTGGCGATGGCGGCTGACGACGATCCGGGTGAGCGAGGAACAGACCTGGCCGCACATGATCTGGGCGGTGGAGGCAATCGATTGCGCCGCCAGTTCCGCGTCGTAATCGTCCAGAATCACCCCGGCGGATTTGCCGCCCAGTTCCAGCGTGCAACGGGCGATGCGTTCGCCGCACAACGAGGCGATCTTCTTGCCCGCAGCGGTGGAGCCGGTGAAAGTGATCTTGTCCACGCGCGGATCGCGAACGAGCAGTTCTGAAACCTCGCGTTCTGCCGTCACCACATTGACGACGCCCTTGGGCAGGCCCACTTCTTCGCAGATTTCCGCAAACAGCAGGCCTTCGCCCGGCGTTTGCGGCGAATTCTTGAGCACCATGGTGCAGCCCGCGATCAGGGCTGGCGCCGATTTCCAGCTGAGCAAAACGCCCGGCGCATTCCAGGGAACGATCGCGCCGACCACGCCAACCGGTTCATGCGCGATCAGCGCCATGGCGCTGCCGGCCGAGAAATGTGCCTCATGCCGCTCCACCCACTCAAAGCTGTCCGCAAGTCCTGCGTAATAACGGAAGGGGTAGGACATCCCGCCGAGCATGGCTGACGACAACCCCACGGGAATGCCGATCTGCGATGTCCAGGTCTGCGCAAAATCAGCGTTGCGTTCTTCAAGGCGTTTGGCGATCTGAAGCAGGTAGCCTGCGCGTTCGGCATGGCTCATACGCGGCCAGGGGCCATTATCAAACGCGTCGCGTGCGGCCGCGATTGCCCGATTCATGTCTGCTTCCTGCGCTTCTGCGACGACCAGAAAGCTCTCTTCGCTGGTGGGCGAAACAATGTTGAACGTGCTGCTCGCGGAAGGGTCCATCCATTCGCCACCGATGAAGAATTTCTTCGGGTTGCGGATCAGTTCACCTGTAGCGGTCGTCATCGTGAATTCCTCTCAGTGCGGACCGGCCGCGCTATGCAACCGCGTTGCAATCTTCGCATCCCGTCTGTTGATGATTATGGCGCGGAGAATTGCACAACTCCCCGGCGCGCTCAACATAAAGCGTAGAAATTCACCTATCTGATATTATCGCACCGCGCCTTTGCGGGCGGGCGCGCTCAATGGCGCGGTTCGCGCGGGGCCTGCTCAGCAAAATGTGATGCGCGGCCGGTCCGGTTCACTCTCGAACAGCATCTGCGGCAGCGGCAGGTGACGGGGGCGGTTGGCGCGGGTGTCGAGCAGGCGATTGACGCGCCAGATCAGATAGGCGCGATCGAAGGGCTTGCTGATGAAATCATTCGCACCGTTATAGCGCGCCTGATCCTTGTCAGTGTCGCCGGACATGCGCGTGAACATCATGATCGGCAGGTCGTAGAAACGCTCCGAACTGCGCAGCTTGCGCAGCAGGGCGGTGCCGGATGTGCCGGGCATGTCGTGATCGAGCAGCAGCAGGTCGGGCCGCCGCCACGATAGCAGCTGCAGCGCCTGCCCTGCGTCCGTGACCCAGCCGCAGGCGTGGCCTGCGCCGATCAGCGCATTTGCGGCAAGCTCTGCCACCAGTTCGTCATCATCGACGATTACGATTGACGCCATCGCGTCCTCCCAGCCCTGCGGCGTTAACCCTGATCTTCTAGGCACGGTAAGGTTAAATGCGGGACGCAGCCGGATGTACGAGAAACTACTAACCATGACGTTTCGAGGAATTCATCAATGCAGGTGCGCCAAATGCAGCAGAACCATATGGCTTTTGGGTTGCGCCAGCGGCGGACCGGTGGCAAGCGCCCTGCCATGACTTCCGGCCGCGTCCTTCCGCTTCAAAAAGTTCACAATTTTCGCGATTACGGCGATTATCCTATCGTCGGCGGCGGACGGCTGCGGGGCGGTCTGCTCTACCGGTCGGCCCAACATTCGGGTGCGACAGGTGAAGATCTGGCTGCGATCGGATCGCTTGGCCTTGCCACGGTGATCGATTTTCGCGGGGACGAGGAACGCCGCCGCTTTCCGTGTCCGCGCCCCGAAAATTTCGCGGCTGACGTGATGTTCCATGATGGCGAGACCGGGCAATTGCCACCGCATCTTCAGGCGGAACTGGCAGGGCTGGACGCGGCAGGCATGCGCGCGGCCATGGCCGAACTCTATCGCGAGTTTCCCTTTCGTCGCACCCTGGTCGGGGTGATGCGGATTTACCTTGATGCACTGGCCAACCGCGACGGCGCAAGCCTCGTCCATTGCCTCGCGGGCAAGGATCGCACAGGCATGGCGGTGGCGGTGTTTCACCGGCTAGTCGGGCTGCATCCCGACGATGTGATGGAAGATTACCTGCTGACCAACAGCGTTGGCGATCAGGACGCGCGTATTGCAGCGGGCGCCCCATCCATTCGGGAACGGTATGGCGAAATGAGTGACGGGGCCATGCGCGTCATCATGAGCGTGGCGCCCGAATATCTCGAAAACGCCTTTGCCGCAATCGACGAACGCTTCGGTTCGATTGACCGTTTTGCCGAAGAACAGCTAGGCGTCGATCCGGCGCGCCGCGACGCCTTGAAAGCCCGCTACGTCGCTGCCTAGAGAAACGCTTTTACGTCGGCCATGAACCGTTCGAACTGGTCATGGTGCAGCCAGTGTCCGGCGTTTTCATATTCTATCACGCGCGCATCCTGAAAATGATCGGCGCGTCCATCATCAGCGGGGCTGGAGAAGAAGCTGTCCTTGCCCCACAGCAGCAGGGTGGGGCAGGTGATCCTTTCCCACAGGCGCGTGATTTCATCCTTCGGCAGTTCGTTGAAGGTCCAGACATGCAGATAGGGGTCGAACTTCCAGCTCCACGTGCCGTCTTCGTTACGACTGGCGCCGTGAATGGTCAGGTGGCGGGCCTGTTCATCAGTCAGATGGCGGTTTTCGCCCTTCATCCGCTCATAGGCTTCGCGCAGGGTTGAATAGCGTCGCGGCAGCCGACCGGCGGCCTTGCGTGTATCCTCGATCCAGTTGCGGAACCGCTCGTCGAAACTGCGCCCCGGTTCGGTCCTGGTTCGCCTGGCTGAAAAGCCCAGACCTTCGATATTGACGAAACGCCGGATCTTTTCCGGGTACAGCCCGGCATAGCGGGTGGCGATGTTTCCGCCGAGCGAATGCGCGATGACGCTCACCTCCGCAAACCCCAGCGCTTCGATCAGTTGAGCGAAGTCATAGACATAGGCGTTCAGATCGTAATCGCCGTCGGACACCCATGCGCTGTCGCCATGGCCCCGAAGATCCGGGCAGATTACATGCCAGTCCTTGCGCAGTTCCTCAGCCACCCAATCCCAGCTGCGGCAATGATCGCGTCCGCCGTGCTGCAGGATCAGCGGCGGTGCATCGGGATTGCCCCAGTCGATATAGTGAAGCCGGAGGCGTTGCGAGAAGAAGCTGTGCGAAGTGGGGCCGGTATCGATCATGCGCGGGAATTGCGCCGATCATCCAGCCCCGTCAATCGTCGCAAGCTAGAATTCGATCCCGAGGACCACGCGCAACTGCCCATCGGCCTCGTCCCTCGCCTCGGCGACCGGGAATAAATAGCCTGCTTCCAGCTCGATTTCGGGGCCAAGCCCTTCGATTTCGAACTTCGCAACCGGACCGATGAAATGTGCTGCGCGCGGCAGGAAATCCTTGAAGGTGCCAAGTTCACCATAGGCCTGGACGCCCAACCGCACTTCGCCAAATGTTTCGACATCCGCCGACGCGGCATAGGCCAGTTCCACCGGCTTGCCGCCTTCGAATTCCTTTTCGGCGATCAGATTGAGCCGGAAGTCCCAGGGGCCGGTCCTGCGCTGGAGAAGAATTTTTCCCTCGAACTTGTCAGCGCCGTCAAAGACGATTTCATACTCGCCGTAGAGTGCGATATCGATTCCGCCCGCCTGGCCGAGCGCATAGATCGCTTCCAGCGAGACGGCTTCCGCCTCGCGGCTTTCGCCCGGTTCCTTTTCGAATTCGCCGACGACGGCCAGCCGGAGCGAATCCGTCACCCCATAAGCGGCTTCCAGCTTCAGCACGTCTTCGCCATCGTCGGGGCCGCCGTCGAGTGCACCATAGCGCGCTTCGATTTCGGCTTCGCCCTTTTCCACCGTCGCGCCGTAGACTTCGTCCCCCATGCCGGGCGCTGAAGCAAAGGCATGACCGGGCAGGGCGCAGGCGAGCGCGCCAAGCAACGCATAGAACCTCATGAATTCCTCCTGTTTGATTTTTCGTAATGCGAAGCATTTGCATTTGCAAGCGGGAAGGCGGGCCGCATTGACAAGGATCAAACGGCGCATCTTTTTGTGGCAAGGGCTCTGGCAATGAGCTGGCCCAGTCAGTATTCGCCTCCCTTCGGAGGACATGATGGCGACTCACACGACAAGAATGTTGATTATCGGTTCAGGCCCGGCGGGACTGTCTGCCGCGATTTATGGCGCGCGCGCCGGAATGGAACCGATCGTCGTGCAGGGCCTCCAACCGGGCGGACAGTTGACTATCACCACCGACGTCGAAAATTATCCGGGGTTTCGCGACGTGATCCAGGGCCCGTGGCTGATGCAGGAAATGCAGGCTCAGGCGGAACATGTCGGCACGCGCATGATGTGGGATACGATTGTCGACATCGATCTGGCCAATGGTTCGCCCTTCCGCGCGACCGGCGACAGCGGCGACATATACGAGGGCGATTGCCTGGTGATTGCCACCGGCGCTCAGGCCAAATGGCTGGGCGTGCCGGGCGAGCAGGAATTGTCAGGCAAGGGCGTTTCCGCCTGCGCGACGTGCGATGGTTTCTTCTATCGCGGAAAGAAGGTGGCGGTGATTGGCGGTGGCAATACCGCTGTTGAAGAAGCACTTTACCTCACCAACCATTCAGACGATGTGACGTTGATTCACCGGCGCGATGAGTTGCGCAGCGAGAAGATTCTGCAGGATCGGCTGTTCGCCAATGAAAAGATCACCGCCCTGTGGAACAAGACCGTGGACGCCTTCGTGGCAGGTGATAACGGGACGCTGGCGCATCTTGCGCTGCGCGACACGGTGACTGGCGAGCTGTCCACGCTGGAGGTGGACGGTGCATTCGTGGCGATCGGCCATGCGCCCTCGACCGAATTGTTCAAGAGCAAGCTGGAAACGGATGCGGGCGGCTATCTGCTGGTCGAACCCGGCACTCCGAAGACGGCGATCCCCGGCGTCTTTGCCTGCGGTGACGTGATGGATCATACCTATCGCCAGGCGGTGACGGCTGCAGGTACGGGCTGCATGGCGGCGCTGGACGCAGAGCGTTTTCTTGCCGCGCGCGAATTTGCCGGAACGAGGGCAGGCGTCCACGCCTGACCGGTCAGCGGCTTAACCCACGGGCGGATTTTCCAGCCTGATCAGAGTGTAATAGCCCAGAAACCCGCGCCGCGCGCGATGTCGCAAGCCAAACTGCCGCGCAACTGATACGGCGTTTTGCAGCAGTTCGTGCCGGACTGTGACGTGGAAATGGTTCAACCAGCCATTCAGCGCCATGCGCGCCGGGCCGGGTATGCCGCGAAGATCGCCAAAGTCGAAGATGTGCAGCGCGCCGCCGGGTGCTACCAGTTGTGCCGACTGCGCCAGCGCGGCCTTCCAGTCCGGGATCATTGACAGGGCAAAGGAAATCACCACGCGGTCAAACCTGGCGCGCCCGAACAGCGCCTGCGCATCGAAGGAGGTCGCATCGCCTTGGGCGAGCACTGCATCATTTCCGAGCCGATGCTGCGCGGACTTCAGCATTTCCTGTGAAATATCGAGTCCGAAAAGCTCAACCCCCGGCCAATGCGCCCTGATCCGGTGAAGATTGCGCCCGGTGCCGCACCCGATTTCCAGCACGCTATCTCCGTCGCAACAGGCCAGATCGCCGATCAGCCGATCGCGCCCGAACAGGAAATATTTGCGTGTCAGATCATAGATATGGCGCTGCCCGCGATAGACCGAGTCCATCAGCGCGCCATGATCGGGCGAGGATGTGGCGGAGTTCATGATTTGAGCGTGTAGAGATGGACGCCGCCATATATGGATGAGCGGTCGGCCTGCGTCAGCTGGCGGGCACAGGCTTCCGAATAGTTCCAGAGCGCAAGGATAGTGTCGGGAACCCGGCCGGGCAGGAGGCTGGGCTCGGCAGCGGTACGGAACAGGACGCGCGCGTGGGGGCGGGCGGTGCGGGTGATCTCGATCCACAGCGCGGTCAGCGTGTGATCTTCCATCCAGTCCTGCGCATCCAGCAGGATATAGCGATCAAGGCTCGCCTCGCCCAGGCTGCGCAGATAGTCGATGACATTGGTATGGCGAATGTCGATCCGCTCGACCCGCTCCCTGACCGTCTCGTAATTGGCCTGCTGGAGATAGGGTGGCAGGGGGCAGTCGGGCGCCTTGCCATAACCGCGCGAAAAGGTCTGCCAGGCGAAGTAGTTGTCCTTGATTTCGAAGCCGCAGGCAAGCCGTTCGAGCCGCTTGCGCAAGACCGCAGTCATCCGTTCATCCCCGGCCAGCGCGGTATATTGCGCCGGCGGGATACCGAGCCCGAACAGTGCGGCGGGCTGGTCGGTCAGCCAGCGGATGAAGCGGCGATCGAACACCGGGGCGAGCTTTTCCTCGAACACCAGCCGTTGCTCTTCCATCGTCCGCGCGGCCAGAATGGCCTTCAGATCGATGCGATAGAGCCGGGCAAGCAGATGCGCCGCGCCAATGAAGCCCCCCAGCAGCCCGTAGCGATAGATGCCGCGCGAAAACCCGCCGATGCGGCGGCGGCCAATCAGGTCGCGCCCCTCCCAATAGCGTCGCGAAGCCTCATCCAGATGCGGGGCGACATGGTGATGATAGGCGGTGACATTTTCCGCACAATCGGCCTCCGCGAAGAAGCGGCGGAAATGCGCGTAATCGGGCAGGTGCCGAACGGACGCCAGCTTCAGCCGGTTCAGCGCCACATGCGCGGTGTTGAGATCCACCGCGGTGATTTGTGCCGGGTTCGCCGTGAGATAGGACAGGACGTTGCAGCCGCCGCTGGCGATGGTCACGATGCGGCTGTCAGGCTGAATCTCCAGCGCCTGCATATCCACCACCGGGTCTTCCCAGATCTGCGGATAGACCAGCCCGCGAAAGGCCATGGCGAAGGCCTTGTCCAGCAGCCTTGCCTTGGGCTGCGCGTGGTCGCGATGAACGGCCTTGCTGATAACTTGCGAATTCTGACTGGCCATCATGCCCCCGGACCATTGTGTACGGGGGCTTCGATAGGTCAGTTTGATGACGGGCGTGTTGCAGCGTCGCGCATGATTCACGCTCCACCGGAGTGGATAGTGTCCGGCGGAGCGTTGCGGTTCAGAACACGGCCATTGCCGCCAGCGCGACCAATGCCATCAGCACGAAGCTCGACAGCACGAAAACCGCAAAGCGGATCATGATCGGGTTGGTGGTTGCCTGAAGCAGCGAATGAATGATGCGCAGGCCAGCATAGGCCCAGCCAAGCTGTGCGGCCAGGCCGTCGCCCGCGCCGACCAGCGCCAGCAGCAGGGCCACGGCATAGAATACAGTCGGTGCTTCATGCAGGTGATTGTAATTATGCGCCGGCCACTGAACCCTGGGGGGCAGCATTCCGTTGAGCACACCCGGACCTTCGTCGCGGACCTTGGCGACATCGACTCCCGGGCCGCTCATCGCTGGCATGCGGGTGATATACATCCACCACCACATTACCATGGTCCAGCCCGCGAGCACCGTGACCGGCTGCAAAATGCCCATGTTGATCATGCGATGCCTCCGATATCCGCGCTGACGGTAATCATAACCGCCCGTACTGCCAGCACGAGCAGGATGAGAGTGGAGAGGAAGAAGAGATTGGCCCGGGCGGAGATGCGGTTGACCGTGCTTTGCCATATGGAATGGACAATGCGGATCGCGACATAGGCCCAGGCCAGCCAGATATCCATGGCGGCGGGCCCGGCCAGGGCGAGGATAATGACGATCGGGTAGAAGATCGTCGGCTGTTCCAGAAGATGCGTGTAATTGTGCGATTTCCACGCAACCGGCGCTGGCAGGCGATCTTCGATATCGCCCCCGCGCAGGCCCGGCGGCGCCTTGGCGACATCGATCCCCGCCTTGCCGAAGGCACTGAAGCGCGCGATCGTGAGCCACAGCAGCACGATCAGAGTCCACAGCGCCAGGGCAGCGCCCGGCGCCAGCATGTGTAATTGCATGTCCCGCTCCCATGTTAATTATGGGGCGCAGAGTGCGATGGTGGCGAAGATTTGTCCAGTGCCGCTGAAATTGTCCTTTGAAGCGTGCCTTTCAGCCATTTCCGCCGGTCAGCACGATTGCGGTCAGGCCATCGGCGGGCACGCACCCGGCCAGTACGGCGGCCAGCCCGGCTGCGCCCGACGGTTCGGCGATAATGCCTGCCCGTTCGCGAAGCAACTGCTGCGCCCCGCGCACGTCGGCATCAGTCACACTCACGCCGCGCGCGCCGTGGCGGTGCAGGACGGCAAAGGTCAGCGGGGAAATGGCGGGCGTCTGGATGCCGTCGCAAATGGTCGGGGGCGGATTCGGCCCGACCGGAACGATGCGGCCCGCCGCCAGGCTGCGCGCCGTATCGTCCCATCCCTCCGGTTCAACCGCGATCAGATCGGCGCCCGGGCAGGCAAGCGCGCAGCCCGACAGCAGCCCGCCACCACCACAGGGCGCGATGATCCGGGCCGGCGCGCGGCCCAATTGCGCGGTGATTTCCAGCGCCAGTGTGCCTTGGCCTTCGATCACCCGGGGATCGGCAAAGGGATGTACCAGCGTGGCGCCAGCGCGGCACAATTGCGCTGCCATCGCCTCGCGATCGTCGCTCAGCCGGTCATAGGGGATGATTTCTGCGCCCAGCGCGCTTACTGCTGCCAGCTTGGCCGCAGGCGTGTCACGGGGCATCAGCACCCTGGCCTGCATGTCCAGCCGCCGCGCGCTCCACGCCACGCCCAGCGCGTGATTGCCGCTGGACAGGGCCACCACGCCGCGCGCCCGCTCTGCCGCCGGGATGGCGCTCATCCGGTTCCATGCGCCGCGAATCTTGAAGGCGCGGATGGGCTGTGCCGTCTCGTCCTTCAGCCACAGCTGCACCCCGTTCACCGTGATGGGGACCAGCGGCGTCGGCGCCAGGATCGCCGCGATCCGCTCCATCGCCTGCCGCACCCCGGCGCCTGTCGGCTCGCGCAATTGTTGTGCTGTCATAATCCGGCCCTATATGCCCGCTTTCGCTTTGGCCAAAGGAGACTCGCATGAGCACGGTTCTGGTTATTGGTGCGGGTGGTGTCGGATCGGTCGCCGTCCACAAGATGGCGATGAATAGCCAAATCTTCAGCAGCATTCACCTTGCCAGCAGGACGCAGGCCAAATGCGATGCGATTGCCGCGAGCGTGAAGCAGCGCACCGGCGTGGAGGTGGCCACCTATGCGCTGGACGCGGAAGATGTGCCCGCCACGATCGCGCTGATCGAACGGATCAGGCCGAACCTGGTGGTCAATCTGGCGCTGCCTTATCAGGATCTGGTCATCATGGATGCCTGCCTTGCGGCTGGCGTCGATTATCTCGACACTGCGAATTACGAGCCGAAGGACGAAGCGAAGTTCGAATACAAGTGGCAGTGGGCCTATCATGACCGGTTCAGGGATGCGGGCATCATGGCGCTGCTCGGTTCCGGCTTCGATCCGGGCGTGACCAGCGTGTTCACCATGTGGCTGAAGAAGCACCGGCTGAAGACCATCCGCACGCTCGACATTCTCGATTGCAACGGCGGCGATCATGGCCAGGCCTTTGCCACCAATTTCAACCCGGAAATCAACATCCGCGAAGTCACCGCGCCGGCGCGGCACTGGGAAGGTGGCCGCTTCGTCGAAACGCCGGCCATGGCGAAGAAGGTGGAGTTCGACTTCGAAGGCGTCGGCCCGAAGAACATGTACATGATGTATCACGAGGAGCTGGAAAGCCTCGCCAAATTCGTGCCCGAGATGGAACGGGCGCGGTTCTGGATGACCTTTGGCGATGAATATATCAAGCATCTCACCGTGCTGCAGAATGTCGGCATGACGCGGATCGATCCGGTATTGTACAATGGGGTGCAGATCGTGCCGCTGCAATTCCTGAAAGCCGTGCTACCCGAACCGGCCAGCCTGGGCGCGACCACCAAAGGCAAGACCAACATCGGCTGCATCGCCACGGGCGAAGCGCTGGACGGTTCCGGTGAAAAGACATTCTATATCAAGAATATCTGCGATCATGAGGCATGCTATGCCGAAACTGGCAATCAGGCGGTCAGCTATACCACCGGCGTTCCGGCGATGATCGGCGCGGCCATGGTGGTGCAGGGCATCTGGGAAGGGGACGGGGTGTTCAACATCGAACAGATGGACCCCGATCCGTTCATGGAGATGCTGAACCAGCATGGGCTGCCTTGGACGGTCGAGGAGCTGCCGGGACCAGTGGAGTTCTGATGGAAACACGTGCCGGCGATCCCGGGGCTTTTGCCCGGTTCGACCTTAACCGTGTCGATAGCCCCGCATTCGTGGTGGACGCGGCGAAGCTGCGCGAGAACCTGCGCATCCTTGCCGATGTGCGCGACCGGGCCGGAATCAAGGTGCTGGCCGCGCTCAAGGCGTTTTCCATGTGGTCGGTGGCGCCGATCATCGGCGAATATCTTGATGGCGTGTGCACTTCGGGCCTGTGGGAAGCGCTGCTGGCGGGTGAGCATTACGATGGTGAAATCGCCACCTATTGCGCCGCTTACAAGCCGGAAGACCTGGACGAAATCTGCCGCCTTTCCGATCATGTGATCTTCAATTCGCCCCGGCAGATCGAACGCTTTGCTGATATCCTCGAACTGTCGCGCAATCGCGGCAACAGTTTCGACATCGGCCTGCGCGTCAACCCGCTGCACGCGGAAGGGGAGGTGCCCCGTTACGATCCCTGCGCGCCGCATTCGCGCCTTGGGTTTCCGATTGACCAGCTGACCGAGGAACATATGGCGCTGGTCGATGGCATTCACATGCACACGCTGTGCGAACAGGATCTGGAGCCGCTGAAGCGCACCTGGGACAAGGCCTTCGATCATCTGGAACCCTGGTTCGGCGAATTCAAATGGCTGAATTTCGGTGGCGGGCATCACATCACCCGCGCCGATTACCAGCGCGAGGAACTGATCGAATTCCTTCAGGATGTGAAGGATGATACCGGCGCGGAAATCTATCTCGAACCGGGCGAAGCAGTGGCGCTGGATGCGGGCATTCTGGTGGGCACGGTGCTGGACACGCACTGGAACGGAATGCCGCTGGCCATCACTGACGTTTCGGCGACCTGCCACATGCCGGATGTGATCGAGGCGCCCTATCGCCCGGCCATGCTGGGGGAACTGGATGCGGGCGAAGCGGTGCGGCTGGGCGGGCCGTCGTGCCTGGCGGGCGATGTGATCGGCGATTACCGCCTGCCAGTGGCGGTGGAACCGGGGCAGCGTTTCGCCTTTCTCGATCAGGCACATTATTCCATGGTCAAGACCACGACCTTCAACGGCGTTCCGCTGCCGTCAATCTGGCTGTGGGACAGCGAAACCGATTCGCTCGAACAGATCCGCAAATTCGGCTACGAGGACTTCCGCGACCGGCTGAGCTGAGCGCGATTGACCCCGTGACTGGCGGAATTGGCCGGGTTCGAACGACGGGGGCATTTTCACTTGCAGTTCAGCTTTTCGGGCCTATAGCAGCTCTCCGCTGCCCCAAGGGGACTTCCTAACCGCAAGGCAGCTTGTCGTTTCATGGTTTTAGCGAACCGTTTTGGGGGTCCCTTGAGTTGCACATCTTCCCTTGCGCATCGGCTGTAGTCCGCGACCTTTCGCCGGACGAACCCGTCATCCTCAACCGCCCGCATGCAGCAGGGCGCGCCGCCCGCTTCTTTGCCGACAGGTTCCGGGGCAAATCGCTTTATGCGGTGAAGGCCAACCCTTCGCCCGATCTGCTGCAGATCCTGTGGGATAACGGGATTACCCATTTCGATGTCGCTTCCATTGCGGAAGTGCGGCTGGTGCGCGCACTGCTGCCCGACGCGGTGCTGTGCTTCATGCATCCGGTGAAAACGCCCGGCGCGATCCGCGAGGCTTATCACACGCATGGCGTGAAGACTTTCAGCCTCGATTCCGCTGAAGAGCTGGAAAAGATCGTGGAAGCGACGCGCGATGGCGCGGGCAATCCGGCCACGGACCTGCGCCTGTGCGTGCGGCTGCGCGTGTCTTCCGAATATGCCGAACTCAGCCTCGCTTCCAAATTCGGGGCGGATCTGACCGAGGCACCGCTGCTGTTGCAGGCAGCGCGCCAGGTGGCGGACTGGCTGGGCGTATGCTTTCATGTCGGCAGCCAGGCGATGTCGCCCTTTGCCTATGTCCAGGCGCTGGATCGGGTTCGCGCGGCGATTGCCGATGCGGGCGTGGTGATTGACATGATCGACGTGGGCGGGGGCTTCCCTTCCGTCTATCCGGGCATGGAACCGCCGCCGCTGGAAGATTACTTCGAGATCATTCATCGCCATTTCGTGGCGCTGCCGATTGCCTATAACGCCGAACTGTGGTGCGAACCGGGCCGCGCGCTCTGCGCCGAATACAGCTCGCTCATCGTGCGGGTGGAAAAGCGGCGCGGGGACGAGCTGTTCATCAACGATGGCGCTTATGGCGCGCTGTTCGATGCCGCGCATGTCGGCTGGCGCTTCCCGGTGGCCGCAATCGGCGATGAATTTGCGGTGATGGAGCGGGACTTCGCCTTTTACGGGCCGACCTGCGACGATGCCGATTACATGGAAGGGCCGTTCGCACTGCCTGAAAACATCACTGCGGGCGACTATATCGAAATCGGCATGCTGGGCGCTTATGGCGCGGCGATGAAGACGGGCTTCAACGGCTTCGGTAATGCGGTGGCCGTCAATGTCGCCGACGAACCGATGGCCAGCCTCTATCGCGGCGACCGGGTGGACCCGCGCGTCTCGGACAATGTGGTGAGCCTGCGCTGAGCCGCTTTCGGGGCTGATATGAAAAAGGCCTCGCGAGACAATCGCGGGGCCTTTTTTCTGTTACGCGGCCTGTTGCAGCGCCAGTTCCATCCGGTCCCAGATTTCGACCAGCGCCGAGGTGAGTTCCACCATCATCGCTTCGGTATGCGCAGGACCTGGGGTGAAGCGCAGCCGTTCAGTGCCGCGCGGGACGGTGGGGAAATTGATCGGCTGCACATAGACGCCATATTCGGCGAGCAGGATGTCGCTGATCTTCTTGGCCCGGACCGGATTGCCCACCATCAATGGCACGATGTGTGTGGTGCTTTCCATTACCGGCAGGCCCGCCTCGCGGAACAGCCGCTTCAGCGTGGCGGCGGCGGCCTGCTGGCCATCGCGTTCCACGCTGCTGGACTTGAGGTGCCGCACGCTGGCCAGCACGCCGGCGACCAGCACCGGGCTCAATGAGGTGGTGAAGATGAAACCGGGGGCGTAGCTGCGGATCACGTCCACGATCCGCGCATCGGCCGCGATATAGCCGCCCATCACGCCGAACGCCTTGCCCAGCGTGCCTTCGATGATGTCGATGCGATGTGCTGCTTCGTCACGTTCCGAAATGCCGCCGCCGCGCGGGCCATACATGCCCACGGCATGCACTTCGTCGATATAGGTCAGCGCGTTGTATTTTTCGGCAAGGTCGCAGATCGCGTGAATCGGGGCGACATCGCCATCCATGGAATAGACGCTTTCAAAGGCGATCAGCTTGGGCACGTCGGGGTCTTCGGCGGCCAGCAGTTCTTCCAGATGGTCCGTGTCATTATGGCGCCACACCCGCTTTTCGCAGCCGGAATTGCGGATGCCCGCGATCATGCTGGCGTGATTGAGTTCATCTGAAAAGATGATGCAGCCGGGCAGGATCCTGGCCAGCGTCGAGAGGGTGGCATCGTTCGAGACATAGCCCGAGGTGAACAGCAGCGCGCCATCCTTGCCATGCAGGTCGGCCAGTTCGCCTTCCAGCTGCACATGGTAATGGGTGTTGCCGCCGATGTTGCGGGTGCCGCCTGACCCGGCGCCGACATCATGCAGCGCTTCTTCCATGGCGGCGATCACCTTGGGATGCTGGCCCATGGTGAGATAATCGTTGGAACACCACACGGTGATGTCCTTCGGGCCGTTGTGCCCGGCAAAGCAGCGGGCGTTGGGATAGGCACCCTTGTTGCGCAGAATGTCGATGAAAACGCGGTAGCGGCCTTCCGAGTGGAGCCGTTCGATCGCCTGGTCGAAAATCTGATCGTAGTTCAACGAACCCGTCCGTCTGTGGCGCTGTACGCGGGCCAGTGCAGCCCGGAACCAGCGGGAATGGCTGGCCCAATAGCGAAATCCGTGCCGCTTTTCCACTGCTTATTGGCGGGGCCGCAATCAGAAATGGGAAATCTCGTCAAGCCCATAGGCGCGCAGGCTTTGCATCAGTCCGGCAGAAATCGGCCATGGCCCGGTAAACACGGCCTGGTCGGGGGCCTTGCGCGCGAATTCCTGCCCTTCGGTCAGATGGACAATCCGCCGCGCGATGCCCGCCGCGCCATCGACGAAGCGCACATCCGGGCCGAACGCTTCCGCCAGTTCCCGCGCGACCAGCGGGAAATGCGTGCAGGCCAGCACCACCGTGTCGATGCTGGCCCCTCCAGCCTGCTGACGCAGCCCTTCGGCAGCGGCCTGGAAGACAGCAGGGTCGGGCGTTTCCCAAGCCAGCCGCGCTTCTGCGGCATGGACCAGTTCCGGCGCGGCATGGCGCAGCAACAGCTTGTCAGAAGCGAATTCCGCCTCAAGCCGGTCAACATAGGCCTGCCGGATCGTGGCGGCGGTGCCGAGCAGGCCGATGACCCCCGAACCGGTCAGCGCGGCGGCGGGCTTGATCGCGGGCACTGTGCCCACGATCGGCACGTCCAGCGCCTCGCGCAGGGCGGAGAGCGCGATGGTGGAGGCGGTGTTGCAGGCAATCGTCACCAGCCGGGGGTGAAAGCGTTCGACCAGCCGGCCCAGCAAGGCGGCAACGCGGGCGGCGATCTGGACCTCGCTCTTTTCGCCATAGGGCAGGGCAGCCGTATCCGCGACATACAGCACCGGCGCCTGTGGCAGCAGCCTGCGCAATTCGGCCAGCACGGTCAGCCCGCCCACGCCGGAATCGAACAACAGGATCGGAGAAGCTGGATCGGTAATGGAGAATTCCGCGCGCCCTGAGCTTGTGACTTGCCGGTCTTTTACTTAGGTATCCGGAAAAGGAAAGCCGGGCTTCGCATCGCGCGGGCCGCGCTGTATGGGAAACCGATGGAAAATCTCTACGCTGCGATCATCGGCTATGCGCTCGGGTCCATTCCCTTCGGCCTGCTGCTGACGCGGCTGACCGGTGCGGGCGACCTGCGCAGCATCGGTTCGGGCAATATCGGCGCCACCAATGTGCTGCGCACCGGGCGCAAGGGGCTGGCGGCGGCAACGCTGCTGCTCGATCTGGGCAAGGGGCTGTGCGCCGTGCTGCTGGTGCGGCACTTGATTCCGGGTGCGGAAATCTGGGCGGCGCTGGCAACCGTGATCGGCCATTGTTTCCCGGTCTGGCTGGGTTTTCGCGGCGGCAAGGGGGTGGCGACGGCCATGGGCGTGGTCACCGGGCTGGGCTGGCCCATGGGGCTGGTCTATGCGGTGGTCTGGCTGGGGATGCTGGCGGTGACGCGAATATCGTCGCTGGCAGGCATGTGCGCGGCGGTGTCCGCGCCGCTGGCCGCCTGGGCGCTGGGATATGATGTCTATGCGCCGGTGCTGGTGGCCATCGCGGCGCTGGTGATCTGGCTGCACCGGACGAATATCGCCCGGCTGCGCAATGGCGATGAACCGAAAGTCGGCAGTTCGAAGTGAGCGCAGCGGCACGTTCAGCCCAGGGGCTATCTCAGGAAGAAGCCTTCGCGCGCATTCGCCTGCTGCGTTCTCCCAATATCGGCCCGGTCAGTTACCGCCAGCTGCTGCGCCGCTTTGGCGATGCCCGCGCCTCGCTGGAGGCGCTGCCCGATCTCGCCGCACGGGGCGGGCGGGCCTATTGCGCGGCGCCGGTGGATGCGGTGGAGTGCGAGGTTGCGCAGGTCCGCAAGGCGAACGCCCGCTATCTGTTCCATGACAGCCCCGATTATCCCGCCGCGCTGGCGCAACTGGACAGCTCCCCGCCGATCCTGACCTGGCGGGGCGATCTTGCGCTGGTTGCGCGGCCTTGCGTCGCCATGGTCGGCGCGCGCAATGCGTCAGCCGCCGCGGTCAAGCTGGCTCGCGATTTTGCGCAGGCGCTGCGCGATGCGAGGGTGGTGGTCGTATCGGGTCTTGCCCGGGGGATTGACGGTGCGGCGCATGAAGGCGCGTTGCCCGCCACCATCGGTGTGATCGCCAGCGGGATTGATATCGCCTATCCGCCGCAACATGCCGATCTGCAGGAACGGATAGCGCAGCAGGCTTTGCTGCTGGCCGAACAGCCGCCGGGTACCGAACCGCGCGGCAGCCATTTTCCCAGCCGCAACCGGATCATCGCCGGGCTGGCGGCGGGCACGCTGGTGGTAGAAGCCGCGCCGAAATCAGGCTCGCTCATCACCGCCCGGCTGGCGGGAGAGGCCGGGCGCGAAGTGATGGCCATCCCCGGCTCTCCGCTCGATGCGCGGGCACAGGGTTGCAACCAGCTGATTCGCGAAGGGGCAATCCTGGTCCAATCGCCTGAGGACGTGCTGGAACTGATCGCCGGTTTCGACGGCCAGCCCCGCTCCAGCTTCCGCGAGGGCGGCGGCTTCGCTTATGATCCGGGTGAGGAGCTGGCCGACGAACCGGCGGACCTTGCCGCGCTGCTGACCACTGCGCCGGTCGGGGTCGATGAACTGATCCGGCAGAGCGGGGCAGAGGCGGGGGCGGTGCAGATGGCGCTGCTGGAACTGGAGATCGCCGGTCGGCTGGCGCGCCATGCCGGGGGCAGGGTAAGTTTGACCGCTTGACGAATCCCTTCCGCCCCTCTCACCCTCGCGCGCACATGCACATGCACGCGTAAGGCAGATAAAAACCATCATGCAACTCGTTATCGTTGAATCGCCCGCCAAGGCGAAGACCATCGAGAAATATCTCGGCAAGGACTTCAAGGTTCTCGCTTCCTACGGCCATGTGCGCGACTTGCCGCCCAAGGACGGATCCGTGCGGCCGGACGAGGATTTCGCGATGGATTGGGAAACCTATCGCGACAAGGCGGGGCGGGTGAAGGAAATCGCCGATGCGGCGAAGAAGGCCGATCGCCTGATTCTGGCCACTGACCCTGATCGGGAAGGCGAGGCGATCAGCTGGCATGTTCAGGATCTTCTGGCGAAGCGCAAGGCCCTGCCCAAGGCAGTGGACCGGGTCACATTCAATGCGATCACCAAGCAGGCCGTGACCGAAGCGATGCAGCGGCCGCGCGCGCTGGATCAGGATCTGATCGATGCCTATCTCGCCCGTCGCGCGCTGGATTACCTGTTCGGTTTTACGCTTTCGCCGGTGCTGTGGCGCAAACTGCCCGGCGCCAAGAGCGCAGGGCGCGTACAATCGGTGGCGCTGCGTCTGATCGTTGACCGCGGACGCGAGATCGAGGCGTTCCGTCCGCAGGAATACTGGTCGGTCACAGCCAGTATGGAACAGGACGGGACGGGGTTCGAGGCGCGGCTGGTGCGCTTCGACGGGGCCAAGCTGGACAAGCTTTCGCTCGGCGAGGAAGGGATCGCGCTGCGTGCCAAGGCGGCGGTCGAAACGTCGCGCTTCACGGTCGAGGAGATCGAGACCAGGCCGCTTACCCGCAATCCCGCGCCGCCGTTCACTACGTCGACCCTTCAGCAGGAAGCGGCGCGCAAGCTCGGCTATTCTGCCAGCCACACCATGCGTCTGGCGCAAAACCTCTACGAAGCGGGCGCGATTACTTACATGCGGACCGATGGCGTGCAGATGGATGGCAGCGCCATTTCCGCCGCCCGCAAGGCGATCAGTGATCGCTACGACGGGCATTATCTGCCCGAAAAGCCGCGCATCTACCAGACCAAGGCCAAGAATGCGCAGGAAGCGCATGAGGCGATCCGCCCGACGGATTTCTCGCGCGATCGGGCCGGGTCGGGCGACGAAGCGAAGCTGTACGATCTGATCTACAAGCGGGCGATGGCCAGCCAGATGGCTGCCGCCCGGCTGGAACGGACGACGGTTACCCTGCGTGAGCCGACCGGTCAGCATGAACTGCGCGCCACCGGCCAGGTGGTCAAGTTTCCAGGCTTTCTGGCGGTCTATGAGGAAGGGCTGGACCAGAAATCGGATGAGGATGAGGAAGGGCTGTTGCCGCTGATGCGCAAGGGCGATTGCCCGGCGAAGAAGGACGTCGCGGCAACGCAGCATTTCACGCAGCCGCCCCCGCGCTTTTCCGAGGCGAGCCTGGTCAAGCGGCTGGAGGAACTGGGGATCGGGCGTCCTTCCACCTATGCCTCCACCATTCAGGTGCTGAAGGATCGCAATTACGTCCGTACCGAGAAAAACCGTTTCTTTGCAGAAGAATCGGGCAGGCTTCTCACAGCATTTCTCGAACGCTTCTTCGAACGCTACGTTGCCTATGATTTCACCGCCGGGATGGAAGACGAACTGGATGATGTGTCGGGCGGGCGGGCAGCCTGGAAAGGGGTGCTCGAAGCCTTCTGGAAGGACTTCAAACCCAAGAGCGACGAGGTGATGGAACGCAAGCCTTCGGAAGTGACCGAAGTGCTGGATGGCTTCCTTGAAGATTATCTGTTCCCCCCGCAGGAGGATGGATCGGACCCCCGCCTCTGTCCCAAATGCGGTGAGGGGCGTCTTGCGCTGCGTGGGGGGCGTTTCGGTGCGTTTGTAGCCTGTTCAGCCTATCCTGAGTGCAAGTACACGCGACGTTTTGCGCAGCCTGGCGCGGATGGCGAGGTGGCCGAGGACGAGCCGCTGGGAACCGATCCCGATACCGGGCTGGATGTGCAGCGCAAATCCGGGCGGTTCGGCCCTTATGTCCAGCTTGGCGAGGGCAAGGACGCCAAACGCGCCTCGATCCCCAAGGATCTGCCCGAGTTCGATCTGGACTGGGCGCTCAGGCTCCTCAGCCTGCCGCGCGAAGTGGGACCGCATCCAGAGACGGGCGAGATGATTACCGCCAGCATTGGCCGCTATGGCCCCTATCTGGCGCATAACGGCAAATATGCGAAGCTTTCGGGCACGCGCGATGTTTTTGAAACCGGGATGAATGCGGCCGTTGCCCTGCTGGCCGAAGCCGCCAACCGGAAGGGCGGGGGCGGGCGTGCCGCAGCCGAACCGATCAGGACGTTCGGTGCGCACCCTGCCAGTGGCGGCGAGATGAAGCTCCTTGCCGGTCGTTATGGCCCCTATGTGACTGATGGTACGACCAACGCGACGCTTCCAAAGGATCTGAAGCCGGAGGAACTGAGCGAGGAGCAGGCAATCGCGCTGATCACAGCGCGCGCAGCCAAGGGGCCGGCCAAAAAGAAGAAGAAGGCTCCAGCGAAAAAGGCACCCGCCAAGAAGAAGGCGCCCGCCAAGAAGAAGGTGGCCGAAAAGTAGAGTGATTTCAGCGGTTTTTTGGGTTGCTACGGCGTTGGCGCGGTGTGCACGGCGCGGCGATAGAGGTGCCAGGTTGCGTGACCCAGCACTGGCAGGGCGACGAGCAGTCCCAGAAACAGGGGCAGCATGGCGACGAACAGCGAAACAGCGATCAGCAACGCCCAGCCGAGCAGGACAAGGCGGTTTGACCGCACCGTGCCCAGGCTGACGATGATCGCGGTGAGGAAGTCCACTTCGCGGTCGACCAGCATCGGCAGGCTGACAACGGTGATGGAATAGAAGGCGAGCGCCATCAACGCCCCCACAATGCTGCCGACCAGCAGCATCGCCATGCCGGCCCCGGTTTCGAACAGTTCCAGCGATTCCGAGCCAATGCCGGACTCCGCCAGGAAAATCGCGAAAATGCCGTGCGCGACCATCAGCCAGAAACCGAATGCGACGAACAGATCACCCCCATGCTGATGATCTGTTCGTCCCCATGGCCGCGCAGTGCGCCCAGCACGGCCCCCCAGGACAGGGGCAGGCCAGCCTCGCGGCGGCGGCTGACCTCATACAGCCCCACAGCGATAAACGGCGCGACAAGGGGAAAGCCAGCGGCCGCCGGGATCAGCCAGGCAATCGCGTTCCAGCTGACCAGCGCATAAAACAGGAACAGGCCCGCACCGACATAGATCGCGGCGAAGAACAGGCCGAACAGGGGATAGGCCCTGAAATCACGCCAGCCTTCGCTGAGCGCGCGGGCAAGATCGCCAAATGAAAGATCATTCGCAACCGTCACGGGCGCGATCTGCGCCTGTCCGCCAGCATTCATGGCGCGTTCTCCGTCTCCACTCCCGGCGCGATGGTGCATCAAAGCAGAGGTGCTATCAAGCGCAGGCTGCGTGAAAGGGACTGCCTATTTCACCCAGTCCAGCCCGATTTCGTCGAATATTTCACGACTTTCGGACCAGTTTTCATCCACCTTCACATGCAGGAACAGGTGGACCTTAACCCCCAGCAACTCGCTCAATTCCTTGCGGGCTGCCTCGCCGATGGCCTTGATCCGCGCGCCGCCCTTGCCGAGCACGATCGGCTTCTGGCTTTCGCGACCGATCACGATCTGCTGGCGGATTTCAAGGCTGCCGTCCTTACGGTGCTGGTAGCTTTCGGGGCGCACCGCGCTGTCATAGGGCAGTTCCTCGTGCAGCTGGCGATACAGCTGTTCGCGTGTGATTTCTGCAGCGAGCAGACGTTCGCTGGCGTCCGACACCTGATCTTCCGGATAATGCCAGGGCCCTTCGGGCATCATTGCAGCAAGATGCGCCTTCAGTTCCGTCACGCCGTCGCCGGTCAGTGCTGACACGAAAAACACCTCGTCGAAAGGCACTTTGGCGGTCAGATCCTGGGCCAGGACCAGCAGCGGTTCCTTGCTGCTGGCATCGACCTTGTTGAGGCACAGCAATTTGCGTCCCGGCCGCTCGCTCAGCGATGCCAGCAGCGGCTCAAGCTCATGCCGACGCTGCTTCAGGGCATCCACCACCAGCAGGATTGCATCGGCTTCCTGTGCGCCTTCCCAGGCCGCGCTGACCATGGCCCGATCGAGCCGCCGCCGTGGCGCAAAGATGCCTGGCGTATCGGCCAGGATAATCTGCGTCTGGCCTTCCAGCGCAATACCCAGCAGCCGCGCGCGCGTGGTCTGCGCCTTGGCGGAGGTGATCGCCACCTTCTGCCCGACCAGCGCGTTCACCAGTGTCGATTTTCCGGCGTTGGGGGCGCCGATGACGGCCACCACGCCGCAATGAGTATGTTCCGTATCGTTCATCCGAACCGTTCCATGAAGATCCGCGCCGCTTCCTTTTCAGCTTCCTGCTTGCTGCTGCCGGTTGCTTCCACCTCGCCCACGCCATGGATGCTGACGGCAACCGTGAAGCGCGCCGCATGATCGGGGCCACTGCGTTCGACGAGGCGATATTCCGGCCCTTTGCGACGATTGCCCGCCGCCCATTCCTGCAGTGCGCTCTTGGGATGTTTCGCGGTGCCTACCTGGCCTGCCACTGCATCGGCCCAGATCCTGCGCACCAGCGTCCGGCAGGCTGGAAAGCCATGCGTCACGAACACGGCGCCCAGCAGCGCTTCCATCACATCACCAAGGATGTTGTCGCTGTCTGTCCCGCCATCCTCGCGCGCTTGCTTGCCAAGGCGGATATGCGCAGCAAGGCCGATGGAGCGCGCAATTTCGGCGCACATCGACCGGCTGACGAGCGCGTTAAGCCGCTGCGAAAGCTTGCCTTCCGGCTGATCGCCCGCTTCGAACAGCCATTCCGCAATCGCCAGCCCAAGCACGCGGTCGCCCAGAAACTCGAGTCGTTGATAATCGCGCGCCGAACCGTGGCTGCCGTGAGTGAGTGCTTCGAGCCAGACCTGTTCTTCACCGGGTTCGCCAATGCCCAGCCGGGCGAGGAACGCGCGGGCGCTTTCATCAAGAGACGCGGTGACGCTCAAAAAGTGCTTCCGATCCTGCTCCAGCGTGCAGCCGTAAACCAGGTCCAGGGTTTCAGCCATTCCGACGATCCATCGGTCGACCACATCACGATGGTTGCCTTGCCGACGAGATTGTCCTGCGGGACCAGCCCGATACCGCCCCCGGGAGTGACGGGGAAGCGGCTGTCCTGCGAATTGTCACGATTGTCGCCCATCAGGAACAGCATGCCTTCCGGCACGATCACGGCGGCGGTATCGTCCTGAGGTGTCCGGCCAAGATCCAGCACTTCAAAACTACGCCCGCCTGGCAGCGTATCGCGAAACCGCGGGTAAATGCAGACCGGGTCGCCGCTTTCACTCACGCTTTGAAACTGCGGGAATGCGCAGTCAGTATTGGCCGAAACAGGGATGACAAGATCGTCGATCCGCTCATGCTTCACGGCCACGCCGTTGAGATGCAGCACACCGCCGACCATCTGGATTTCGTCGCCCGGAAGGCCGACGACCCGCTTGATGTAATCTGTGTCATTCAACGGTGGTGCCTTGAATATGACCACGTCACCGCGCTCGGGCTGGCTGGCGAAGATGCGGCCGGGGATGAGCGGAACGCTGAGCGGCAGTGAGTATCGCGAATATCCATAAGGCCATTTGGCAGCGAGCAGATAATCCCCGTCCATCAGCCGGGGAAGCATGCTTTCGCTCGGGATATTGAAGGGCGAGAAGATAAAACTTCTGAAAATTAGCACGATGGCGACCAGCTTGATCAGGAAAAGCAGGAAATGCTCTTCCTTCTTTTCCGGCTGTTTCGTCACACTTGCAGATTGCGACTCGCTCTCGGCAGGCGAAGGGGAGGGGGTGCTGTCCGTCATGGGCGTTGTCCATGTTGGCCTGCCTGCCTCGCGTCAAGGGGCGTGTTGCCGATTGGGCGAACTCAAAGCCGCCCGCAGCCGGTCCCGGCCTTGGCGAGAACGCGCCGAGCGGGCATAAGCCACTTATCGGCGCAGTTCACGGCGCTGAATCGATGCGGATATCCCCGGAAAGGATCAGGATGACGGACAGAACGGAAGATGTCTGGAGGAAGATCGCCCTTCACCCGGAGCCATCGTTGACCGAACTGTTTGCCGATCCTGGCCGGGTCAGCATGTTGTCATCGCGGATCGAACTGGGCGAGGGGACGGGCGGTATCCTGTTCGACTGGTCCAAGACGCATCTTGATGCGGGGCTGCTCAAGGATTTCGAGGAACTGGCGCAGGCAGCTGGTTTTGCTGCGGCGCGCGCGGCGCTGTTCGCTGGCGAGATCGTCAATCTGAGCGAGGGGCGCGCGGCGGAACACACAGCGCAGCGCGGATCAGGTCGCGAAAGCAGTGTTGAGGAAGCGGCTGCCCTGCATCATCGGACGAGGCTGCTGGTGGAAGCGATTCATGGCGGCGCACTGGGTGAGATCAGCCATCTGATTCATGTCGGGATCGGTGGATCGGCGCTTGGCCCGGCGATGGTGGTTGACGCGCTGACGCGCGATCTCGCGCTGGTTGACGTGCATGTCGTTTCCAATGTTGACGGTTGCGCGCTGGAAGAGGCGTTCAGTGCCTGCGATCCGAAGACCACCCTGCTGGCCGTCGCATCCAAGACCTTCACCACCATCGAGACGATGACCAATGCCCAAAGCGCGCTTAAATGGCTTGCTGATGGCGGGGTGAGCGACCCCTTCGGGCGCGTCGTGGCACTGACCGCCAGCCCCGAAAAGGCGGTGGAATGGGGCGTCGATGAAACCCGCATTCTTCCGTTCCCGCAAAGCGTGGGCGGGCGATATTCGCTGTGGTCATCGATCGGCTTTCCGGTGGCGATGGCGGTGGGCTGGGATGATTTTGCTGCCATGCTGGACGGGGCGGCGGCTGTCGATCGGCACTTCGCCGAGACGGATGGGGCGGAAAACCTGCCGTTGCGCGCCGCCTTTGTCGATCGTTACTATGCCCGGATTCGCGGTTGCCAGACCCGCGCCTGCTTCGTTTATGACGAACGCCTGCGGCTCTTGCCTACCTATCTCCAGCAGCTGGAGATGGAGAGCAACGGCAAAGGCGTGACGGCGAATGGTGGGCCGGTGACGGAACCGACTGCCCCGGTCACATGGGGCGGAACCGGCACTGACGCGCAGCATGCGGTGTTTCAGCTGCTGCATCAGGGCACACAGCTGGTGCCGGTCGATTTCATCGCGTCGATCGCGCCAGGGGATGAGCTTGATCCGGCGCACCACCGCATTTTGCTGATGAACTGTTTTGCTCAGGGGGCAGCCCTTATGGCCGGACGAAATAGCGAGGATGCCGCGCGCAATTATCCGGGGAACCGACCATCTGCCACCATGCTGTGCGACGATCTGGACGCGGCGACGCTGGGTGCGCTGATCGCCTTTCACGAACATCGCACCTTCGCCAATGCGGTGCTGATGGGGATCAATCCGTTCGACCAGTTCGGGGTTGAGCTGGGCAAGGATATTGCCCGGTCAATCGGGCAGGGCGGCGGCAGCTTCGATGCAAGCACGCGCGCCCTGCTGGCCGCGGCGGGTATGTTGGAGGATATGTGAGCGAGAAATATCTGGTCACGGCAGAAGAAATCGCCAGCATGCCGGGGTTGGCGAAGATCCATTTCCTCAATTCCGATGCGCGGCGGCTGAACAAGTCACTGGGCGACCTGACCGGGCTGACCGGCATCGGGTTTCATCTGATCGAAGTTCAGCCCGGGCATCTGACAACCGAACATCACCTGCACCATCACGAGGACGAATGCGTCTATGTGCTGGAAGGTGAGGGCACGGCATACATCGGTGAGGAAGCATTGCCGATCAAAGCCGGAGATTTCCCTGGCTATCGCAAGGGTGGGGAGGCACATTCCATCCGGAATACCGGTGACGGGGTGCTGCGCTGCATCGTCGCCGGGCAGCGCCTGCCCCACGACGTGGGTGACTACACCCGCCTTGGCAAGCGGGTCTATCGCAATCAGGGAATGCCCTGGAACCTCGTTGATCATGAGGCGATCGAGGAGCCGCAGGCAGGTGCCAAGTAGGGACATGGAAAGGGCCGTGAATGGCTGAGTTTGATTTTGATCTGTTCGTGATCGGTGCCGGATCGGGCGGGGTGCGCGCCAGCCGCGTGGCGGCTTCATACGGCGCGAAAGTGGCGATTGCGGAGGAACACCGGGTCGGTGGCACTTGCGTTATCCGGGGCTGTGTACCCAAGAAGATGCTCGTTTATGGGTCCGGTTTTGCAGAAAGCCTGCACAGCGCTGCGAATTACGGCTGGACGATCGAAGGCGCGCGGTTCGATTGGCCGGTGTTGCGCGATTTCGTGCTGAAGGACGTTGAGCGGCTGGAAGGCCTTTATACGCAAACACTGGAAAACAACCGCGTCGAACGCTTCCTTGAACGCGCCACCATCGCCGGGCCGAACACCGTGCAACTGGCGTCGGGCCGGCAAATCAGCGCCCGGTATATCCTCGTCGCTGTGGGGTCCTGGCCGGCGCTGCCCGATGTTCCGGGCATCGGCCATGCGCTGACGTCGAACGAGATGTTCCATCTGCCCGAACTGCCCCGCCGGCTGGCGGTGATGGGAGCAGGCTATATCGCGATGGAGTTTGCCGGGGTGTTCAACGCGCTGGGCAGCAAGGTGACGCTGTTCAACCGCAGCGATGCGGTGCTGCGCGGCTATGATCAGGAAATCACCGCACGGCTGCTGGAACATGCCCGGGCGCAGGGCATTGAGCTGCGGCTGGGTCATGCGTTGCAGCGGATCGAGAAGGGTGCGGACGGCAGCCTGCGCATTCACCTGGATGGCGCTGCCTCGATTGCGGCGGATGCCTTGCTGGTGGCAACGGGCAGGCGCCCCAAGACTGACGGGCTGGGGCTGGAAAATGCCGGTGTGGAATGCGCCACGGGCGGCGCGATCCGGGTTGACGATCAGAACCGGACCACTTGCCCCAGAATCTATGCGGTGGGAGATGTGACGGACCGGATGCAGCTGACCCCGATTGCCATCCGCGAAGGGCAGGCTTTTGCCGACACGCTGTTCGGCGGTAAACCGGCAGCGGTCGATTACAGTGCGATTCCCAGCGCGGTCTTCTCGCACCCGCCGCTGGCGGGCGTGGGAATGACCGAGGCAGAGGCGCGCGCGAAACTTGGCAGCATCAGCATCTACCGGTCAGATTTCCGGCCGATGCAAAACATCTTTTCGGATCGTGCAGAGCGCGGCCTGTACAAGATGGTGGTGGACGATGCGACGGATCGCGTGGTCGGCCTGCATATGATCGGCCCCGAAGCGCCCGAGGTGCTGCAGGCCGCAGCGATTGCGGTGAAGGCCGGGCTGACCAAAGCCGATTTCGATGCGACTGTGGCGCTGCACCCGTCAATGGCGGAAGAACTGGTGCTGATGAAATAGCGCTATTCCAGCGCGTAAGGCACGATCCCGCGACTATCCGGGTCCACCACAATCGCCCGATCGCTGGGCGGGAAGGCGCGCTGGTCGCAATCGGGGCGCGGACAGGTGCGGCAGGACAGACCGATTCGGGTGGGCGTTCCTGCTCCTGTCAGATCCAAGCCGTCAGCATAGATGAATTCGCCCGCATGAGCTGTCTCGCAACCCAGCGCCACCGCATAGCGGCGCGGGCTGCGCTGGAAACTGCCCGACGGCTTCACCAGCCCCTTGGCCATGGAGACATAGCGCACCCCATCCGGCGTTTCCGCCAGCTGCACCAGAATCCGGTCAGGGATCGCGACGGCTTCATGCACGATCCATAACGGGCATGCCCCGCCGAAGCGGGCGAATTGCAGGCGGGTGGCCGAATGACGTTTGGTGATGTTGCCCGCCATGTCGACCCGGCAGAAAAAAAAGGGGATGCCGCGCGCATCGGCGCGTTGCAATGTCGATAGCCGGTGGCAGCTCTGTTCGAAGCTGGTGCCGAAAATCTGGGAGAGCCGGTCGATATCGTGGCGCTGACGGCGGGCTTCGTCGCGGAACGCGCGATAAGGCATCAGCAGCGCCCCGGCCGCATAATTGCTGAGGCCGATAAACAGCAACTGGCGCGAAGTGGTCTGCTGAAGCCGCGCGCTTTCGACCACCCCCGCGATTTCGTCCTTCAGTGCGAGCGCGCATAGCTGGTGCGCCAGCTGGAACCGGCGGCTTTCGGCAGGCTGGCCGGGATCAATGACCAGGTGGCGCATCTGCGGATCGAAGCGGCGCAATTCCGCGCCACTGGCATGAGCGAGCGAGACCGAGAGCCTGTGCCCCAGGTAGGATTCCATGGACTGCGCATCGGGCGAAGGGCTTGATCCGCGCAACTGATGTGCCAGTGCTTCTGCCGCACGATCGATCGGATCGACGTAATTATTGGCGAAATGAAACCAGTCGCGCACTTCTTCCCAGGGCAGGCGCGCGCCGCCCGCATTGTCAGCGGCCAGCGCCTCGTCAATCATTTCCAGCCGCTGGCCAGTCCGGCGATAGGCGTCGTGCAAGGCGATGAAGCGTTCTGCAAACTCCGGCTGCTGTTCGGCAATCCGGGCAAGCTGTTCGGCGGGCAGGGCGCCTGTGAACAGCGGATCGCCTGCCGCTTCGCGCAGCGCCACCATGCGCCGTTCGGTGCCGTCTGCGCCGACATCCTGCCAGTCCAGCGGAAATGCTGCGGCCAGCCGGTCAAGCAGGGCGGGAGTGAGCGGCCGGTCATCATTTTCGAGCTGGGACAGATAGGACGGGCTGATCTCCAGCCGCACGGCCATCTCAGCCTGCCGCAACTTCTGCGTCTGGCGTATCGCCTTCAGTCGCTGGCCTGCAAAGATGCGCCGTCGCACGGTCATGGATCGGGGCATAATTTGCAAAATCATGCTTTGCAACTTTGCAACTTAACATTGGACAGCGCGGGCAAGTCCCGCCATGGCCGCGCGATTGTGCCGAGGGGCAGGAGAGGGCAATCATGTCAGCCAATATCGCCGAGATGGAAAAGCGCCGGGCCGCCGCCAAACTGGGCGGAGGACGGGCGCGGGTGGATGCGCAGCATGCCAAGGGCAAGCTGACCGCGCGCGAGCGGATCAAGGTGCTGCTCGATGATGGCAGTTTCGAAGAATATGACCAGTATGTGGAACATAACTGCACCGATTTCGGGATGGATGCGCAGCATATTCCGGGGGATGGGGTCGTAACCGGATCGGGCACGATCAATGGTCGTCTGGTTTATGTCTACAGCCAGGATTTCACGGTCTATGGCGGCGCCCTGTCCGAACGCCACGCGCAGAAAATCTGCAAGATCATGGATATGGCGCTGAAAGTCGGCGCGCCGGTGATCGGCCTGAATGACAGTGGTGGTGCGCGGATTCAGGAAGGGGTGGCGAGCCTTGCGGGCTATGCCGAGGTTTTCCAGCGCAACGTGCTGGCATCGGGCGTTGTGCCCCAGCTGTCAGTCATCATGGGGCCGTGCGCGGGCGGGGCGGTCTATTCCCCGGCGATGACGGACTTCATCTTCATGGTGAAGGACAGCTCGTTCATGTTCGTGACCGGGCCCGATGTGGTGAAAACCGTAACCAACGAAGTGGTCACGCAGGAAGAACTGGGCGGCGCGGTGACGCATACCACCCGGACTTCGGTGGCTGATATCGCCTTCGAAAACGATATCGAAGCACTGATGTCAGTGCGCGACTTTTTCGACTTTCTGCCTCTGTCCAACCGCGAAGAGGTGCCCTTGCGCCCGACTTCCGATCCGTGGGACAGGATCGAGGACAGCCTCGACACGCTGATTCCGGCCAATGCCAACCAGCCGTATGACATGCATGAAGTCATCCGCAAGGTGGTGGATGAAGGCGACTTCTTTGAAGTGCAGCCCGCGCATGCGGCCAATATCATCTGCGGATTTGGCCGGATCGAAGGGCGCAGCGTGGGCGTGGTCGCCAACCAACCGATGGTGCTGGCGGGATGCCTGGACATCAACAGTTCAAAGAAGGCCGCACGCTTCGTCCGGTTCTGTGACTGCTTCAACATTCCGATCGTGACGCTGGTGGATGTGCCCGGATTCCTGCCCGGCACCGATCAGGAGCATAATGGCATTATCAAGCACGGGGCCAAGCTGTTGTTCGCTTATGCCGAAGCGACCGTGCCCAAAATCACCATCATCACGCGCAAGGCCTATGGCGGTGCCTATGACGTTATGGCATCGAAACATTTGCGCGGTGATCTCAATTACGCCTGGCCGACTGCGGAAATCGCGGTAATGGGCGCCAAGGGGGCGGTCGAGATCATCTTCCGCAAGGATATGGGCGACCCGGACAAGATTGCGGCGCGCACAAAGGAATATGAGGACCGCTTCGCCAATCCCTTTGTGGCGGCAAGCAAGGGCTTTATTGACGAGGTGATCTATCCGCATTCCACCCGCCGACGCATTGCGCTGGGCCTTCGCAAGCTGCGCAACAAGCAGCTTGAGAACCCCTGGAAGAAGCACGACAACATTCCGCTGTGACAAATTGCGAGGAATTTGATGGGACTCTATGAAGCGACGGTCAGCTGGCGTCTTGCTGATGGTGACGATTTTCTGGGCAACAGGTTCAGCCGCAGGCACGAAGTGTCTTTCGACGGCGGCGAAACCTATCTTGCTTCGCCCTCGCCGCAAGTGGTGGCTGAACCCATGGCTGACCCGGCGGGCGTGGACCCGGAAGAGGCGCTGATCGCTGCGCTTTCCAGTTGCCACATGCTCTACTTTCTTGCCTTCGCGGCGAAGAAGGGGTTCGCCATCGATTACTATGTCGACAACGTGGTGGGCGAGATGACCAAACGCGAAGACGGACAGAGCTGGATGAGCCGGATTACACTGCGCCCCGATGTCAAGTTCTCGGGCGACAAACTGCCCAGCGCAGAAGATATCGACGCGCTGCACCATTCCGCACATGATTATTGCATCATCGGCAATTCGCTGAAAAGCGAAGTGGTTGTCGAACACCAGCAGGGATAAGGCAATGAAACTGGGCCGGATGAATCACATCGGCGTCGCCACCCCGGATCTTGACGCTGCCATCGCATTCTATCGCGATGTGATGGGCGCGACTGACATTACCGAGCCGTTCGTGCTGGAAAACCAGCAGGTGCGGGTCTGCTTCGTCAATACACCGGGCGAAAACGGCACGGCTGGGACGCAGGTCGAACTGCTCCAGCCCACCAGCGCGGACAGTGCGGTGGGCAAATGGCTGGAAAAAAGCCCGCTGGGCGGGCAGCATCACATCTGCTTTGAAGTGCCAGATATCCACGCCGCCAAGGCGGAGTTCGAGGCGCTGGGCAAGCGCGTGCTGGGCGAACCGCGCATCGGCGCGCACGGCACGCTGATTTTCTTCGTCCACCCCAGGGATATGGGTGGTATGCTGACGGAAATAATGGAAACCCCGAAGGACACGCATTGATGAGTGACAGGCCGACAATCGACCAGTGGAACACCCTTGCCGCGAAGGAAGTGAAGGGCAAGGATCTGACCTGGCGCACGCCGGAAGGGATCGACGTCAAACCCCTGTACACAGGCGACGATGTTACCGCCGATCCCGGTCTGCCCGGATTCGCGCCCTTCACGCGCGGGGTAAAGGCCAGCATGTATGCCGGGCGTCCCTGGACGATCCGCCAGTATGCGGGTTTTTCCACCGCCGAGGAATCCAACGCCTTCTATCGCCGCAACCTCGCCGCGGGGCAGAAGGGCCTCTCGGTCGCCTTCGATCTCGCCACGCATCGCGGTTATGACAGCGATCACCCGCGCGTGGTGGGCGATGTCGGCAAGGCAGGCGTGGCGATTGACAGCGTGGAGGATATGAAGATCCTCTTCGACCAGATCCCGCTAGATCAGATGTCGGTTTCCATGACTATGAACGGCGCGGTGATCCCGTGCCTGGCATTCTATATCATCGCGGCCGAAGAACAGGGTGTGAAGCCTGAGCAGTTGGAAGGCACCATTCAGAACGACATTCTGAAGGAGTTCATGGTCCGCAACACCTATATCTATCCGCCCGAACCGAGCATGCGGATCATTTCAGACATCTTTGCCTATACGTCTGAAAAAATGCCGAAATTCAATTCCATTTCCATATCCGGCTATCACATGCAGGAAGCCGGGGCGACGCAGGTGCAGGAACTGGCCTTCACCATCGCGGACGGCATGGAATATGTGAAATACGGGGTGGCATCGGGCCTCGATATCGACAAGTTTGCCGGCCGCCTGAGCTTCTTCTTCGCCATCGGCATGAACTTCTTCATGGAAGTGGCGAAGCTGCGCGCCGCGCGCACGCTGTGGTATCGCGCGATGACTGAGCTGGGTGCGAAGTCCGAACGATCCAAGATGCTGCGCACGCATTGCCAGACCTCGGGTGTTTCGCTGACCGAACAGGATCCCTATAATAACGTAATCCGCACCACGATCGAAGCGATGGCCGCGATGCTGGGCGGTACCCAGTCGCTGCACACCAACGCCCTGGACGAAGCGATCGCCCTGCCGACCGATTTTTCCGCCCGCATTGCGCGCAACACGCAGATCGTGATCCAGGAAGAAACCGGCATGTGCAATGTCGTCGATCCGCTGGGCGGTTCCTATTATGTCGAGGCGCTGACGCAGAACCTGGCCGACAAGGCCTGGGAAATCATCGAGCGGGTCGAATCCGAAGGCGGCATGGCCAAGGCCGTGGCGGCCGGTTGGCCCAAGGCGATGATCGAGGAAGCCGCTGCCGCCCGCCAGGCGCGCGTTGACAAGGGCGATGACGTGATCGTTGGCGTCAACAAGTTCCGCCTGGCCAATGAAGAGAAGATCGAAACGCTGGAGGTGGACAACACCCGGGTGCGCGAGGCGCAGATCGCGCGCATCGGGAAAGTCCGCGCCAGCCGGGACGAAGCCAGGTGCCGCACCGCGCTGAAAGCGCTGGAAGACGGCGCGCGGGCCAATGGCAACCTGCTGGCGCTGGCGGTTGACGCCGCGCGCGAACGGGCAACGCTGGGCGAAATTTCCGATGCGATGGAAGCTGCTTTTGGCCGGTACGACACTGTGCCGCGCCCGGTGAAGGGCGTCTATGGCGCGGCTTATGCGGATGACGGCCGTTACCGTGCGGTCATGGATGGCGTCGCTGCAGTGGAACGCCGCCTGGGCCGCAAGCCGAAGATGATGGTCGCCAAGATGGGCCAGGACGGGCACGATCGCGGCGCAAATGTGATCGCCTCCGCCTTTGCTGACATGGGTTTCGAGGTCGTTTCCGGCCCGCTGTTCCAGACTCCTCAGGAAACGCTGGAGATGGCATTGGAAGCGGGTGTCGACGTGATTGGCGCCAGCTCGCTCGCTGCAGGTCACAAGACGCTGATCCCGGAATTGATCCGGCTGCTGAAACAGGCCGGACGCAGCGATATCAAGGTGACAGCGGGTGGGGTGATCCCGCCGCAGGATTATGATTTCCTGCGCGAAGCGGGGGTGCAGGGCATTTACGGTCCGGGTTCCAACGTGGTCGAATGCGCGGCGGATGTGCTGCGCCTGCTGGGCCACAACATGCCGCCTGCGGGCGAAGAACTGAGCGAGGCTGCGGAATAATGACCCGGACGGACACATCACCCCGCACTGACTGGACCCGCGACGAAATCGCGGCGCTGTTTGACCTGCCCTTTACCGAATTGGTGTTTCGTGCCGCAGAAGTGCACCGCGCCAATCATCCGGCCAATCAGGTGCAGCTTTCCACGCTGCTTTCGATCAAGACCGGTGGGTGCGAGGAGGATTGCGGTTATTGTTCGCAGTCGGCTCATCACGATACCGATGTGAAGGCAACCAAGCTGATGGATGTGCAGGCGGTGCTGCAGGCCGCCGCCCAGGCCAGGGATCATGGTTCCACCCGGTTCTGTATGGGCGCTGCGTGGCGCAATCCGAAGGCCCGCGACATGCCCAGGATCATCGAGATGGTGAAGGGCGTGCGGAGCATGGGGCTGGAAACCTGCATGACGCTGGGAATGCTGACGCCCGAACAGTCTGAAATGCTCGCCGATGCAGGCCTCGATTATTACAATCACAATGTCGATACCTCGCCCGAACGCTATAATGAAGTGATCTCCACCCGCACCATGGATGACCGGCTGGATACGCTGGCCAATGTGCGCGGGGCGGGCATCAATGTGTGTTCTGGCGGGATCGTCGGCATGGGGGAAACGCGCGCTGACCGCGTGGGCTTTATCCATACGCTGGCGACACTGCCCAGCCATCCCGGTTCCGTTCCGGTCAACGCGCTGGTGCCGGTCAGGGGCACGCCATTGGGCGACATGCTGGCCGATACGCCGCTGGCGAAGATTGACGATGTCGAATTCGTGCGCACCGTGGCTGTGGCGCGGATCACCATGCCGAAGTCGATGGTGCGTTTGTCCGCCGGGCGCGAGAGCATGAGCGAAATGACGCAGGCGATGTGCTTCCTTGCCGGCGCCAATTCGATCTTCACCGGCGACAAGCTGCTGACCGCGCCGAATGCCGGCGACGACAGCGACGCGGCGATGTTCGCGCGCCTGGGGCTGAAGGCGATGCCGATTACGCAGACCGAAGCCGAGGCCGAGGCGGAGCGCATGCCGAAGGGCTGTGTGAAGCTGGAGGCGATGGGGTGAATATTTGGGTTAGTCTGACCGACGAACGGGTTCTGGGCGTTCATTGTGTCGAGCACAGCCTTATCGTTGACCTGATGGACGGACGCACCTGCGCCAAGGGCGGCGTGATAGCCGTGATCGTGTAATCAGAGTGGGAGGGCGGGCAGTCCTTTTCAGCGCGATCGCTACGGTCTTTCTGATCATATTGTTGTTCTATTCCAGCATGTTCATGCACGGCGATTGATATTGGAGTAACTAAGGTGTTCAAGAAAATCCTTATCGCCAATCGTGGTGAAATCGCCTGTCGGGTGATCAAGACGGCCCGCCGCATGGGTATCCAGACGGTGGCGGTCTATTCCGACGCTGATGCCCGCGCGCCGTTCGTGCGGATGGCGGATGAGGCGGTGCATATTGGCCCTTCGCCGGCTGCGGAATCCTATCTGATAGCCGACAAGATCATCGCTGCCGCGAAACAGGCCGGGGCGGAGGCGGTGCATCCGGGCTATGGTTTCCTGTCGGAACGGGCCAGCTTTGCCGAGGCGCTGGCCACCGCTGGCATTGCCTTTATCGGTCCGCCGGTGAACGCGATTGCCGCCATGGGCGACAAGATCGAGTCCAAGAAACTGGCCAGGCAGGCGGGCGTCAACGTCGTCCCCGGCTTCGTGGGCGAGATCGAGGATACCGAGCACGCGGTGCGTATCTCGGCCGATATCGGCTATCCGGTGATGATGAAGGCCAGCGCGGGCGGTGGCGGCAAGGGGATGCGCCTCGCCTACAGCGAACAGGACGTGCGCGAAGGGTTCGAGGCGGTGAAGCGCGAGGGGCTGAACAGCTTTGGCGATGACCGCGTGTTCATCGAGAAATTCATCCTCCACCCGCGCCATATCGAAATCCAGATCCTGGGCGACCAGCACGGCAATATTCTCTATCTCAACGAACGCGAATGCTCGATCCAGCGTCGCCACCAGAAGGTGGTGGAAGAAGCGCCATCGCCCTTCGTCACGCCGGAAATGCGCAAGGCCATGGGCGAACAGTGTGTCGCGCTGGCCCGCGCGGTCGGCTATTACAGCGCGGGCACGGTGGAGCTGATCGTGTCGGGCGCTGACCCCAGCGGCGAAAGTTTCTACTTCCTCGAAATGAACACCCGGCTCCAGGTAGAACACCCGGTGACCGAAGCGATCACCGGGGTCGATCTGGTAGAACAGATGATCCGCGTGGCCGCTGGCGAGCAACTCAGCCTGACGCAGGAGGATATCGGGATTGATGGCTGGGCGATCGAAAACCGCGTCTATGCCGAAGATCCCTATCGCGGCTTCCTGCCCAGCACCGGGCGGCTGGTGCGCTATGACCCGCCGGTAGAGCCATGGGCGGGCGATCTGCGCGGGGTTGACGGCGTCCGCGTGGATGACGGGGTAATGGAAGGGGGCGAAGTCTCCATGTTCTATGACCCCATGATCGCCAAGCTGATTACCTGGGGCAATACCCGCGACGAGGCGGCCGATCTGCAGGTGCAGGCGCTGGACCGGTTCCGGCTCGAAGGGCTGGGCCATAATGTGGATTTCCTGTCCGCCATCATGCAGCACCCGCGCTTCCGTTCAGGCGAGCTTACGACCGGGTTCATCGCGGAAGAATATCCCGAGGGATTCGGTGGCGCGCCTGCGAATGACGCACTGCGCCGCAATCTTTCGGCGATTGCCGCCTTTATCGCGACTGCATTGGCGGACCGGGCGCGGCAGATCGACAATCAGTTGGACGGCCCGCTCGACCCGCCCGCGATCTGGCAGGTCACCATTGATGGTGAAGTGCATGAGGTGACGCTGAGCGAGGATGAAATCGCGGTGGACGGCGCACCGATCGATCTGGGGATGAGTTATACCCCCGGCGATCCGCTGGTCATCGCCGATATCGATGGGGCGGAATTGGCCGTAAAGGTGGAAATGCGGCGGATGGGTCTGCGTCTGACCACGCGTGGTGCAATGCATGATGTGCGCGTGCTGCCCGGACATATCGCGCCGATGGCCGCGCATATGATCGAGAAAATTCCGCCCGAACTGTCCAAATTCCTGATCTGCCCGATGCCGGGCCTGCTGGTCGCGCTCCACGTCGGCGAAGGCGACCGCGTGGAAGCGGGTCAGCCGCTGGCCGTGGTTGAAGCGATGAAGATGGAAAACATCCTGCGCGCCGAAAAGGCAGGCGTCGTTGCCGCTGTCAATGCCGCTGCGGGTGACAGCCTGGCGGTGGATGCGATCATTCTGGAGATGGAGTAATTAGTGAATCAAGGCAATTCCAGCCAAAAAAACCGATAATATCGCAGATTACAGGCTTATTATTTGTATATAGGCCTTTAATTTAGCTGTGGATTTATTTTTCTCTATTTGGCTTTATATTATTTTTGCCTGCTCAATACGGATTGATTTGAGATTTCGTTTTATGCCGTTTTGCCAAGTGCTTGGTAGCCAGTTCTTTGGCTCGTTTCCCGGAAAGCAAAACCGTCTGGGCCATACGCTTATTAAAGACAAAACTGCTGCGATAATGAAACCTGTGGCCAAGCAAAACATGGCCAACAAGATTCTGCTCTGTTCTTCATCTAACAACGCGAGGTAGGCACCTAGGGCTGCGGTGGACGCGGTTAGCGCCAATCCGCAAAAGGTGAATCCGCGTTGGTCGGAAGCAGTATGTGCTTGGAATTGTGCCTGAAGCATCTGTTCAGCTTGACGAACGACTTCGAGCAACACTGCGTCATCGAGGTGCCTCAAACCAGACAAATCCGAATCATTCATTCTTGAATTAACTCTAAACCTCTGGAAGATTGCTAGCATGGCAATTGAACCTGACAAGAATTGGATTGGCCCTGGGCACAAGCGGCATGAGCCGCAGTTTCCGTCGCCTCCTCCGCCGCCGCCGCCGCCGCCAAAGCAAGATTAGCTAACAAGATACTTGATGGCTCTGGGCAATACTACCCTAGTTCCGCGTCCAGAAATGCTGCGACATCGTCCAGCGCCACATTCCGGTCCAGAAACGCCTGCCCGATCCCGTTCATGAGGACGAAGGGCAGGGTGCCCGCGTCCATCTTCTTGTCATGCAGCATATGGTCGGCCAGGCGGCGTCCGGCGCAATCAAGGCCGATTTCGGACAGGTCGGCGCGCATGCCGATGTGCCGGAAATGCGTGGCGATCCGTTCAGCCGATGCAGCGGGCATCAACCCCTTGCGGGCGGAATAGCGCGCGGCCAGAACCATGCCGGTAGCCACGGCTTCGCCATGCAGCAGATCGTTCGAATAACCGGTCTCTGCCTCCAGCGCATGGCCGAAGGTGTGGCCCAGGTTGAGCAGCGCGCGCATCCCGCTCGTCTCGAACTCGTCCGCGGCCACGATCCGGGCCTTGGCCTTGACGCTTTCGCTGACCGCATATTCGCGTAGCGCCTCGTCCCCGGTGAGCATGTTTGCGCCGTTCGCTTCGCACCAGGCGAAGAAGCTGGCATCGCCCAGCAGCCCGTATTTCACCACTTCGGCATAGCCCGCCAGCAGTTCGCGGCGGGGCAGCGTGTCAAGCGCGGCCAGATCGGCCAGCACCAGTGCCGGCTGATGAAACGCGCCGACCAGATTCTTGCCCGCCGGAGTGTTGATCGCGGTCTTGCCGCCAACGCTTGAATCCACCTGCGCGAGCAGGGTGGTTGGCAACTGGATGAACTGGCAGCCGCGTTTGAGGATCGCGGCGGCAAACCCTGTCAGATCGCCGATCACCCCGCCGCCCAGCGCCAGAATGTGATCGCCGCGTTCCACGCCGAGTTCGAGCAACCAGTCGACTGTTGCGGCAAGCTGCTCCCAGCTTTTGGTCGCTTCGCCCGGTGGAAGGATGCGCCAATGCGCCTCATGGCCGCAATTGTGCAGCGCGTGTTCCACCACCTCGCCCCAGGCAGCGTGAACATTGGTATCAGTGATGATCGGGACGGCCTGCCGGCGCAGGCGCCCCCGGCATTGTTCGCCCAGTTCGGCGAGCAGGCCGGCGCCGATGCGCACCTCATAGGGGCGCCCGGCCAGTTCCACGGGAATTACAGCCATTGATCGATGCCCTTCAAAATGGCGTGAACCGCGCGATGATGCGGGCCATTGGCGCTGGCTACACGAATGGGCGCCTGCGCATAGGCCGGTTCGCGTTCCGCCTTCAGCCGGGTCAGAATTTCGCGCGGGTCGCCCTCACGCAACAGCGGGCGGTTATCCTTGCGGCCGGTGCGTTCCACCAGCGTATCGATATCGCAATCGAGCCACACCGGAATGCCCTTGTTCAGAATCAGCGCACGGGTTTCATCATTCACGAAGGCGCCACCGCCGGTGGCGATCACGCCGCGCTGTTCATCCATCAGCCGGGCGATCACCCGGCGTTCCCCGTCGCGGAAATCGGCCTCGCCATGCGCTGCGAAAATCTCGCTGATCGTCATCTTGGCCGCTTTCTCGATTTCCTCGTCAGCATCGAAAAACGGCAAATGCAGGGCATTGGCAAGCCGCCGCCCGACGGATGACTTGCCCACGCCCATCAACCCCACCAGTACGATGGGGCGGTCAATGCGCGCGGCGATCCGGTCAATTTCATCGCCGGACAGCTGGGTGTGATCGACAGTCATTGCCGCCCCGCCTATAGATGCGCTAGGCGCCGTTGCAAGCGCGCTGGCGCATCTGTCTGGAGTAAGAAGGCGTGGCAATGGCCGCACGGCGATTGTGGATTGTACTTGCGGCGGGCCTGGCCGCGCTGCTTGGCTATGCCTGGATCAATGGTGGGGAAGTGCCCGTGCGGGATATTGTTGAACCGGTCGCGCTGCCTGGGAGCCGTTCGTGAAAAGAGTTCTTCTGCTGACAGTGGCGGGTATTGCCCTGTGTTCCAGCCTTGTGGTTGCGCAGGACGCACCCGAATCCCTGTTGCCGCCGGGGTTAGATTCTGCGCCTGCTCCCACCCCGTCGCGTCCGCAACCGGCCAGTCCCGCGCCGCGGGCATCCGCGACGCCCGGCAGCGCAGGTGGCGGCGCGGTTGTCCAGCCGGTGCCTTCGCAGTCGGCCAGCGCGCCTGCTGCTCCGCTCATCCTGCCGGAAAATCTGCCCTCGATTGCAGAGATTGAGGCGATGACCACGGACGAGGTGGACGAACTGCTGGGGCTCAAGCCCAAATTCGATATTCCGCCTGCCGCGCGCCGTTCGCTCGACCGGGTCGGTGTACTTGCGGTCACTGAAAGCGGAATGCCGCCGCGTTCGCTTGAAAAGCAGCCCGCCTCGCTGGTGCGTGTGGCGCTGGCGGGCACACGCGGCCCCCTCGTATCGCGCTGGGGGCACATCATGCTGCGCCGCGCTCTCAGCAGCCGGCTGGCCCCGCCCGCTGGTATGAATCCGGTCGAATTTGCGGCGTTGCGCGTCGCTCTGCTCAATCGCATGGGTGAACCAGTGGTCGCGCGGGCCATCGCCCAATCGGTCGATTCGGCGGAATATTCCCCCGCGCTTACCGATGCGGCATTCGATGCTTATCTGGCGACGTCCGACATCATCGGAGTCTGCCCGGTTGCGCGGTTGAAGCGGGATATGCGCAAGGATGCCCAGTGGGAACTAGCACGTTCGATCTGTGCAGCCTTTGCCGGGGAAGCGAACAGCGCCAAACGTGAACTTGACAAGGCATTATCACGGGGCATTGCCCCCCGGATTGACGTGCTTCTGGCGCAGCGTGTCGCGGGTGCTGCCGGGGACGGGCGCGGCGCGGTCACCATCGAATGGGACGGTGTCAAGGAATTGACTCCGTGGCGTTTCGCCCTCGCCAATGCGCTGGGGCTGGATATCCCGGGCAGCCTGTTGTCCGGTGCCGGCAATTATTACCGGCAAAGCGCGGCCCTCGCGCCCATGCTGCCGCTTGCCCAAAGGGCGCAGGGCGCCGACCTGGCGGCGGGCCGCGGGATATTGTCCGCCTCGGCAATGGTTGACCTGTACAGCCAGATCTATGCCGACGGCGAGGTGGGCGGGACAGAAGGGGCAAATGCATCGCTGCTGCGCGAAGCCTATGTTGCCGGCTCGGTCGATGATCGTCTCGATGCGCTGCGCACATTGTGGGGCGCGGACTCACCAGATTACGGACGCCAGGTCCTGACCGCCTTTGCCGCTGCGCGCATCCCGCCGGGCGAAGATGCCGCTGCAGACGCCCCGACGCTGATTGCTGCAATGCTGTCTGCGGGGCTTGATCGCAATGCACTGCGCTGGGGCAAGTTCGTGGATGAAGGCAGTGAAGGCTGGGCGCAGCTGGTCCTGGCGCAGCCGCGCCGTAACGGACCGATCAGCGCGGGCGCGCTGGACAGTTTCCTGGATGCTGACGGGAGCGAGGAACAGCGCAAGTCGCGCTTCTTTGTGGCGGGCCTCGCCGGGCTGGGCCGGATTGACAAGGGTGAACTGAATCAGGCGAGTGATCGCCTGGGGATCGATCTCAGTCGCCAGACGCGCTGGACCCGGATGATCGATCTTGCCGCGCGCCACAAGAACCAGCCGCTGGTTGCGATGCTTGCCGGTCTGGGCATGCAGGGCAGCAGCTGGGACAAGATGACCGCGCGCCATCTTTATCACATCGTCTCCGCCCTGAGTCGCGTGGGGTTGGAAGCGGAGGCCCGGATGATCGCCGCCGAAGCCGTGGCACGAGGGTAGCGCCATCGGCGCGGCGATAAGCGATTTTCTGGCCATGCTGGCGGCCGAGCGTGGCGCAGCGGCCAATACCATTGCCGCCTATCGCCGTGATCTGGAGGCAGCGGAGGACATCATTGCCCCGCTCGAACGGGCGGGCAAGGCGGATCTCGCCCGGCTGGGTGCTTCCTGGGCGCAGTTTGCGCCCTCGACTGTGGCCAGGAAAACATCCGCCCTGCGCCAGTTTTTCGGATTTCTTGTGGATGAGGGGCTACGCGATGACGATCCGTCGCAGGCCTTGCCACGCCCGGTCGCGCGGCGACCATTGCCGCGCATTCTGACGCATGGCGAAGTGGATTTGTTATTGTGTCGCGCTGACCTGGAGGCGGAAGGCGGGCGGGCAGATGCGGTTCGCAACCTGGCGATGCTCGAACTGCTTTATGGTTCGGGCTTGCGGGCGAGTGAGCTGGTCGCGCTGCCGCTCTCGGCGATGGGCCGCGATGCTCCGTTCCTGACAGTGAAGGGCAAGGGTGGCCAGATGCGCATGGTGCCGATCAGCGGGCGAGCCAGGCAAGCCCTATCGCGCTGGGCGGATGTGCGTGAAAAAGGTTCAGCCTATCTCTTTCCGTCGCGCGGCAAACATCTGTCACGCATACGATTGTTCCAGATATTGCGCGAACTGGCGGTGCGAGCCGGCATAGACCGGGAAAAGGTCAGCCCGCACGTCCTGCGCCATGCCTTTGCGACGCATCTGTTGGAGGGCGGGGCCGATTTGCGCATGCTCCAGACCTTGCTCGGCCATGCTGACATCGCGACGACCCAGATTTACACTCATGTAGACAGCGCCCGGCTGGTGGCGCTCGTAAATGCGCGCCATCCTCTTGCCGGAAAGGCGCTGGGAGACTAGCGGTTCAATCATGGTTTCTTATCTGGAATTCGAAAAGCCTGTCGCCGCGCTCGAAAGCCGCATCGCCGAACTGCGCGCCGCAGCCGAAGGCGACGAGGTCGATATCGCGAGCGAACTCAAACGGCTTGAAAGCAAGAGTGCCGATTTGCTGGCCAGCACCTATTCGGCGCTGACCCCTTGGCAGAAAACGCAGGTTGCGCGCCACCCGGCCCGGCCGCATTTTCGCGATTATGTGGCACACGGTTTCGAGGATTTCATTCCGCTCGGCGGGGATCGCTATTTTGGCGAGGATGAGGCGATTCTCGGTGGATTCGCGCGCCTCAACGGCCGGAAACTGATGCTGATCGGTCACGAAAAAGGCCATGATACGGAAACGCGGCTGCGGCATAATTTCGGCATGGGCAAGCCTGAAGGCTATCGCAAGGCGGTGCGCCTGATGGAACTGGCCGATCGTTTCGGGCTGCCCGTGGTGACGCTGGTCGACACGTCAGGCGCGTTTCCGGGCGTGGAGGCGGAGGAACGTGGTCAGGCCGAAGCAATCGCCCGTTCGACCGAGGCTTGCCTTGCGCTAGGTGTGCCGATGGTCGCCGCAATCGTTGGCGAAGGCGGATCCGGCGGCGCGGTGGCGCTGGCCAGCGCCGAACGAGTGCTGATGCTTGAACACGCGGTCTACTCGGTCATTTCGCCCGAAGGCTGTGCCTCCATCCTCTGGCGCACCGCAGAAAAAGCGCCGGATGCGGCCGAAGCCATGAAAATGACCGCGCAGGATCTGCTGCGCCTGAAAATTATCGACCGGATCGTCAGCGAACCGGTGGGCGGCGCGCATCGCGATCCGGCAACCACGGCCAAGGCGCTCGGCATCGCAATTGACGAAGAGCTTGCCGCCCTTTCCGGCGTTTCAGCAGCTGACTTGCGGCGCAGGCGCGAAGACCGCTTTCTGGCAATCGGCGCGGGTTGACCCTGCTCAAGCCGTGGCCTCCCTCCTGATGCGCTTGTCTTTACACTGCCGGACTTAACAGGGCTGGTGGGGCGAGATGATGAGGAGAGATATTATGGCTTTCAGATCCGCGCGTGCAATCAAACGTGCCTTGTTATTCGGCGCGGCGGCCTCACTGTCACTAAGCGGTTGCACAGGCGGGCAGATCGCCTCTACCGGAACGCCTTTGACGCCGCAGGAACGCGATCAGGGGGCAAAGGCGCATCCTGAGCTCGTTGCCGAATTCGGCGGGGCGGAAACCGGTCCACGGGCTGATTATGTCGCGTCCGTGACCCGCAATGTCGCGGTCCATTCGGGCCTCAGTACCGCGCCTGCCGATTTCAATGTCACACTGCTCAATTCCTCGGTGAACAACGCTTTCGCCATTCCGGGCGGCTACGTCTATGTGACGCGCCAGCTGGTTTCGCTGATGAACAATGAAGCGGAACTGGCCGGCGTGATGGGGCATGAAGTCGGTCACGTCGCCGCCCGCCATTCGGCGAAACGACAGGCCAAGGCACAGCAGAACGCGCTGCTTAGCGTATTGGGCCAGGTGCTGTCCGGCGTCGTCTTTGGCAATAGTGCGCTGGGCCAGCTTGGCCAGAAGGTCGCTTCCACCGCACCCCAGCTGGCAACGCTCAGCTATTCCCGCAGTCAGGAATTATCCGCTGACGGGCTTGGGATCCAGTATCTGAGCGCGGCAGGCTATGATCCGCGCGCGATGGGCACGGTTCTGCAGAATCTTGCCGCGCAGAACTCGCTCGATGCGCAGTTGCAGGGCCGCAACGCGCAGGTTCCGGAATGGGCATCGACTCACCCCGATCCTGCCTCGCGCGTGAAGGGCGCGCTGGCCAAGGCCGGCACTGGCGGCGGGACGCTCAACCGCGATACCTTTCTGGCCCGCATCGACGGCATCATGTATGGCGATGATCCCAAGCAGGGGGTGATTGAAGGGCGCACTTTCATGCATCCCGAATTCCGGCTGGCCTTTGAAGCGCCTGATGGATTCTACATGATGAATGGCACCCGCGCGGTAACGATCAACGGGCAGGGCGGCAAGGGTCAGCTTTCCAGCGCGGCCTATTCCGGCGATCTGGACAGCTATATCAGGGGTGTGTTCAATGCGCTGGCGGGAGAGGGGCAGTCACTTGCACCTTCAAGCATCACAAAGGCGACTGTAAACGGCATACCGGCGGCTTACGGCACTGCACGGGTCAACAGCGGCAATGGCCAGGTCGATGTGGTGGTTTTCGCCTACGAGTTTTCGAACTCACGCGCGTTTCACTTTGCCACCATCGCACCCGCAGGGCAGGTTGCAGTGTTCAATCCGATGTTCAATTCACTGCGCCGCATCAGCAGCAGCGAAGCGGCGGCGATCGTTCCCCGGCGGATTGATGTGGTTACCGTAAAAAGCGGCGACACAGTGGCGAGCCTGGCCAGGCGGATGGCGTACAGCGATGCGCAGGAAGCGCGCTTCCGCGTGCTGAACGGACTTGGCGCCAATGATGGGGTGCAGGTCGGCCAGAAGGTCAAGCTTGTCGTAAAATAGCCGGGCGCGCGACTACGTCTGACCCGGACATAAAAGAAGAGGCGGCAGGTTGCCCTGCCGCCTCTCCTTGTTTGCGTCAGACGCTTTCGACTTAGAGCTTGCCGCTCACAGTCGAGAAGGTGCTCGACAGGTTCGTGCCCAGCGTGGTCATCGCCGAGATGGCGGCAACAGCGATAAGGGCGGCGATCAGGCCATATTCGATGGCAGTCGCACCAGCTTCGTCACGAAGGATCTTGTTGAAGAATTTCATTGGTAGTCTCCTGGTTCAGTCTTCGGTACCCGGCCCATTCCAACGGAAGAGGCAAACTCGATTTACGTTCAATAGATTGACAAATCCCTAATCGCTCAGCCCCCCATTACTGCATTCACAGCGGCTTCCACACGCGCCCACATCGAGATCGTGCTTCCGGCGACGCTTTGTAGTGCCCCCATGATGGTCAGAGCGATCAGGGATAGGATCAGACCATATTCGACGGCAGTCGCACGGGCATTATCGCCGAGCATCTGCAAAAGAATTTTGGCAGGTAACACCAGCTTTTCTCGCCAATACAGTTCCGATAGAGTGGCTTTTGCCTGAGAAATTCCTAACAAATAGTTTCCATGCGGAGCGGTTCTGGAAAATTTCCCGACATTCATGCTGGTGGTTGCGGCGCTGATTCGCGGCCATTCCGGGCGGTTTCTGCTACAGCGCAGGCCACCCGGAAAGGATCATGCAGGTTTGTGGGAGTTCCCCGGCGGCAAGGTCGAACTGGGAGAATCGCCCAGAAATGCGTTGATTCGCGAGCTGGAGGAGGAACTGGGCCTGCGTTGCGATGGCGCCGCAATCGTGCCGCTGGCATTTGCCGATCGCGCCGTAGCGGGCAATGAGCGCGCGATTGCCATTCTTCTTTACAGTCTCGATGCAGCAGGCGCAGCCGTCACCGCGCTCGAAGGCGGGGAACTGGGCTGGTTCACGCTGGACGAAATGAACAAACTGCCGATGCCGCCACTTGACGTGGATTTGCTTGCGAGCGTTTGCAGGGCAGAACAGGGCGCATAGGGGATTGCCAAGCGCAACGCCTGCTCCTATGTGCCCCTCCACCGCGCGCCCGTAGCTCAGCTGGATAGAGCATCAGACTACGAATCTGAGGGTCGGACGTTCGAATCGTTCCGGGCGCGCCAATTTTTTCCGTAAATCCTTGGATTATCCCTCACCGGTTACTAGGTGTGAAACCGGGCGCGTCTGACAGGCGAAAGCAAGGGATCGATTTCGATGAGCAACAGGGTCGAAGTTCCCGCAGAGGTTCAGGAGGCTATCCGCACGCTGATCCGCTGGGCCGGGGACGATCCGTCCCGCGAAGGGCTGATCGATACGCCTGCCCGCGTGGCGCGCGCCTGGAAGGAATATTGCGTCGGCTATGACGCTGACCCCGCTGTCCACCTCAGCCGCGTATTCGAGGAAGTGGGCGGCTATGACGAGATCGTGCTGCTGAAGGATATTCCCTTTCAGAGCCATTGCGAACACCATATGGCCCCGATCATCGGCAAGGCTGCAATTGCCTATCTGCCGAACGAGCGGGTGGTGGGCATATCCAAGCTTGCGCGTGTGCTGCATGGCTTTGCCCGCAGGCTGCAGATTCAGGAACGGCTGACGGCTGAGGTCGCCCAGTGCATCTGGGACAATCTGCAACCGCGCGGGGTGGCGGTGGTGATCGATGCCAGTCACGCCTGCATGACCGCGCGCGGGGTGCGCACGCCGGGTGTGTCCATGGTCACCAGCCGGATGATGGGGACGTTCCTGGAGGATCAGCGTAGCCGCAAGGAAGTGCTGAGCCTGATGGGCTGCTGACCGCAGGCCCCAACGAAAAAGGGCGCCCGCAGGCGCCCTTTCCACTTATGTCAGCAGGTTCAGAGCTGGCCGAGCATATGTTCGGCGGAACTCACCTCGAACGCACCGCCTTCTTCCAGGTTGAACTGCTCGACCTTGCCGTCATTGACCACCATCGACCAGCGCGAGCCGCGCAGGCCAAGGCCAAAGCCGCTGCCGTCCATGGTCAGGCCCAGTGCTTTGGCGAATTCGCCATTGCCGTCTGCCAGCATGGTTACATCGGTAGACCCGTCACGCGCGCCCCACGCACTCATCACAAAGGGGTCATTGACCGCGGTGCAAGCGATCTCATCGACCCCCTTGGCTTTCAACGCGCCCGCCTTGTCGACAAAGCCCGGCAGATGTTTGGCAGAACAGGTCGGAGTGAACGCGCCGGGGACCGAAAACAGCGCGACTTTGCGACCGGCGAAATATTCGCCCGACTGCACTTTCTCGGGGCCGTCCGCGGTCGATTTGATGAGCGTTACATCGGGCAGTTTGTCGCCAACGGAAATGGTCATGTCTCAAGTCCTTTCTTGCGCGCGGAGTGCGGCCTGCGGCTGCTGTCATAATAGTGCGAACGGTTATCACGCAACAGGCAAAGCGGCATCGTGGTTAAAATCGTTCAACCCTGGATGTTGAAGAAAACGCAAACGGACAAACGCATTGTGTCGCAAGGGAGCGCAGCGCGAAGGGCATTGAAATGGGGATTTTTCGGTATGTTGCAACCGGCCTGGCGGTCGTCACGGTCTTGAGCGCGCCAGTTCAGGCCAGCGCGGCGAGCTCGGATTTGCAGCGGGCCGAAAAACTGCAACAGCTTGATGTATTGCTGATGGTCAGTTCGCTGCGCTGTCGGCAGGCCGGTAGCGATTTCACAACCGCATATGACCATTTCAGCGAAGTCTATGCCACCGAGTTAAGTGAGGCGCGAAGCGTGCTCGAGGCGGACTATGCCCGCCGGTTCGGTCCGAACTCGGTGAGTTTCGCGGTCGATCGCCTCAGTACGCGCGTCGCCAACACTTATGGCGAAGGCCACCCCGCACTCGATTGCGCCGAACTGGGCGAGGCGACCCGCGCGCTTGCTTCGCACAGTGTGCCAGGCGGGCTTGACGATGCTACAGACCACCTGCTCACCACTGAGCTGGCTTTGGTGGATCTGGCCGGAGATTACTGAGCGCGCCCGAATGCGCGGGGGATGGTTTGCCTTGGCGACAAGCAACGGCTAAGGGCGGCGCCGTAAAGGCGTCGTTTCCGTTTGTGCGCCTTCATTCCATTGACGTGCCGGGAGTATCGACGTGGCCACTGCCTCTGCCCAGAATGCCAGCCAGGATTATGTTATCAAGGATATCGCGCTCGCCGATTATGGCCGGGCCGAAATCGCGATAGCCGAAACGGAAATGCCCGGCCTGATGGCCCTGCGTGCCGAATTTGGCGCGGCCAGGCCGCTCAAGGGCGCGCGCATCACCGGCTCGCTGCATATGACGATCCAGACCGCCGTGCTGATCGAAACGCTGGTGGCGCTGGGCGCCGAAGTGCGCTGGGCGACCTGCAATATCTTTTCGACGCAGGATCACGCGGCTGCCGCGATTGCAGCGCAGGGCATCCCCGTGTTCGCGATCAAGGGCGAAAGCCTGGCCGAATACTGGGATTATGTGGGGCGGATCTTCGGCTGGGGCGATGCCACCTGCAATATGATCCTGGACGACGGCGGCGATGCCACCATGTTTGCCCTGTGGGGGGCAAGGCTTGAGGCGGGCGAATCCATGCCCGAACCCGCCAATGCGGAAGAGATTGAATTCCAGCGCGCGCTGAAAGCCTTCATCAAGGCGCGTCCCGGTTATCTGAGTGAAACCGTCAAGGCGATACATGGCGTTTCGGAAGAAACCACCACTGGCGTGACCCGGCTGTACCAGCTGGCCAAGCAGGGCAAGCTGCCATTCCCCGCCATCAATGTGAATGACAGCGTGACCAAGTCGAAATTCGACAATCTCTATGGCTGCAAGGAATCGCTGGTCGATGCCATCCGCCGGGCAACCGATGTGATGCTGGCCGGCAAGGTCGCCTGCGTGGCGGGCTTTGGCGATGTCGGCAAGGGGTCCGCCGCATCGCTGCGCCAGGGCGGCGCGCGCGTGCTGGTGACCGAGATCGATCCGATCTGTGCGCTGCAGGCCGCGATGGAAGGCTATGAAGTGGTGACGATGGAGGATGCGGTCGCCCGCGCTGACATTTTCGTGACCGCGACGGGCAATGAGGATGTCATCACCGCCGAACATATGAAGGCGATGAAGAACATGGCCATTGTCTGCAACATCGGCCATTTCGATTCCGAAATCCAGATTTCCGCGCTGGACAATTATGCCTGGCAGGAAATCAAGCCGGGAACGGATCTGGTGAGCTTTCCCGATGGCAAGCAGATCATCATCCTTGCCAAGGGCCGCCTGGTGAATCTGGGCTGCGCGACCGGCCATCCCAGCTTCGTCATGTCATCCAGCTTCACCAATCAGGTGCTGGCGCAGATCGAACTCTTCACCAAGGGCGATGAGTATGAACGTAAGGTCTATGTGCTGCCCAAGCATCTGGACGAAAAGGTCGCCGCGCTGCACCTTGAGAAGCTGGGCGTGAAGCTGACGAAATTGAGCCGCGAACAGGCCGATTATATCGGCGTTCCGGTTGAAGGCCCGTTCAAGCCTGACCATTATCGTTATTGATCGGGCGCGGCCGGTGCGGGCCACGGGGGCGGTGATGCGCCCGCCAACGGGCACAGCGGCCGAACGCCCATTGTAATCCGCACGGCGGGCGCATAGCGATGGCCGCATGATCTTGTCCGAAACCGCGCTGGTTCTGATCGGCCTGCTCATGGCCGCATGGACGCTGTGCGCGGGCTGGCTGATTGTCGGCGCGCGCGAGCGGTCCCGCAAGGCCGAGGCGAGCCGCAAGGCGCTGCGCCGCCTGTCGCGCATGGTTGACGAGGCACCTGCGCTACCGATGCTGGTGCGCGCCGATGGCAAGCTGGAAGCACCTCCCCGGCTGGCCTTGTGGCTCGGGCTGGACGCGATGCCGGGTTACCTGTCAGAACTGGACGGCGGTGATCGCGGGCTGGACGCTGCACAATTGAGCGAACTGACCGAGGCGGTGCGACGCACTCAGAAAACCGCCACGCCATTCCGGCTGGCGATCACCCCGCGCAATTCGCGCCGCAGCCTGGCGATGCGCGGCCACCTGGCCGATCCGCTGGTGTCGCCGGGCGGAGCGGCACTGGTCTGGGTGTTCGATTTCAGTGAAAGCGAGAGCGAGCTGAATGCGCTGCGCAGCGATGCGGCGCGGGCGCGATCCGATTTCGCCGCGCTGGTCGGCTTGATCGAAGCCGCGCCCCTGCCGATGTGGTTCAGGGGGCCGGACGCGAAGCTACGGCTGGTCAACAGCGCCTATGTGGCTGCAGTCGGCGCTGACAGTGCGGATGCGGTCATTGCCGAACAGCGTGAACTGGTGGAGCGGATTGACGGGCTGACAGCGGCGCAAGTCGCGGATCAGGCACGCAGCAGGAACCTGCCGATCGAACGTATTGTCGCCGCGACCATCGAGGGGCAGCGAAGAGCGTTGCGCGTGAGTGACCTCCCGCTTGGCGAAGAAGGGGTGGCCGGTTACGCCTTCGACATTGAGGAAATCGAGGAACAGGCCCGCGCCCTGCGCGCCTTCCGCGAAGCGCAACGTTCGATGCTTGACCAGCTGTCGGTGGGTGTCGCTCAATTCGATGCGAAACATCGCCTCGCCTTTACCAACCAGCCATTCCACCGGATTTTTGCGCTGGGGACTGCGGCGATGGTCGATCCGCCGTCCTTCGAGCAATGGCTGGCCTCCACGCGCGATCTGAGCCGTTTGCCCGAAGTCAGGGATTTTCCGGAGTGGCGGCGCGAACGGGCAGAATGGTTCAACGCCGATGCGCCGCAGGAAGAAGCCTGGCCGCTGCGCGATGGCACGCATTTGCGGATCGTGGCGCAGCCGATGCCCGATGGCGGGCTGGTGCTGGTGGCGGAAGACCAGACCGAACAACTCGCCCTGTCCGCCATGCGCGACACGCTGCTGCGCACACGCACCGCGACCTTTGATTCACTGTTCGAATCGATTGCGGTCTTTTCCCCCGATGGGCGCCTGCAATTGTGGAATCGCCGCTTCGTGGCCGACTGGGGCCTGGAGCCGGAATATCTCGACAATCATCCGCGCATCGAAGCCTTGCTGGAACGAATTGCCGAACGGCTGGTGCGGCCCGCACAGGCCAGGGCCGTGGGCGATGTGGTGCGGGCGGCCACGCTGGAACGCACTCAGCGCGGCGGGCGCACTGCGCTCAGCGACGGGCGGACGCTGGAATTTGCGGGCGTCCCCCTGCCGGATGGTAACGGGTTGCTGACCGTCCTCGACATCACGGATTCGCAGAAAGCGGAGGATGCGCTGCGCGAACGCAATATTGCGCTGGAAGAAGCGGATGCGGTCAAGACCCGCTTCCTGGCCAATATGAGCTATGAGTTCAGGACACCGCTGACTTCCATCGGCGGTTTTGCGGAATTGCTGCAGAGCGGGGTCGCTGGCGAACTGTCCGAGCAGGGCCGTGACTATGTGGATGCCATTCTTTCGTCAGTCGAGCGTCTGGGCGAACAGATCGAAACCGTTCTTGAACTCAGTCAGAGTGAGGCAGGCCTCCTCCCTCTCGCGCGTGAGGAACTGGAAGTGCTCCCATTTGTGACGCGGTTGGTGCGAGACCGGGAAGAGAAGGTCCGCGCGGGCGAACTCGCGCTCGATCTGCGGGGCAACCCTTCGTCCGGTGTGATCATGGCCGACAAGCGTCGGCTGGGCCGCGCCATCGGTCATATTCTGGACAACGCCATTGCCGCAACCGCCCCTGGCGGGCGCATTCTGGTGGAGGTTGCGCGCAAGAAGGCAGGACTGCGCATCGTTATTTCGGATAATGGTCACGGTATGAACCAGGACGAGGCCGCGCGCGCGCTTGATGGATACCGGATGGCCGCTGATGGCAGCGGAGTGGAGCGCAGGCAGGGGCTTGGCCTCCCGCTGGCCCGCCAACTGATCGAGGCGCATGGCGGCAAACTTGCTCTGGCATCGCAAAAAGGAATGGGCACGACGGTGACCGTGCTGCTGCCGTGACGCAGGTCGATCTGCCTGATCTTGCCGCGATGGCGCGTTTCGGTGCCGATATCGCCGCGCAATTGCGCCCTGGCGATGTGATTGCGCTGTCGGGCGGGCTGGGCGCGGGCAAGACCACGCTGGCCCGCGCGATCATTGCCGCGCTGGGGCATGGCGGTGAGGTGCCGTCGCCCAGCTTCGCGATTATCGAGCTGTATGACGGGCCGGAGATGCGCGTGCCGCTGGTCCATGCCGATTTTTACCGGCTCGAACACCCGGAAGAAGCGCAGGAACTGGGGCTTGACGACTATCGCGACGGCGCGGCGCTGATCGCCGAATGGCCAGAGAACGCGGGCGGGTTCGCGCATGATCCGGCCTGCCTTGCGATCAGTCTGGAATATGGTGGAGAAGGGCGGATCGCCATTGTCGAAGGCGGGCGCGATTGGCTAGAACGCATGCCATGACCACAGGCTTGCCGGATGGCATTGATACCTTCCTTGACGCATCGGGGTGGGCCGGTTCGGTGATCGAACCGCTGCCTGGCGATGCGTCCTTTCGCCGTTATTTCCGGCTGCGCCGCAATGGCGCATCGGCCATGCTGATGGATGCGCCGCCGCCGCAGGAAGATACCGGACCGTTTCTGCATGTCGGGCAGTGGTTGCGCGCGCATCATCTGCGTGCGCCTGAAATCTATGCGCAGGACAGCGGACGCGGACTGGTGCTGATGGAGGATTTCGGTGACGCGCGCATGCGTGATCATCTCGACCTTGTGCCGTGTGACGAAGCAGGCGCCTATCGCGCGGCGATTGACGCGCTGGTCAGCCTTCATGCGCTGCCGCCCGGCCCGTTTGAGCCGTATGATATGGCTGTCTATCAGCGCGAGGCGGCATTGTTCTGCGAATGGTTCTGCCCCGCGGCGGGAATTTCCGCGGATGCCGCAAGCTATGCTGCGGCGTGGGATGCCGCGCTGGCCCCGATGTTGCCCCGCCAGCAGCCCGGCGTTACGGTGCTGCGCGATTACCATGCCGAAAACATCATGCTGCTGGCCGATGGCGGGCAGGGGTTGATCGATTTTCAGGACGCGCTGGTCGGGCACCGGGCCTATGACCTGGTGTCGCTGCTGCAGGATGCGCGGCGCGATGTGCCGCCTGCGCTGGAACGTGCGATGCTCAATTACTATGCTGCGGCGGCAGGGGGCGGCGAGGAGTTCGAGGCTGACTATGCTCGCCTCGGCGCGCAGCGCAACGCCAAGATCGTCGGCATATTTGCGCGGCTGTGGAAGCGCGACGGCAAGCCGCGCTATCTGGCCATGATCCCCCGCGTATGGGAAGCGCTGGAGCGCGATCTGGAGCATCCTGCGCTGGCCCCGGTGGCGGCGTGGTTCGACGCCAATGTGCCGGCCGATATCCGCGCGCGCAGGGGCGGGGGGCTGGGTTGAACACACTGGCTTCCGATACGGCGATGGTGATGGCGGCGGGGCTGGGCAAGCGGATGCGCCCGCTGACCGCGAGCAGGCCCAAGCCGATGGTGCGCGTTGCCGGAAAGCCCTTGATCGATCACACGCTTGATCGCCTGGCCGAGGCGGGAATCGCCAATGCGGTGGTCAACGTTCATTATCTGCCGGATTCGCTGATCGCGCATGTCGGGGCGCGCATGGTGCCGCGCTGCATTGTCTCGGACGAACGTGACCTGCTGCTGGAGACCGGCGGGGGCATGGTGAAGGCGCAGCCGTTGCTGCCCGATCCGTTTTTCTGTCTGAACAGTGACAATGTCTGGCTGGACGGGCCGGTGAATGCCTTTGCGCAGCTTTCGCGGACCTGGGATCCTGTGGCAATGGATGCATTGCTGCTGCTCGTACCACACGCCGGGGCGCGGCATTATCGCGGCAAGGGCGATTTCCACCTCGATCAACTAGGGCGCATTTCCCGGCGACGGGGAGAGCGGGTGGCCCCGTTCATTTACACCGGCATCCAGATCGTTTCCCATCGCCTGCTGCGCGATCCGCCCGACGGCCCGTTTTCAACCAATGTCCTGTGGAGCCGTGCGATTGAGGAAGGGCGCCTCTATGGCACCAGTTTCAGCGGTCGCTGGTTCGAGGTCGGCGATCCGGCATCAATCGCGCCCACCGAAGCCGCGCTGACCAGTGACTGAGCGCCACCGGCCCGGTGTCTATTCCATTGCCGCACATCGCGGCTTTGCCGATGCGCTGGTGGCCAGTTTGCTGCCGCGCTACCGCGATCCCGATCTTGGCCTCGCGCGGCTGACCCTGCTGCTGCCTAGCCGCCGCGCGGCGCGCACGGTCAGCGAGGCGTTCATCCGCCTCGCGGGTGACGGGCTGCTGCTGCCCCGTATGGCGGTGGTGGGTGATCTGGATCTGGACGAAACACTGGGGCCGTTGCTTGACCCGATGGGGGCGGGGGCGGAAATTGCCCCTGCTGCCGATCCCACGCGACGCTGGCTGCGGCTGGCAGAACACATTCGCGACGAAATGGGTGGCGATGCACCGCATGGTGCTGCGCTGTTGCGCCTCGCCCGCGAACAGGCGGACACGATGGACCGCCTGCTGGTGGAGGATATCGGGCCGGAGGAATTGCTGAGCGAACGGGTCGTCGATCTGCTGGGCGACCTTTCGGGCCATTGGCAGGATGGGTTGCGCCTGTTCGCGCGGGTGCAGGCGCGTTGGCTGGCCGAATTGCAGGAACGAGGGGAACTGGATGCGTCGGCGCGGCGCAACCGTCTGTTCGATCATGCTGCGCGGCGCTGGAAGCTTGCTCCGCCACAAACGCCCATGGTGGCAGCGGGCGTAACCAGTGCAGCCCCGGCGCTCGCCCGCCTGCTGCGGGTGATTGCGGAAATGCCGGGCGGTGCAGTGATCCTGCCGGATCTCGACCTTGCTATGAAGGACGCAGTCTGGGCGGAGCTGGGCTGCGCAGGGGCGCCTGCGGAAGTGGGCGGGCCACCTTTTGCGAGAGGCGATGCGGTCACACATCCCCAGTATCATCTCAAGCTGCTGCTCAATCGCATGGGCATTGCTCGCACCGAGGTCCAGCCCTGGCACAGGGCCGGGCTGGCGGCGGCGCAGCCCGAACGCAGCCGCGCGATTTCCAATCTCTTCCTGCCACCGCAAGCCAGCGCCTGCTGGGTCGATTTGCCGTCAGCGCAAAGGCGCCTGTCCAATATGCGCCTGATGGAAAGCGCTAACCCCGAAGAAGAGGCGCAGGCTATCGCGCTGCTGGTGCGCGCGGCGTTGGAACAGCCGGAACGGCGAGTGGCCGTGATCACACCGGATCGCGGGCTGGCGGGGCGGATCGTCGCTCATCTGCGACGCTGGCATATCGAGGCGGACGATACGGCGGGCCAGGCCTTGCCGCAAACGCCCGCCGGGCGGCTGTTCCTGATTTTCGCCGAGGTGATGGCCGAAGCTGCGGCGCCGGTGGCGCTGATGGCGCTGCTGGAACATCCCTTCGCAGGCGGCGGTGAAGGGCGGGCCGAGTGGCTGGACCATGCCCGCGCGCTGGAACTTCGCCTGCGCGGCCCGCGCCCGGAACCGGGGCTGGACGCACTGGATCCCCTGATTGCGGAAATGGCCAGGCTGCGGCCTGCGATCGCGGCATGGTGGGCCGGGTTGCGCCGTCTGCTTGACCCACTGATGGCGCAGGGAAGCGAAGCGGAGGCAGGGCTTTCGCAACTTCTCGATACGCTGGTCAGTGCGGCGCAGGGGCTGTGCGGGGATGCGCTGTGGGCGCGCGAGGATGGCCGGGCGCTGGCCGCCCTGGTCGAGGATATCCGCGCGCAGGCCGAGGCGGTCGGAACCCGGCTTGACCCGCGCGAATTGCCCGCCGTCCTGCGCGATGCGATGGAGCGGGTGGCGGTGCGCCCGGCCTGGGGCGCTCATCCGCGCGTTGCCATATATGGCTTGCTCGAATCGCGCATGACGCGCGCCGACCTAATGATTTGCGCGGCGCTGAATGAGGGGAGCTGGCCTGCTGCACCGGCCCCGGATCCCCTGCTGGCGCCCGCGGTGCTGCGGGCGTTGGGGGTGCCGGGCGCGGATTTTCGGATCGGTCTGGCCGCGCACGATCTGGCCGGAGCGATGGGTGCGCCCGAAGTGGTGCTAAGCCGCGCGCAGCGCGACGCGCAGGGGCCTGCCATTCCGTCGCGCTTCCTGCTGAGGGTGCGCGCGCTGCTGGGCGCCGATCTGCTCGCTCGCCACCTTGACCAGCAAGCGGTTGTGTATGCCCGCGCGCTCGATCATGCTCAGTCAGCGCCGGTCTACAGACAGCCGGAGCCGTGCCCGTCAGCTGCGCAGCGCAGGGTGGACATCAGCGTGACCGCGCTCGACCGGCTGCGCAGCGATCCTTACCAGTTCTATGCTCAGGCCATCCTGCGGCTGCGTGCGCTCGATCCTCTTGATGCGGAACCCTCTGCAGCATGGAAGGGTACTGCGGTTCACGAGATCTTGCGCAGGTGGCACACACAGGGCGGAATGCTGCGCGGTATAGCCCTGCAAACACTGCAGGAAATGAACGCACACCCGCTGATGCGCAGTCTCTGGCAGCCGCGCCTGCTGAAAGGGCTGGAGTGGGTAGAATTGCAAATTGCCGGCCAGGAGGGGCGCAGGCCGATTGTTTCCGAATTATCGGGGGAGATGCGCATACGCGGCATTCGCATTCACGGACGGGTGGACCGGATCGATGCGCTACCGGGCGGCGAGCTTGCCATCGTTGATTACAAGACGGGCAGCCCGCCCAGCGGACGCGAGGTGGAATCGGGCTATGCGCTGCAGCTTGGCACGCTGGGGCTGATGGCCCGGGCCGATGCCTTCGCCGGGGTGAAGGGCGAACCGACCCGATTCGAATACTGGTCACTCAGCAAAAGCAGAGTGAGTGAAACCGGTTTTGGCTATGTGTCTGAGCCGGTCAGGGAAGGGCAGAAGAAGTCCGGCATTCCGCGCGATGAATTCCTTTCTGTTGCGCAGCATTTTCTGGACGATGCGCTGGATCGCTGGATCCTGGGCACTGAACCTTTCACCGCCCGCCTCAATCCAGATGTTGCAGGCTATGCCGATTATGACCAGCTGATGCGGCTGGACGAATGGATGGGCCGTCAGGGTGCATCAGGTGAAGCAGAGGGCCCGGCATGAGCGGCAAGGTCCACCCACTTCACGGATCGCAGCGCGATGCAGTGCATCCCGAAGATACGGTGTGGCTTTCCGCCTCCGCCGGAACGGGCAAGACACAGGTGCTTTCCGCGCGCGTTTTGCGGCTGCTGCTGCAGCCCGAGGTTGCCCCATCGCAATTGCTTTGCCTTACTTTCACCAAGGCGGGCGCAGCCGAAATGGCGGTGCGCGTTAACGAAGTGCTGGCCGACTGGGTGCGTCTGCCCGATGCGGCTCTGGCGCGGGATCTGCACGCGATTGGCGCGCCGGTGGATGCGGACACGCTGGCGCGGGCGCGGACCCTGTTCGCCCGCGTGCTCGACTGCCCGGGCGGCGGGCTGCGGATCGATACGATTCATGCCTTTTCACAGTGGCTGCTCGCGGCCTTTCCGCATGAAGCGGGGCTTGTGCCCGGCAGCCGGGCGATGGAGGATCGCGATCGCGCGCTGCTCGCCCGCACGGTGCTGGCCGAACTGCTGGTGGACGCCGAAGCCCGCAACGATGAGCAGTTGCTCGGCGCGCTGGAACTGCTCAGCCTGCGCATGGGGCCCGATGCGGTGCAGGACTGGATGTTGCGCTGTGCCGACGCGCATGACGCATGGTTTGGGCCGGGTGCCTGGCAACCGCCGCTCAGGCCGCGCGTCAACCAGTTGCTCGGACTGGCTGCGGATGCGGAGCTGGCGCAGGCCGCCGCCTTGTGCGCGGACGATGAGTTCGATGTCGAATCCTTGCGCCACTGCCTGCGGACCTTGTCGGAATGGGACAGCAAGACCGGCCGGGACGGGGCGCAAGTCATATCGGACTGGCTGGCGCGCGATCCCGCAGGAAGGCTCGAATCGCTTGGCAGTTTCTACGGGACGCTGCTCACTCTGGATGGCAGGCCCAGGCAACTCGACAATCTTCTCAAGCGCGACCCGGACTATGGCGACTGCGCTGCCCGCGTGGTTGACAGCATTGGGCGGGTGCAGGAATTCAAAAGCCTGCTGGCGCTGGCGGAATACCTGACCCCTGCGCTGACGCTCGGGCGGAGTTTTGCGCTTGCATGGGACGAGGCGAAGCAGCGCGAAGGCCTGATTGACTTCGACGACCAGATCAGGCGCGCCGCCGACCTGCTCAACCGTGCGGGCATGGCGGAGTGGATCCGGTACAAGCTGGACCGGCAATTCGACCACATCCTTGTCGACGAAGCGCAGGATACCAATGCCGCCCAATGGGATATCATCGACGCGCTGACCGGCGATTTCTTCGCAGGCGAAGGGCAGCGGGACGGCAAGCTGCGCACGCTGTTCGTGGTGGGCGATTACAAGCAGGCGATATTTCGGTTCCAGGGCACCAGCCCCGAAAATTTCGAGGCCGCGCGCCAGCGGGTCAAACGGGCGATGGCCGGGGCATTGGATAATGCGCGCCAGGCACGCGGGGCAAACGCGCCGCGCCCACTGCGGGAACTAGGTCTTGGCCGCAGCTTTCGCACCTCGCAGCCTGTGCTGGATTTCGTGGACCGGGCAATTGCCAGTGTGGGCGAGGAGAGTTTTGGCCTCAGCGGCGGGCACGAACCACATATCGGGGAAGACCGTCCGGGCTATGTCGCCCTGTGGCCGCCGATCGGCGCCGCGAATGAGGATGCGGGCGATGACGTGGACGAGGGGGAGGAAGGCTGGCTTTCCCGCCCTGACCGGCTGCTTGCGGATCGCATCGCCTGGCAGGTCCAGCAATGGATGCGCGATGGATTTCCGCTTGTGAAGGGCGGTGCGCGGCGCGCCGGACCTGGCGATGTGATGGTGCTGGTGCGCAAGCGCAAGGAACTGGCGGGGTTGATCGTCGCACGGCTTTACGCGCGCGGCGTGCCGGTGGCGGGGGTAGATCGCCTGAGGCTGGGTGCGCCGCTGGCGGTCAAGGATCTGATGGCCGCGCTGCGCTTTGCCGCGCAGCCATTTGACGATCTCAATCTGGCCAATCTGCTGGTCTCCCCGCTGGTGGGGTGGAGCCAGGAACAGTTGCTGGAGCATGGCTGGCGCGAAAAGGGCATCGGCCTGTGGCCCCATCTGCGCGCATCCGCGCAGGGCGAAGTGCAGGCCACGCTCGCGCGGCTCGGGCAATTGCTCGCGCTGGCGGACTATGAACCGCCGCAGGCTTTGCTGCACTGGATTCTGGTCGGCCCATGGCAGGGAAGAAAGGCACTGGTATCCCGCCTCGGTCAGGAGGCGAATGATCCGATCGACGAACTGCTTAATGCCGCGCATGCCTATGCTTCGGCTCATAGCCCAAGCCTGCAGGGATTCATTCAATGGTTCCACGCGGGTGAGGGGGATGTGAAGCGCGAGGCGGGGGCGGGCGAGGGTCTGGTGCGGGTGTTGACCGTGCATGGCTCCAAGGGTTTGCAGGCCCCGATCGTGATTCTTGCCGATGCCACGGGCAATCCCGCAAACGCGCGCAGCAGCGGGCTGGTGCTGGATGATGGCGGGGGCGAAAATTCAGCAGCGGGGATCAGGCATCGCCGCAGCATTCCTGTTCCCGATCTGGCCGCCGCAGACCGGGCGGGCGTGGTGGCAGAGACGCATGCCCGCGCGCAGCGCGAGGAGATGGAAGAACATTGGCGGCTGCTCTATGTTGCCATGACCCGCGCGGAAGAGGCGCTGTTCATTGGCGGATCGCTTGGCAGCCGCGACCGGGGAGAGCCAGCCAAAGGCAGCTGGTATGCTGCCCTTGCCCCCTTGTTCGAACATGAACCGGTTGCGGATGGCATCTGGGGCAGCCGCAAGGAATGGGGTGAGCTGGCCCCGCTGCCTCCGGTGCGCACGAACGAAGCGCCGCCCGCAATGCCGGTGGACTTGCCGGTCTGGGCAGTGTCCCCGATCGGGCCGGAACCGCGACCGCCGCGTCCGCTCGCTCCATCCTCTGCGGGGGAAGATCAGTCCGCAGACCCGCCGCTCCCGCCGCAGCTGCGGGCCCAGGCGGCCCGGCGCGGGGTCTTGATTCATGCTCTGCTGGAACGCATGCCCCAACTGCCGGTTGCGGAGCGGGCGACGTCTGGTGCCGCCTGGCTTGCCCGCCATGGGGCAGAACTCAACGAGGCGATACGGCAGGAGATGTTGGACGCGGCACTTGGCGTGCTGGCCGACCCGCGCTGGCGTGATCTGTTCGGGCCTGACGCATTGGCCGAGGTGCCCTTTGCGGCAAAGGTCGGCGGACAGGTCATCGCCGGGACAGTCGACCGGCTGCTGGTCACGCCGGAACGGTTGCTGGTGGTCGATTTCAAGACCGCGCGTCGTCCGCCTGAACGGATTGGGGAAATTCCCGGTTCCATTGTCAGGCAAATGGCGGCCTATGTCGCCGCGCTGGAGGTGATTTATCCGGGCAGGCAAATCGATGCCGCGCTGCTTTATACGCATGCTCCGGCGCTGTTCGCCTTGCCCTCCGTCTTGCTGGACCCGCACAAGCAGGCCTTGCTGGACTGACAGCAATCTTATCGATGCACACCCGTTGCCATTGCGCGCAGGCTGCCTAGATTAAGGCATATCACAAGGAGTCTCACCATGCCGACCAAAGCCGTCACTGATGCCAGCTTCGCTGAAGATGTTCTCAATTCCGACAAGCCCGTGCTGGTCGATTTCTGGGCAGACTGGTGCGGCCCGTGCAAGATGATTGGCCCTGCGCTGGAAGAAATCAGTGACGAACTGGCTGACAAGGTCACCATTGCCAAGATGGACATCATGGAAAACACCAATGTTCCGGGCCAGATCGGCGTGCAGTCAATTCCGCTGATGGTGCTGTTCAAGGGTGGCAAGCCGGTCGCCCAAAAACTGGGCGCTGCACCCAAGAGCCAGCTCAAGGGCTGGCTGGAAAGCGAGCTTTAAAGCAGTTCCATCCGCGCGGCGAGTTCGTCCCACAGGGCCGGGCTGGCCGCGCCGATCAGCCCCGGTCGGGCATGATCGTCCACCCGATAGGCGCTGCCATCGGGCCGCGCCGCCCTGCCGCCCGCTTCGTTCAGCCACAGGATGCCAGCGGCATGGTCCCAGGGCAGGGTGCGTTCGAAGATCGACAGATCATTCTCGCCCAGCGCGAGACGCGGATATTGTTCGGCAGCGCAGCGCGGAATGTCCACCACCCGGTAATGAGGGGCGATGTGGCGCTTCACGCTCTCGCGCCGTTCCGGATCCATGAATAGCAGCGAGATGGCGGCGACAGGCGGGCTTCCGCCTTTGGTTTGTGCAATTATCCGTTCCCCGTTCACGAAGGCGCCCGTGCCGCGTTGAGCATGGCAGAACCGCCCGCTCAGCGGATCGTACAGCCAGCCCGCCGCTGGTTCGCCCCCGTCAGCAAGCGCTACGATGATCCCGAACGGGGGCTGGCCATGTGCGAAATTATGCGTGCCGTCGAGCGGGTCAATGATCCAGCACGCGCCCGTGAGGCGATCCAGCACGGCAGGATCGGCATGCGCCGCTTCCTCCCCCACCACCGGCACGCCGGGCGCCAGCCGCATGAGTGCTTCGGTCAGGAACGCCTCGCATTCGTGATCGGCGATGGTAACCGGATCGTCCGCCGCCTTGTGCGAGACTTCGTGATCGGCAAGCGCGCGCCAACGCGGCAGGATGGCACGCTCAGCCGCAAAGCGCAGCAGATCGTGGATTTCCTCGTCCAGCGCGCTCATCCGCGCGGTCAACTCCGGTAATCGGCGTTGATCGAGATATAGCCGTGCGTCAGGTCGCAGGTCCACACAGTGGCGCGGCCAGCGCCCAGCCCGATATCGACTTCGATCGAGATGTCCCGGCCCCTGAGGTGTGCGGCGACCGGTGCTTCATCATAATCGGCCAGCGGCAGACCTTCGCGGGCCGCCCAGATCCCGCCAAAGCCGATTGACAGCCGGTCCCGGTCGGCAGGTTCGCCCGCCTTGCCCACGGCCATCACCACGCGGCCCCAGTTGGCATCTTCGCCTGCAATGGCGGTCTTGATGAGGGGCGAGTTGGCGATGGCCAGGCCGATCCGGCGCGCGCTGTCATCGCTCACCGCGCCGCTGACCTCGATGGTGATGAATTTTTGCGCGCCTTCGCCATCGCGGACCACCAGCTGGGCCAGTTGACGGCAAACATCCTCCAGCGCGGCGGCAAATGCGTCCGCGCCCGCACAGTCGAGACCGGTCAGCGGTGCGTTCCCGGCCTTGCCGGTCGCGAATGCCAGTACCGTGTCACTGGTGGAAGTGTCGCTGTCCACGGTGATGCAGCTGAAGGTCTTGAGGTTGGCCGCAGACAGCAACTGCTGCAGGAAGGCGGGTTCAACCGCCGCATCAGTGAAAATATAGCCCAGCATCGTCGCCATGTCGGGCGCGATCATCCCGCTGCCCTTGATGAAGGCGCCCAGCGTCACGGTCTGCCCGTCCACGACCGCCTGCGCCATCGCGCCCTTGGCGAACGTGTCAGTCGTGCCGATCGTGTTGGCGGCATCTTCCCAGCCGCAAGGCGGTGCATCCAGCGCCGCTTCCACGCCCGCTCGCGCCTTGTCCTTGGGGAGCGGCACGCCGATCACGCCGGTTGAAGACACGAACACCTGATCGGCCGGGCAACCCAGCCGTCCGGATACCTGTGCCATGATCTGTTCGACCGCTTCGCGCCCTCGATAACCGGTGAAGGCGTTGGAATTGCCGGCGTTGACGATCAGCGCACGGGCCCTGCCCTGCCGAACCTGTTCACGGCCCAGCTCAACTTCCGACGAACAGCAAATGTTGTTCGTGAAAACACCGGCGACAGCGGTGTCTTCAGCCAGTTCGGCATAGGTCAGGTCGCAGCGGCCCCAATCCTTGTATCCGGCGCGGGCGATGCGCAGCGTCACGCCGTCAATGGGCGGAATGGCGGGGAAGGGACTGGCGAGCGGGGAAACGGGAAGGTCCATGGCGCAGCCTCTAATCCCGCACCGCGATTGCGGCAATAATGAACCGCCCAAAAGGGATACGCCCGCCCCTGGCAGGGACGGGCGTATCTGGGGACGAGGGAGCTCGCCCCCCGGCTAGCTTGCCAGAACCGGTTACGCGGCCGCGAACTGGTTCATCGTGTTGTGTTCGCCAGCAGCCTTGAGTGCGGCCTCGCCGGCGAAATATTCCTTGTGATCGTCACCGATGTCACTGCCCGACATGTTCTGGTGCTTCACGCAGGCGATGCCCTGGCGGATTTCTTCGCGCTGGACGTTGAGAACGTAGCCCAGCATGCCATCGTCACCGAAGTAACGCTTGGCCAGATTGTCCGTCGACAGTGCCGCAGTGTGATAGGTCGGCAGGGTGATCAGATGGTGGAAAATGCCCGCCTGTGCCGCGGCATCGCGCTGGAAGGTGCGGATGCGCTCATCAGCTTCGATGGCCAGTTCGGTGCCGTCATAGTCCACGCTCATCAACCGGGCGCGGTCATAGGCCGAAACATCCTTGCCGGCCTGTTCCCAGGCGTCGAACACCTGCTGGCGGAAGTTCAGCGTCCAGTTGAAGCTGGGCGAGTTATTATAGACCAGCTTGGCGTTGGGAATGACTTCGCGGATGCGGTTCACCATGCCACCGATCTGGCCGATGTGCGGCTTTTCGGTTTCGATCCACAGCAGGTCCGCGCCGTTCTGGAGCGAGGTGATGCAGTCCAGTACGCAGCGGTCTTCGCCGGAACCCGCGCGGAACTGGAACAGGTTGGAAGGGAGGCGCTTGGGACGCAGCAGCTTGCCGTTGCGCGTGATCAGCACGTCACCATTGCCGATGCTGCCGGTGTCGACTTCGTCGCAATCGAGGAAGGCGTTGTACTGGTCGCCCAGGTCACCGGCTTCCTTGCTGAAGGCGATCTGCTTGGTCAGGCCAGCGCCGAGCGAGTCAGTGCGAGCGACGATGATGCCGTCTTCCACGCCCATTTCTAGGAAGGCGTAGCGGATCGCGCGGATCTTCTGCAGGAAATCCTCGTGCGGAACGGTGACCTTGCCGTCCTGGTGGCCGCACTGCTTTTCGTCCGACACCTGGTTTTCGATCTGCAGGGCGCAGGCGCCCGCTTCGATCATCTTCTTGGCAAGCAGGTAAGTCGCTTCGGGGTTACCGAAACCTGCGTCGATATCGGCGATGATCGGCACGACATGCGTTTCGTAATTTTCGATGGCGTGTTCGATGCGCTTGGCTTCGACCGCGTCGCCGCGCTCGCGCGCCGCGTCAAGATCGCGGAACATCATGCCCAGTTCGCGCGCATCCGCTTGCTTGAGGAAAGTGTAGAGTTCTTCGATCAGCGCGGGGACCGACGTCTTTTCGTGCATCGACTGGTCGGGCAGGGGGCCGAATTCGCTGCGCAGTGCGGCAATCATCCAGCCGGAGAGGTAGAGGTAACGGCGCTTGGTGGTGCCGAAGTGCTTCTTGATGGAAATCAGCTTCTGCTGACCGATGAAGCCGTGCCAGCAGCCGAGCGACTGCGTGTAGTTGGCCGGATCGGCATCGTAAGCGGCCATGTCCTGGCGCATGATCTTCGCGGTATACTTCGCGATATCAAGGCCGGTCTTGAAACGATTCTGCAGCTGCATGCGCACGGCATTTTCAGCGTCAATCGCGTTCCAGGGGTTGCCGTTGGCAGAGATGAGGCGGTTCATCTCTTCGATCTGCTGCGGGTAGGACATGAGTGAATTCCTTTTGAAACTAGCCATCCAAAAATCGAATGCAGCCCCTCTGGCTGATTTTTCGACAGATGGGAGTGAGTTTGAGGTGAAAATGTAAAACTTTACAAATATTGTTTGTAATGTTGTAAAGTTCTCGAATCACCGGAGTCAGGCAATGGCGCGAAATCCGATCTACATGGGGCCACGGCTCAAGCGGCTGCGCCGCGATCTGGGGCTGACTCAGGCCAATATGGCTGCCGACCTGGAAATCTCGCCGTCTTATGTCGCGCTGATCGAACGGAACCAGCGCCCGGTAACTGCGGACCTCCTGCTCAAACTCGCCACGACCTATCGCATCGACATCGCCGCACTGGCAGAGGATGGCGGGGAGGAACTGGCCGCACGGATGCAATCAGTACTGCGTGAGCCCTTTTTTGCAGACATTGACCTTCCGCCGCTCGATATTGCGGATATCGCGGCCAGCTATCCGGCCTTTGCCGAGGCCTTGCTGCGTCTGCATACCGCCTATGGCGAAGAACAGCTGGCGCTTGCCCAGCAGCGCGAAGGCGCCGCAACGGACGGCGGTGGACCAGTCTCCGACGCGGTCAGCGAGGCGCGCAATTTTCTGGCGGCGCGTCACAATTGCTTTCCCCTGCTTGATGACAGCGCTGCTGCCGTGGCGGAATCGGTGGGCAGCCTGGATGCGATGATTGACCGGTTGAAGGCACGGCACGCGCTGCGGGTACGCTTTGTTGATCCCGAAGTCATGATGGGTTCGCTGCGCTGGCATGACAGCCATCGCGAACAGGTGTTCGTCAGCGCGCTGCTCGACCATTCGGCGCGCAAGTTCCAGCTCGCTCTGCAGATTGCCCTGCTGGAAGCGCGGGCGGAGATTGACGGGCTGGTCGCCGAAGGCCGCTTCGAGACGCCGAATGGCAGCCGTCTGGCGCGCAGGGCCCTGGCCAATTACTGGGCGGCAGCATTGATCATGCCATATCGTCCGTTCCTGCGCGCGGCGCGCAAGGAGCGACATGATGTCGAGAGGCTGGCGCGCGAATTCGGCGCGAGTTTCGAACAGGTCGCGCATCGCCTGACAACGCTGCAGCGGCCGGGCGAAGAAGGCGTGCCCTTCTTCTTCCTGCGCGTAGATCAGGCGGGCAATGTCTCCAAGCGGCTGGACAGCGCGGGCTTCCCTTTCGCCCGGCACGGCGGGGCTTGCCCGCTGTGGAATGTCCATGCGACCTTTGAAAGACCCCGGCGGATTGTGACGCAGTGGCTCGAACTGCCGGATGGTCAACGCTTCTTTTCGATTGCCCGCACCGTATCGGGCGGCGGCGGCAGCTATCGCGCTCCTGCGGTCGAACGCTCCGTTGCACTTGCCTGCGCTGCGGAACATGCGCCATTTCTGGCTTATGCGGATGGCACCAACGCCGAAGCCGCGACCCCGATCGGGGTCGCCTGCCATCTGTGTCACCGCCCGCGTTGCATCGCGCGCGCCGCACCGCCGATCGGGCGCGAAGTGCGCCCAGACGATTATCGAGAAACGGGGGTACCCTTCGCATTTGCCGGTGATTGACTCAGCATCTTCTCGATCGCCGGAAGCCCAGTTGCGTCGGGATCGAAACCGGCATCAGCCACCCAGCGCCGCTGCAGGTCCAGTTGCGGCTGCATCGCGGCAAGGCAGGACCGGCCCAACGCGGCGAAGCGGTGCGCCGGCACATCGGCGATAAGGCGTTCCATTTCTTCGAGCAGGGAGAGCCGGGCCGCTTCCATCTCATCCTGGCAAGAGGCAGGATTGCCCGCCACTGCCTTTGCTTTGCTGCGCGCGGTGGCAAGGGCGGTTTCCGCCGTCGCCCCCGTGTCTAGGCTGTCGGCCATGGCCAGTGCGTTGCTGAGTTCTGTCTGTGCGAGGTTCTGGCGAAGCGGCAAGTGCGCGCGCACCATGCCAAGGGTCGCCAGCGCGAGATGCGCCTGCTCGATTGCAACGCCATCGGCTGGATCGATGGCGGGCAGGACGACATCGCGCAACGCCTTGATCGTTACTGACAATTGCAGTTCCAGATCGGGAATCATGCTTGTTTCCTCTTTGGATGCATCAAAGCACCTCCTCCAATGTGGCGCGCAATCCTGCCGCGATGCCGGGGCCGATCATCGCCAGCCAGGCGACCAGCACGTCCTGATGCGTGCCGCCTTGCCGGGCCACGCGGCAGGCGGTGCCCAGCATGTGCACGGTGGACGCAAAATCGTTGTAGACGCGGAAATACCGCAGCCGGGCCGGATCAACCGCAAGGCCGGATGCCTGTTCATACCGTTCCAGCAATTCGCTGACGGGCAGCAGGCCGCTGGCAAGGAAAGTCGCACCATCCTCGGCATAATGGCCGAAGTGCGCTCCTGTAAGCCAGGCTAGATCCTGATGGCGATCACCCAATACGGCCAGTTCCCAGTCAAGCCAGGCGGTGATCTGTTCACTCTCTTCGTCGTAAAGGAAATTCCCGGCGCGATAATCGCCATGGACGAGCGAAACGTGGTCGAGAGCGCGGGCATTTTCCCGCAGCCAGCGGGCCGCGATTTCGACCAGGGGTTGCGCTTCGAGCCGGTCTTCCTCCCACACCCTGCGCCACCAGTTGACCTGGCGGATAATCGACGCGTTCGACCCCACGGTGGCACCGTCGAATGCCTTCATCTGCGCCAGCCGTTCGGGCGCAACTGTGTGAATCGCTGTCAGATGGCGCACGAATTGCCGGCCCAGCACGGGGCGCAGTTCCGGCCCGAAATTCGTCCCGATGCCGCTCACCTGCCCCAGTGGTCGCTTGCTGGGCCTGGTGACGCCGGGGGCGCGGGCGTAGATCAGGCCGGGATGCGGCAGGAACGCGCCCTCTGTGTCGACCCAATAGCATTCTGGCACCGGGACAATGCCCGCAGCGGCCTTCAGCGCTTCGAACTCGCGGGTTCGGCTGGTTTCGACGATTGAGGCGGGTGGTTCCATCCGCAGCACCAGATCGCGGCTGTGCGTCGCGCCCTGATCCTGCCAGTCGAGATGAAAAGCCACCTGCATTTTGGACGCACCGCCGCCCAGCCAGCCCGCGTTCGTGATGGTGAACTCATCATCCAGGTGATGACGCAGCAGGCGTTCGATCCCCGCAACCACCTCGTCCAGCGACTCGCGGCGGTAATCCGGCCTCCCGCGTTGCTTAAGCTTGGCGGTCAGTACCCGGTCGATTTCCGCTTCGCAGGGGAAGCGGCGGCGCAGCGCATCGATGAAGTGCTGGTCCGGCGCATTGCGTGGATCGACCATGGCTGCAGTCTTGTCCTCTCCGTCCAACGGCAATGTGCGCAGCTGGCTATTTGCCGAAAGATGATCAGTTTTGTGCATTGGGTCAATGCCGTGGCCATTCGCCCGGTGAGCGAAGAGCGGTGTGGCAAACTCGCCATTGTCGCTGGACGAACCGGGCTTCCATCCCTATCTGGGCGGCGCGATGCTGAAAAAGCTGCTCACGATCCTTGCCCTGATTGCAGGCATTGCCGCCACTTCGGCATCAGCCGAAGCGCGCCTTGCCGCATCCGGCCAGATGCGGGTCGAAGCAGCGCAGCTTGAACTCGCCGCAACCGAGGCGGAACGGGGCCAGCCTGGACTGGTCGCGACATATGAACAGGGCGCAGGTCACGCGCGCCAGTCGGCCGCGCCAGTGCCGCTGCTGGATACGCAGACGCCCGCCATTCGCCTGAAGGTTGATCGCGCCCGCGAATAGCGCGCGCCCGTTACTCATCCTTTCCGGTTTCAGCCTGGCGTCGCTATGTGGACGCGCGGCAACTCCCAAACATCATGAAAAGTCAGGAATCCGCCCATGCTCGGCGCCATTGCCAAATCGATTTTCGGTTCGTCCAACGACCGCTACGTCAAGTCGCTCGACAAGATCGTGCAGACGATCAACGCCCTCGAATCCCAGATCGAGGCGCTGACGGATGAGGAGCTTGCGGGCCAGACGGACAAGTTCCGCGAACAGCTGGCGGCGGGCAAGACGCTGAACGACATTCTTCCCGAAGCCTTTGCGACGGTGCGCGAAGCATCGCGGCGAGTGCTCGGCATGCGCCATTTCGACGTGCAGATGATCGGTGGTATCGTGCTGCATTGTGGCGAGATCGCCGAGATGCGCACCGGTGAAGGCAAGACGCTGGTCGCGACTCTTGCCACCTATCTGAACGCGATTGAGGGCAAGGGCGTTCATGTCGTTACGGTCAACGAATATCTCGCCCGGCGCGATGCCGAATGGATGGGGCAAATTCACCGCGCGCTGGGTCTTACCATCGGCGTGATCGTGCCCGGGGTGAGCGAGGCCGCGCGCCGCGATGCCTATTTCAGCGACATCACTTATGGCACGAACAGCGAGTTCGGCTTCGATTACCTGCGCGACAACATGAAGCACGACCGCAGCCAGATGGTGCAGCGCCACTTCAATTTCGCGATCGTCGACGAAGTCGATTCCATTCTGATCGACGAGGCGCGCACCCCGCTGATCATCTCGGGACCGACCGATGACAAATCTGACCTCTACATTGCCGTCGACGCGGTGGTGAAGCAGCTCGATCCGCAATATTACGATGCCGACGAAAAGACCAAGAACATCACCCTGACAGAAGAAGGGGTGGATCTGATCGAACGGCAATTGCTCGAAACGGGGTTGCTCGAAACGGACAATCTCTACGATGTCGAAAACACGCAGGTCGTCCATCATCTCGATCAGGCGCTGCGCGCCAATGTGATGTTCAAGCGCGACACGGATTACATCGTCAAGGACGACAAGGTCGTCATCATCGATGAATTCACCGGTCGCATGATGGATGGGCGGCGCTGGTCCAACGGGCTGCATCAGGCGGTCGAAGCCAAGGAAGGGGTCCGGATCGAGCCGGAAAACCAGACCATGGCCTCGATCACCTATCAGAATTATTTCCGCATGTATCCCAAGCTGGCGGGGATGACCGGGACCGCGGCGACCGAAGCCGCTGAATTTCACGATATCTACAAGCTCAATGTCGTCGAGATTCCGACCAATGTGCCGGTCGCGCGGATCGATGACGAAGACGAATTCTACAAGAACACGATGGACAAGTTCCAGGCCATCGCGAAGGCGATCAGGCAAAAGCACGAGATTGGCCAGCCTGTGCTGGTCGGCACCGTGTCCATTGAAAAGTCGGAACTTCTGTCCGAATTCCTGCGCAAGGAAGGGGTCACGCATAACGTGCTGAACGCCCGTTTCCACGAGAGCGAGGCGCATATCGTGGCGCAGGCCGGGCGCCTGGGCGCGGTTACCATCGCCACTAACATGGCGGGGCGCGGCACGGACATCCAGCTGGGCGGCAATCTCGAATTCCGGATCGAGGATGAGTTGAAGGACACGCCCGAAGGGCCGGAGCGCGAAGCTGCGATTGCCCGCATCAAGGATGATATCAAGGCCGAAAAACAGCAGGTTCTGGAGGCGGGCGGCCTGTTCGTTCTGGGCACTGAACGGCATGAAAGCCGCCGGATCGACAATCAGCTGCGCGGCCGTGCCGGACGCCAGGGCGACCCGGGCCTGTCACGCTTCTACCTCTGTCTCGAAGACGATCTGCTGCGCATTTTCGGGCCGGATACGCTGTTTGCGCGGATGATGAATTCGAACCTCGCCGATGGTGAGGCAATCGGTTCCAAATGGCTGTCAAAAGCGATTGAGACGGCACAGAAGAAGGTTGAGGCGCGCAATTACGACATCCGCAAGCAGGTTGTCGAATATGATGATGTGATGAACGATCAGCGCAAGGTCATTTACGAGCAGCGCGCTGACATCATGGATTCGGACACGGTTGATGACGTGGTGGAAGACATGCGCCACGACACGGTCAATACGCTGGTCGGCGAGGCGTGCCCTCCCGGCTCATACCCTGAACAGTGGAATATCGACGGGCTGAAGGAACGGGCATCGTCCGTGCTGGGGCTGACCCCGCCGATTGACGAGTGGTTGCAGGAAGATCACATCGAACCCGAACTGATCGAGGAACGGCTTGCAGTGATGGCCGACGAGGCGATGGCTCGCAAGATTACCGATGCTGACCGCGACATCTGGCGCCAGGTCGAAAAGAGCGTGCTGCTTGACCGGCTCGATCATCACTGGAAGGAACATCTGGCTACGCTTGATGCGTTGCGTCAGGTGGTGTTCTTGCGCGCCTATGCGCAAAAACAGCCGATCAACGAATACAAGCGCGAGGCGTTCGGCCTGTTTGAACGAATGCTGGAAACAATCCGCGAGGATGTGACCGGCATCCTGATGAAGAGCGAACTTGATCTTTCGCGTGCGCCCGAACCGGCTGGCTTCCCGCTGGATGTCGAACTGCCGGATCTGCCCGATTTCCTGACCGGCCATATCGATCCCTTCACGGGGCTGGACAATGCGGGCAATGTCGCACCCGGTTCGGAAGCCATTCTGGGCTCGCTGGCGGGATCGCCGCGCGCGGCGGTCGGCCCGGGCGGTGCGGCCCGCGAAAATCCTTATGCCGACCTCAAGATCAGCCGCAACAGCCCGTGCCCGTGCGGTTCCGGCAACAAATACAAGCATTGCCACGGCGCGATCGGCTGAACACAGGGGCTGTCGCGCCCCTTTGGCAGGACCGGACGAGCCGAATATGTTTCGGTGCGCGCGCCGTTGCGCTAGGGGTGCGGCGAGGAGTTCAGCTGGAGAGGGAGCCTTCGCATGATCAAGATGGTCGTCAATGTCTATCGCAAGCCGGAAATGAGCAAGGAAGAGTTCGACCGCTACTGGCTTGAGGATCATGGCGCGCTGGTGCGCAGGCTGGGCAAGGCGATGGGCTTCGTGCGCTATGTCCAGAGCCACAATATTCCCGACCCCGATATCGAAGCGTTCCGGGTCGGCCGTGGCTGGGACGAGCCTTCTGACGGAATTACCGAGGTCTGGTGGGAAAGCCGGGAAGCGATGGAGGCGGCCCTTGCCAGCGAGGAGGGGCAACGCGCCTCGCAACTGCTGTACGAGGATGAGCAGAAATTCGTCGACGCCGCCCGCAGCAGCGCCTTCCTGTCAAAGGATGACGTGATCTTCGACAATCTCTGACGCTGAAGGAAAAATGGCTCCCCGAGTTGGATTCGAACCAACGGCCGCTCGATTAACAGTCGAGAGCTCTACCGCTGAGCTATCGGGGAGCAGCCCGGCAAAGTCGCCTTCAGCCGGGCAGGGCTGCGCCTATATTCAGCCCGATCTGCTTTTGCAAGCGCCCAGAGGCAGCTTTTCTGTCAGGAATGGAATTGTTCGCTGACGATCCGTTCGTCCAGGCTGTGTCCGGGATCGAACAGCAGCGTCAATTGCCGGTCCCGCGCGATTTCCAGCTCAACCTGCGCGATGTCGCGCACTTCCTTCTGGTCCGCCACCGCCGCCACCGGCCGCTTTGCGGGTTCCAGCACGCGCAGGCTGATGCGCGAAAAATCGGGCAGAATCGCACCGCGCCAGCGGCGCGGGCGAAAGGGGCTGATCGGGGTCAGCGCCAGCATCTTGGAATCGAGCGGCAGGATGGGGCCGTTGGCGGAAAGATTGTAAGCGGTGGATCCCGCCGGAGTTGCCACCAGCACTCCATCGCACACCAGTTCGTCAATTCGTACCTTGCCGTTCACGGTGACTTCGATTTTCGCGGTCTGGCGCGTTTCGCGCAACAGCGATACTTCGTTGATCGCGTAGAATTCCTGGCTCCGTCCGTCCTGAGTGACGGCGGTCATCATGATCGGATCGACGGCAAAGGCGCGGCATTGATTCAGCCGTTCGATCAGTCCGTCGCCCGCCCTGAATTCATTCATCAGGAAGCCGACCGTGCCCAGATTCATGCCATAGGCCGGGATGACCCGCCCGCTATCCAGCATGGCGTGCAGCGTGTGCAGCATGAAACCGTCACCGCCCAGCACAACGACGGCGTCCGCTTCCGCGATCGGGGACCATGAAAAGGCCTCGGTCAGCGCCTGTGCCGCGTCCTGCGCGCGATCATGCGGGGAAGCGGTCAGCGCCAGTTTCCTGAAATCGTGCCGTTTCGTCACTTCCACCGTCTCCACATGGCCGCCGGGCGGGGGCCTTGCGCGAAACTATGGGCTGGAAGGACGTTTGGCAACGCGCCAGCGGCGGAATTGAAGGAAATCCTAACCCGTACATGCTAATGCGCGGAGCATGACGGCTGTACCCCTGCCATTCGCGGCGCTGGATCGCGACGCGCTGACCGGCCTGATCGGGCCGGAGGCTGCGTCCGTGCGCCTGGACGAATGGGACGCAAAAGCACGCGAATCGGGCCGGATCGCGCCTGTTCACGTGATGATGCTGGGGCTGCGCCGCTTCGAGACGGTCAATCTGGCGTTCGGGGAAGAGGCGGGCGACAGCGCGCTGGTGGAAGTCGCCACCCGGATCCAGCATTTCGCGCAGGAGGAACTGGAGGGGGGAGTGGCTGGCCGCGCGGCTCAGCGGGGGCAATTTCCTGCTGGCGCTGAATGAAAGTTGCAGTCGCGAGCGCTGGCAATGGCTGGCCGAAACACTGGCTGATCTGGTCGCCCGGCCGATCCTGAACACCTGCAGCGCAGGCACGATGCGGCTGTGGCCGCGCATTGCTCTGGTGCGGGCAATGCCGGGGGAAGGCGCCGACAATCTCCTCGCCCGGCTGGCCGAAACGCTGGCCCGGACGCAGCGCCAGGCAGGCAGCCGGGTGCAATGGGCCGATGGCGACATGGGCCTGATCGGGCGCAGCGCGCAGCAGATGGAAGCTGACCTGCTGGGCGCGCTGGACCGGGACGAGATCGAAATTCTCTATCAGCCGCAATATGCCCTGCCGGATGACCGGCTGGTGGGGGCAGAGGCGCTGGCCCGCTGGCAGCATCCCGAACTGGGGCGGATCGGGGCGAGCGCGCTGTTCGCGATTGCCGAACGGGCTGATCATGTCGCCCAGCTTTCGCACCACATCGCCACCCGTGCGCTGGCAGGCGCAGCGGCATGGCCCGAACCGCTGCGCCTGTCGCTCAACATCACCCCGGCCGATCTTGCCGCCAATTCTTTCGCCAATTCCATCGCCGCGGCGGTGGTGGAGGCAGATTTCTCGCCTGACCGGCTGACACTGGAAATCACGGAGGAGGCACTGCTGACCGATCTTGACCGGTCAGCTGGCGGACTGGCGAAGCTGCGCGATATCGGCATTCGTATCGCGCTGGACGATTTCGGCGCGGGTTTCTGCAATTTCCGATATCTGAAGCTGCTGCCGCTGCATTACCTGAAGCTGGACCGGGTTATGTGGATGACATTGTCGAAGATCCGCGCGATCTGGCGGTGTTCCGTGCGATCCTGACCATGGCGCAGGCGCTGGGCCTGAAAGTTATCGCCGAGGGAATCGAGAATGAGGATCAGCGCGCCCTGATCGCGCGTGAGGGCTGCGATTACTATCAGGGCTTCCTGCGCGCCCAGCCGATGAGCGCGGCGGATTTTGCTGCGCTGGCGGGTTAATCGCCCGCCTTTGCCGCTTTGCGGGCGATGGCGGACAGTCCCTTGGTCAGCTGGAACAGACCGTTAAGGCGGCTTTTGGGGTCACCCCAGGCGCGGTTGATGGCCAGCTTCATGTCGGGCCGCAGCCTGGCCGTGCCCTGCAGCCGTTCGACGTAGGCGATAAGCCCCGCCGGATCGGGGAACATGTCCTTGTGGAAGGTCACCAGCGTGCCGCGTGCACCGACATCGACCTTGGCGATGTTGGCGATGATTGCCTGATGCTTGATTTCGATCAGCCGCACCAGATTGGCGGTCGCATCGGGCAGGGGGCCGAAGCGGTCAATCATCTCCGCCGCCAGCGCCTCTATCTCCGCCTTTTCGCCCGCTTCGTTCAACCGGCGGTAAAGCGCCATGCGCACGGTCAGATCGGGCACATAATCTTCGGGGATCATGATCGGCGCATCGACCGTGATCTGGGGGGATAGCCCGCCGGTGTCCGCTTCCAGGCCCATTTTGCCCGCCTTGGCCGCGAGGATCGCATCCTCCAGCATGGACTGGTAGAGTTCGAAGCCGACCTCGCGGATATGGCCGCTCTGCTCGTCACCCAGCAGATTGCCGGCGCCGCGAATGTCAAGATCGTGGCTGGCGAGCTGAAAGCCTGCGCCCAGACTGTCGAGATCGCCCAGAACCTTCAGCCGTTTTTCGGCGACGACGCTCAGCCCCTGATCGCGCGGCCAGGTGAGATAGGCATAGGCGCGCAGCTTGGAACGGCCGACGCGTCCACGCAGCTGGTAAAGCTGGGCGAGGCCGAAACGGTCCGCGCGGTGAATGATAATGGTGTTGGCGCTGGGGATATCCAGCCCGCTTTCGACGATGGTGGTGGAGAGCAGCACATCATACTTGCGTTCGTAAAACGCGCTCATTCTTTCCTCGACCTCGCTCGCGCTCATTTGTCCATGCGCGGTGACGTGGCTGACTTCCGGCACCGTATTGCGGAGCCATTCCTCCACCTCGGGGATGTCCGCGATGCGCGGCACGATTACGAAGCTCTGTCCGCCGCGATGATGTTCGCGCAGCAGCGCCTCGCGCATCACCATGTCGTCCCATTCCATCACATAAGTGCGCACGGCCAGGCGATCGACCGGCGGGGTCTGGATGGTGGACAGTTCGCGCAGGCCCGACATCGCCATTTGCAACGTGCGCGGAATCGGCGTGGCGGTAAGCGTGAGCACATGCACATCGGCGCGCAGCTGTTTCAGCCGTTCCTTGTGATTGACGCCGAACCGCTGTTCCTCGTCCACGATCACCAGCCCCAGTCGCTTGAAGCTGACCGACTTGGCGAGCAGCGCATGAGTGCCGATTACGACGTCCACCGTGCCATCAGCCAACCCGGCGCGCGTTTCTGCCGCCTCCTTTGCCCCGACAAGGCGCGAGAGCCGCCCGACTTTCAGCGGGAAACCCGCGAAACGCTGAGTGAAATTGGTGTAATGCTGGCGGGCAAGCAGGGTGGTGGGGGCGACCATCGCCACTTGCTGTCCGGCCATGGCCGCAACGAAGGCGGCGCGCAACGCAACCTCGGTCTTGCCGAAGCCGACATCGCCGCAGACCAGCCGGTCCATCGGCTTGCCTTCGGCAAGATCGTTCAGCACATCCTCGATCGCGCGGTCCTGGTCGTCGGTTTCGTCCCATGGGAACCGGTCGACGAATTGCGGGTAGGAGGATTCTTCCGCCGCCAGCACTGGCGCCTGGCGCAGCGCGCGGGCCGCAGCGGTCTTGAGCAGTTCATGCGCGATTTCGCGGATGCGTTCCTTCAGGCGTGACCGGCGCCGCTGCCATGCCTCACCCCCCAGCCGGTCCAGCATGACCCCGTCCGTCGCGCTGCCATAGCGTGACAGCACGTCGATATTCTCGACCGGGATATAAAGCTTGTCGCCGCCCGCATATTCCAGGCACACGCAGTCATGCGGGCTCTTGCCCACGGGGATGGATTGCAGCCCTTCGTAACGCCCGATTCCGTGCTCCATATGGACCACCAGATCGCCGGGATGCAGCGCGGACAGTTCAGCCAGGAAAGCGTCCGCATCCTTGCGGCGTTTCTTGCGGCGCACCAGCCGGTCGCCCAGAATGTCCTGTTCGGTGACCAGCTCTAGCGCATCACTGGCAAAGCCGGTTTCCAGCGGCAGCACCATGGCAGCGGCACTGCCCCCGGCGGCCAGCCCCAGCGCTTCCTGCCAGCTTTCGGCTAGGGCCACCCTGGCCCCGGCCTCGGTCAGAATGGCGGAGAGGCGGGCGCGGCTGCCGGCGGAATAGGCGGCGATCAGCGGCTTCTTGCCGCGCGCGGCCACGCCGTTCAGATATTTCGCGGTCGCTTCGTAGATATTGTCGCCGCGCGCGCGTTCCGGTGCGAAATCGCGGGCGGATGAAAAGCCGAAGTCGATCACCTCCGCGCTGTCAGGCCGGGTGAAGATGTCAGTGTGGTGAACCGGCCATCCGGCCAGCCGGGACTGGAATTCATCAGCTGACAGATACAGCGCATCTGTCGCCAGCGGGCGATAGCTGCCCGCCGCCTGCCCGGCCGTGTCACTGCGCGTATGATGGTAATCCGCGATGTCGGACAGACGTTCTTCGGCCGCACCGATCGCGCCATTGTCAATCAGGATGAGGTCATTGGCGCCAAGGTGATCGAACAGGCTGACCAGCCGTTCCTCGAACAGCGGCAGCCAATGTTCCATGCCCGCCAGCCGCCTGCCGTCGCTGACCGCCTGATACAGCGGATCGCCCGTGGCGTTCGCGCCGAACAGCTCGCGATAACGGCTGCGGAAACGTTTGACCGTTTCGTCATCAATCAGCGCTTCGCTGGCGGGGAGCAGCAGATGCCCGTCCAGCACGCCGGTCGTGCACTGCGTGCTGGGATCGAACAGGCGCAGTGATTCCAGCTCGTCACCGAAGAAATCCAGCCGCAGCCCCTGATCCAGCCCGGACGGGAAGATGTCGAAGATCGACCCGCGCACCGCGAATTCGCCCGCATCCACCACCGTGTCGCTGCGCGAATAGCCCTGCCGTTGCAACAATGCGATCAGGCTTTCGCGCCCGATTTCAAGGCCTGGCTTCAGTGCCCGCACGGATTCGCGGATACGGAACGGTGTCAGCACCCGTTGCAGCAGCGCGTTGATCGTGGTGACCAGCAATTGCGGGCCGCGTTTGGCCGCCTGCAGCCGGTGCAAGGCTGACAGGCGGCGCGCACTGACGGACAGGGCGGGGCTGGCCCGGTCGAAGGGCAGGCAATCCCAGGCGGGAAATTCGATCACTTCCAGTTCGGGCGCGAACCAGGCCGCGGCTTCCGTAACCGATCGCATTGCCGCCGCGTCAGGTGCGATGAATACCGCGCGCCCCGCGGAGGCGCGGGCGAGATCGGCCATGACGAGCGGCTGCGCACCGCGCGCGACCGAAGTCAGCGTGAGCGGCGTCGTGGCCTTCAGGATCTGGTCTATATCGGGCATGGTCAAGCCGGCGGCGGTGCGGACGGGCAGCAGCCGCTAGCGCGGAATCTCGACGTAATCGAGCCGCTGCATAAGCTGCATCTGCGCCGATTGGAAGCGTTCCGGGACGGGCTGCGTCTGCAACGCCCAGGCCATCACATCCACATCGTCTTCATCCAGCAACGCTTCAAACCAGACGATATCCGCTTCCACCCAGTGCGCATGATAGCGATCGAAGAATCCGCCGATCATGTAGTCGGCTTCGCGGGTGCCGCGATGCCATGCCCGGAAACGGATGCGGCGCAGTCGGTTTTCGCTGTCAGACATGCCCCGCCGGTAAGTGACCCGGCGGCCAGTGGCAAGCCCCGCGCTATTTGCTGCGCAGGGCGGCGATGATCTCCGGACCGCTCCTGCCGTTCAGATCCTTCGACAATTCGCCCAGCAAGGCCTGTTCCGGCTGCTTGTGATAATGGCGCCGCAATTCGCCCAGCGTGCGAGGGGCGGCGATAACCACCAGCGTTTCGATCTTGTGGCCCAGCACCTGGCCGTTCAGCCATTGTGCGACCGCGGCGGCGTGCGCGTCTTCGTCCAGCAGGTGGCCGGTGGGGTTGCCGGAACTGGAATAATGATGCGCGCCCGCCCCCTTGTTGTGTTCATCCAGTTTGGGTGGTGCCATTTCCGCAAGCTCGGGCGAGGCTTCATTGCCGATGTTGCGAAACAGTTCGAACTTCTTCCCGTCAACCAGTGCGATGACGGCTTTGTGCGGCAGCAACATTCCTGTCTCCTTCAATTCTGTTGGAGCCAGACTGACCGCTACGGCGCTGCCGTTCCATGCGCTGCGTCAAATCTGGCAAATTCATGCCAAGGCAGACTATGAGGGGTTATGCGACCGGAACGTCTCAATCTGTTGTTCAGTGACACGGAAAACCTCGACGGGGTTGGGCCGAAGCTGAAGAAGCCGCTGGACAAGCTGGGGCTGACGCGTTTGCGGGATCTGGCCTATCATTTGCCTGACCGGTTCGTGGACCGGCGCGCGGTTGCCAATCTGGACGAAGCGCAGGTTGGCGAACAGATCGTGGTGGCGCTGACGCCCACTGAACATCGCCCCACGTCCGGGCGCGGCCCCTATCGCGTGCTGGCGAGCGATGCGGTCGGCAATGTCTGCGCGCTGACCTATTTCGGGCGCGCGTCCTATACCGCGAAAAAGCTCCTGCCAGTGGGTGAACTGCGCTGGATAGCGGGTCGGCTCGATCAATATGGCCAGATGCTGCAGATCGTTCATCCCGACCATGTCGAGGCCGAAAGCACCGGCTTGCTGATGCGGTTGAGCGAGCCGGTCTATGCGCTGGCCGAAGGGCTGACGCAGCCGCGCGTTGCCGGGCTGATCGGCCAGGCGCTCGCGCAACTGCCGGACCTGCCTGAATGGATCGAGCCGGGGCTGCTGGCGAAGATGCAGTGGCCCGCATGGCGCGATGCGCTGCTGCTGGCCCATCGCGGGGCGCATCCCGCAGCACGCGACCGGCTGGCCTATGACGAACTGCTCGCCAATTCGCTCGCCCTCATGCTGGTGCGCGAGATGAACCGGGCGCGCCGGGGCCAGCCAATGAAGGGTGACGGATCACTGCGCGACAGGCTGCGGTTGCCCTTTCCGCTGACAGGCGCGCAGCGGCGTTCGATCGGTGAGATCGAGGGCGATCTGGCCCAGTCATCGCCGATGCTGCGCCTGCTGCAGGGCGATGTTGGCGCGGGCAAGACGGTGGTCGCGCTGGAAGCGATGCTGCTGGCGGTGGAGGCGGGCGGGCAGGCGGCCATGCTGGCGCCCACTGAAATCCTCGCCCGTCAGCACTATGACACGCTGCGCGCGCTGGCCGCGCCGACGGGCGTGTCGATTGCCCTGCTGACCGGGCGTGACAAGGGCCGGGCGCGCGAATCGATCCTGATGGGGCTGCTGGATGGCAGCATTTCCATGATCGTGGGCACGCATGCCATCTTTCAGGACAGCGTTTCCTACCGCAATCTCGCGCTGGTGGTGATTGACGAACAGCATCGCTTCGGCGTGAGTCAGCGCCTGATGCTGACCCGGAAGGGCAAGGTCACGCCGCATTGTCTGGCCATGACCGCCACGCCGATTCCGCGCACGCTCATGCTCGCCCAATATGGGGAAATGGATGTGTCGCGGCTGGACGAGATGCCGCCAGGCCGCCAGCCCATCGACACGCGGGTCGTTGCCGCGGATCGCTTCGCTGATGTGGTGGCGGGGCTGGAACGGCATCTGGCGACCGGTCAGCAGGCCTATTGGGTATGCCCGATGGTGCGCGAGAGCGAGACTGAGGACATGGCCGCGGCCGAAGCCCGATATGCTGCGCTCAAGGCACGGTTCGGGGATGCGGTGGTGCTGGTTCACGGACAATTGCGCCCTGAAGACAAGGACGCGGCAATGGAACGCTTCGCTTTCGGCCAGGCTAAACTGCTGGTGGCGACCACGGTGATCGAAGTGGGGGTGGATGTGCCCAATGCGACGCTGATGGTGATCGAACAGGCCGAACGCTTCGGGCTTGCCCAGTTGCACCAGCTGCGCGGGCGCGTCGGGCGTGGCTCGGAAAAGTCGGTCTGTCTGCTGCTGCGCGGAGAAACCCTGTCGGAAACGGCGCGTGAACGGCTTGCCCTGATGCGCGAGACGCAGGACGGGTTTCGCCTGGCGGAGGAAGATTTGCGCCTGCGCGGCGGGGGCGAATTGCTGGGTACGCGGCAATCAGGGGACACGCCGTTTCGTGTCGCCTCGATCGAACAGATCCAGCGGTTGTTGCCGCTGGCGCATGACGATGCCTGCCTGCTGGTCGAACGCGACGGCGGCCTGACGGGGGAACGGGGCGACGCGGCGCGGTTGCTGCTATATCTGTTTGAACGCGACTGGGGCGTGCAATTGTTGCGAGGGGGTTAGAGCGGCTCGAACCGCGGGCCGAACTTGTCCAGATCGGGAATCGGTATTCGCGGGTGGTTATCCAGATCGGAAAAATATTCGGCCAGTTCGTCAAGGCAGCCGCTGCGCACCTCCAGCGGCTGGTAAGGTACGTTATGTGCCACGAAGGGTTCGATCACATCTGTGCCAATATAGCCGAGCGTTCCCTGAAACAGGTGACGCATCATCCCGTGCACCAACGGTCCGTGAATGCCGCGTTCGCCGAACATGTCTTCGCGCCCGCCAAGACTGAAGGCGGCGCAGGCCTTCTTTCCGGCCATGCCGCCCCGACCATAGATCGTCTTGCCGCCATAGAAGGTGCCGGAAATGAACACCCGGTCGAACCACCCCTTCATGATTGCGGGGACCCCGAACCAGAACAGTGGAAAGGTCAGCACGATCAGGTCGGCGGCGCGAATTTTCTCGATCTCGGTGACGATATCGGTTGCGAGCGTACCGTTTTCGAAATTGTGCCGCTGTTCCAGCGCATAGACCAGATGATCGGGTGCGCTGCGCTGCCCGAAATCGGCGGGTGAGAGCACCGGGTTGAAGTTCATCGCATAAAGATCGGAATGAGTGATCGTATAGCCTTGCCCGGCCAAAGTCTGCGCGATCCGGTCGCGCATGGCGGTCACGAAACTGTCGCTTTCGGAATGGGCATGAACGAGCAGGGCAGTGAGCATCGCGATCTCCAGTGTGGTGGATGGGCGATCTCGCCGATAACGCGGCCAGGATCAACTGGCCCTGCATGAATTGGTCGGGGAGAGAGGATTCGAACCTCCGGCCCCTGCCTCCCGAAGACAGTGCTCTACCAGGCTGAGCTACTCCCCGACCGGCGCGCATCCACAAAAGCTGTGGAGCGAGGCAGAGGCGGCCCTATAGTTGCGCGGGGGCGGGGTGGCAAGCGGGCAGTTGCTTCGTTAGAACATTCGCATGGCAACCACTGCGCAAGCCTCTGATTCCCTCGCCCTGCGGCATTGGGAATGGCAATATCTCGAACTGATGCGCCGCATCTGGACGGACGGGGACGAACGGCGTGACCGAACCGGGGTCGGCACCCGTTCCGTTTTCGGTGCGCAGCTGCGATTCGATCTGGCCGATGGCGCGATGCCGCTGCTGTCCACCAAGCGCGTTTACTGGAAGACGGCGAGCCGGGAGATGCTGTGGTTCCTTACCGGCAGCACCAACATTCGTCCGCTGGTGCTCCAGAACGTCAAGATCTGGAATGAATGGCCGCACGCCCGCTATGTCCGCGAGACGGGGGATGCCATTGCGCTCGACGATTTCGTGGCGCGCATCGCCGGGGATGAGGCGTTCGCCAGTCAATGGGGCGATCTTGGCCCGGTCTATGGCAAGCAATGGGTGGACTGGCCGACCTATGAAGCAGCGGGCGAGGGGCTGTTCCGCCGCGGACCGGGCATCAACCAGGTGGCCCAGGTGGTGGACAGTCTGCAGCGCAATCCCGGCAGCCGCAGGCACATTATCGAAGGCTGGAACGTGGCCGAGCTTGATACGATGGCGCTGCCGCCCTGTCACAAGACCTATCAGTTCCATGTGGCGGGAAACCGCCTGAACGGGTTGATGTACCAGCGCAGTTGCGATGTCGCGCTGGGCCTGCCGTTCAACCTGTGGGGAGCGGCGCTGCTGACCCGGATGCTGGCGCAGCAAACGGGTTATGAACCGGGTGAGTTGGTGTGGATGGGCGGGGACGTCCATCTTTACCTCAATCACGGCGAACTGGTGGAAGCACAGCTTTCGCGCGAACCGTCGGGGCAGGCGCGGCTCAACATCCTGCGCCAGCCGGACACCATCTTTGATTACCGGATCGAGGATTTCGAAATCGTGGATTATGAACCGCAGGGTGCATTGTCTGCGCCCGTGGCGGTCTGAACCGGATCAGCGCACCAGCGCGCGATAGGTTACCCGGCCGCTGCCGCGCGTGGCCATGTCGGCCGGGATGCGCCAGCGGATATGAGTGACGTCTTCCGGCGTGGCGAAGCGCCAGGCCACGCCATCAGCAACCCGCAATTGCCCGATCTGGCCCCAGCTTTTGCCGCCATCGACTGACACTTCCTGATTGTCGCGGCTGCTGCGCTGGAATTTCAGCGTGCCGGGGATGGGGCTGGTCAGCACGAAGCCGTTCGACTGGCGGTGAGCATGCCAGTCCAGGACCAGCACGACATTATCGCCCCGGTTCAGCAGGCTGGCCGGTTCGATGAAGCGCCGGGCATGTGCCGCGCCGTCGTTGCGTTCGACAAAGACTGCGCTGTTCAGGATAACCCCCGCATCGGCATGCAGCGGTGCAGCGATGGCGGCGGCGAAAGCGGTGGCGGCGATGATGGGCAAACGCATGTCGTTCCGTCCTGTACCGGTGAGCGGATTTCAGGGTAAGGAATGGCGGCAAAGCCCGAAAATATGGTTAACACGCACTTGCCTGGCGCGATTTTTCCGGCGCGCGGCACAAGAATGGCGAGGAGCGATTTGGGATAGTTGACAGCCTGCCAGACCTGCCCTAGTGGCGCGGCTCCCAAGCGGTGCACGCCTGTTTGCGCGGGTGTAGCTCAGTTGGTTAGAGCGCCGGCCTGTCACGCCGGAGGTCGCGGGTTCGAGCCCCGTCACTCGCGCCACTTGGGACATTTTCCTGATCCGAAATGACCATGATGGCCAATGGCCTTGACGCCGCAAGCTGCAACCGCCGCTTATTCAGGCGGCGAAAATCGCCCCGTTTCCATCCAGATCAGGAACCGCCGCAGCGGCAGCAACCAGATCGTGCCCAGCACGACATAGGCCAGCGTCTGCGCCTGTACGGGCCATTGCCCGATCCATGCTGACGCCTTGGCCACCAGCAAGGCATAAATTGTCAGCGCCAGCAGCAGGCCCAGGACGCCCAGCGGAATTCGCATCGTGGGTTTCTTGCGCATAGGTTGGTTCAATCCTGCTGAAACGGCCCGTACAGGCGGGTGGGGGTAATCACCGCACTTAGCGGCTGGTCGTGAATTTCGCGCGGGAAACTCTCCAGCAACTGGCAATCCCAGGCGAGTCCCAGGGCGATCTTGCCCGGATGATCGGCCAGCCACCGATCGTAATGCCCGCCGCCCTGGCCCAGTCTGCCGCCCTGAGCATCGAAGCCGATGAGCGGCATGAACAATACGTCGGGTTCCAGCAGCGAGGCGGAACGGTCTGGTTGCAACATACCGAAGGGGCCGACCGCAAGGTCACTTTCGCCATGCGGGTCGCGGAAGGCCCGGAATTGCATGGCTGCGCTGCGATTGCCGAAAAACGGCAGCGCCAGCCTGTGTCCGGACTCGAAAAACCAGCGCGCATATCCTTCAGCCGGAGCTTCGGCCGGAAGGGCGCTGTAAAGCCCGATGATCGCTCCGTCCGGGATCAGCGCGTGAATGGCAGCGGGGGGACGACGGAACAGCAGGCCGCGGGTCGATTCGGGCAGCGCGGCGACATAATCGCGCCGCTTCTGGCGCAACTGGGCGCGCAAGGTTTGCTTTTCCTGCAAATGAAACTCCGTGCGCGATGCTGATGCCTTGTCGGGGCATCAGGTGACGGGACCACCATGGGTCGGTGCCGGGAAATCCTCTGACGCCAAAACGTCAGGTGGGAGCCATATGTGCCGGACCCCAATGGAAACAGAGTGGCCAGGCCAGGGACAGCCCCCTTGGATTGCTTATAGCCTCAGGGATATTCAAGCGGCTCGTGCCGGGCAGTACCCGTCACCCCTATCTAGGGGGTTGTGGCAGCCTGCTCAAGCGTGTCGGCAAGAATTTCGATGCGTTGCGCGATCTGCCCCAATGCGGCGATCGCCTGCGGCGAGAGTGCAGCAGGCGCGGACGGCGGTGCGGGCACCGGGGCGGCAGGTGGCGGTGTTGCCGCTGCAGTGGCGGCGGCCTTGCGGGCATCGTGCAATTCGTCCGCCAGGATCAGGCTGGCAAACAGGAGCGAGCGCAATTCATTGTTGCCACCGCCTGAAGGCAGGTCGGACAGCTTTTCGTCCACCATCCGGCCAAGGCGCGTGATATGCGCTTCTTCGCCTTCGGCGCAGGCGACGGTATAGCTGCG
>Ga0181554_1000049_pt1 | contig 99390 bp, 96 predicted proteins | sample 011ome_16_FD_145602 | JGI IMG/M metagenome (GOLD analysis project Ga0181554, IMG submission 145602) | Coastal salt marsh microbial communities from the Groves Creek Marsh, Skidaway Island, Georgia - 011503CT metaG (spades assembly) | ecosystem: Environmental > Aquatic > Marine > Intertidal zone... | reverse complement strand
CAAGAAGGCTGGTCTGAAGAAGGCCCGTAAGGCTCCTCAGTACTCGAAGCGCTAGTCCGTATCGGTCGGACCAGGCTATGGGTCGTTTGTTTGGAACAGACGGCGTCCGAGGACTCGCCAATGGCGACCTGACGGCGCAGCTGGCGCTTGAGCTTTCTCAAGCGGCGGCGTCTGTGTTGACCCATGGTCGTCACGCTGATGAACTCAAAGCCAAAGGACAGCGCCCCCGCGCTGTGATCGGCCGCGACCCGCGAGTGTCGGGACAGTTCTTGTCCTCCGCGGTTGCGGCCGGTTTGGCAAGCTCCGGTATTGACGTTCTTGACGCCGGAGTCATCCCCACCCCGGCGATTGCGCTTTTGGTGCGGGACGCTCACCTCGACTTTGGTGTGATGGTCTCCGCCTCGCACAACTTGGCACCCGACAACGGCATCAAGTTCTTCTCCTATGGCGGAACAAAGCTTCCCGATGAGGTCGAAGACCGCATTGAAGAGGCGCTTGGAACCCAGCCCCTTCGCCCCACCGGCGAAGGTGTGGGGCGGGTGTCTCGCTTCTCGGACGCAGAAGACCGCTACGCGCTTGCGCTGTTGAAGTCTGTTCCCGTCTCGCTCAATGGCCTCCACGTTGTCATCGACTGTGCTCACGGTGCAGCGGCCGGAGTATCGCCCCGGGTCTTCAAAGACGCCGGAGCGGAAGTCACCATCATGGGCGCAGAACCCGATGGCTTAAACATCAACCAGGGATACGGCTCGACCCACCCTGAATTGCTTCAAGAGGCTGTGGTAGAACTCGGTGCTGACATGGGTATTGCCCACGACGGCGACGCCGACCGCACCCTCGCTGTTGATCACACCGGACGTCTCATCGATGGTGACCGGATTATGGCGATTTTGGCGTTGGCGAAGAAGTCCAGGGGTGACTTAGTGGGTGACGGAATCGTCGCCACCGTGATGAGCAACCTTGGACTCCACCGATTGATGCAAGAAAACGGCATCACCGTGCACGAGACCAAGGTCGGTGACCGCTACGTCCTCGAAGAGCTCGCCCGCACGGGATTGATTTTGGGTGGTGAGCAGTCTGGCCACATCATCATGGCCAACCACCAAACCACCGGCGATGGAATCTTGAGCGGCCTGCAACTGGCCAGCGAAGTAGTTCGAAGCGGCCGTACCCTGCACGACTTGGCTAATCAGATGACCGTCTATCCGCAGTTGCTGATCAACGTGTCCGGCGTAGACCGCACGAAGTTGGACGGTGATACTGCTATTGCCGAAGCCGTCGCGAAGGCCGAAGGCGACCTGGGAGAGTCAGGTCGCGTGTTACTTCGCCCCTCCGGCACCGAACCGCTGGTGCGTGTGATGGTGGAAGCGCTTGACCGCGAGGACGCCAAGCGTCACGCGGAGACCATCGCCCAAGTCGTCAAAGACCGCTTGAGCTAAACCTTCCTCAGCGACACCGTGTTGACTCGGTGGTCGTGATCTTTGTGCAAGATCAACGAGGCCCGAGGCCTCGTCGGAAGAATGTTTGCGAACAGGTTGGGCTCATTTACCTCCCGCCAAATGCGTGCCGCCTCAGCGCGCGCGTCGTCTTCATTGAGTTCTGAATAGCGGTGGAAATAGCTCCTTGGGTCGGCGAAGGCACCTTGTTGAAGAGTGAGGAACCGTTCGACGTACCACTGGGCAATGTGGTCTGGTTTCGCATCCACGTAAATGCTGAAATCAAAGAGGTCGCTCACAGCAAGGGCAGACGAGGCCGATGGGGGTTGGAGAACGTTGAGTCCTTCAACGATGAGGATGTCAGGGGAGGTGACCTCCTGGAACTGATCCTCCACCCGGTCATAAAACAGGTGGGAGTAGGCGGGTGCCGAGACGGACTCTACGCCTGATTTCACCTGGGTGACAAAGCGAAGAAGTGCCTTACGGTCGTAGCTTTCCGGGAAGCCCTTCCGGTTCAAGATGCCCCGGTGCTCTAACTCGGCCGTGGGCCACAAGAATCCATCGGTGGTGACCAATTGAACCGTTGGTGTGGAGGGATTGAGAGAAAGTAGCTCACGGAGAATTCGGGAAGTGGTGGACTTACCCACTGCCACACTGCCGGCGACTCCAATCACAAAGGGAGTCACGCGGCCGTTGCTTCCTAAATAGTTGCGAGTTTGGCGGTGAAGCTCCCTCGTTGTCTCGACATAGAGGCCCAGAAGCTCGGCGAGCGGCTGATAAATGTCAGTTACTTCGCGGGCGTCCAACTTGTCACCCGTGGAGCGAATGCGCTGAAGATCCTCGTCGCTGAGTGTGAGGGGCCTGGGGCTTGAGAGTGCGGCCCAGCTCGCCCGGTCGTAGTCATCGAAGGGGCTGCCGTTGACGAAACTGTCGTGGACCGAAGCCATAGATTCCAGGGTAGTGCGCACACGGGCCAGCAAGAGCCCATCGCCTAGACTCGATGCCATGTGTGGAATTGTCGGATATGTAGGCCCTAGGCCAAGCATTGACGTGCTGTTGGCCGGTCTCGGACGCTTGGAATACCGCGGATATGACTCTGCAGGTGTGGCAATTGTGTGCCCCGACAACACCATCCAAACAGCGAAGCGCTCCGGAAAACTCAGTGTTCTGCGCGAACACCTCGAAATCTCCCCCTTGGCCAACGGCCACACCGGAATCGCCCACACTCGCTGGGCAACCCACGGCCCGCCCACTGACGTCAACGCCCACCCGCATCTGGCAGATGGCGGCAAGCTCGCGTTGATCCACAACGGAATCATCGAAAACTACATGGAGCTCCAAGCCGAGCTTCGTGAACAGGGAATCGAATGTGTCTCTGACACTGATAGCGAAGTCGCTGCGCACCTTGTCGCACGCGCATACAACGAATCCGGTGATCTCACCGAGGCGCTTCGTCAGACGGTAAACAAGCTAGAAGGTGCGTTCACCCTGTTGGTTGCCCACCAAGATCAACCGGGAGTGGTTGTCGGCGCTCGCCGTAACTCACCACTTGTGGTCGGACTGGGTGATGGCGAAAACTTCCTCGCCTCTGACGTTGCTGCGTTTGTGGAACACACACGTCACGCCATGGCCCTTGGCCAAGACCAGGTTGTGACCATTACTGAATCGGGCGTGAGCGTCACCGACTTTGACGGCAACGCCGTCGAACCCGAGCGCTTCACCGTGGACTGGGATGCTTCCGCTGCTGAAAAAGGTGGCTGGCCAAGCTTTATGGCCAAGGAGATCTCGGAACAACCAGAAGCAGTTGCGAACACGCTGCGCGGTCGTCTCGATGAGTCGGGCGCGCTGAGTGTCCCTGAACTAGAACCACTATTTGAGGGCGAGCCGGTCAACCGCGTGGTCTTCGTGGCCTGTGGAACCGCCGCCTACGCGGCAATGGTCGGTGCTTATGCGATGGAAAAGTGGGCACGGATCCCTGCCAGCGTCGAGCTCTCCCACGAATTCCGTTATCGCGGCGCCGTCATTGAACCTGGCACCTTGGTGGTGTCAGTAAGCCAGTCCGGTGAAACGATGGACACATTGATGGCTGTTCGTCATGCCGCCGAATCCGGTGCGAAAACTCTGTCGATTTGTAACACCCAGGGTGCAACGATTCCTCGCGAATCTGACGCGACGCTCTATACCCATGCGGGGCCTGAAGTCGCAGTAGCCTCCACCAAAGCCTTTTCTGCCCAGATTGCAGCGAGCTATCTCCTCGCTCTTACCTTCGCAGACAATCGCGGGACACTGCCCGATTCTGAGCGAGCTGAACTTGTCCAGGCCCTGGTGAAGACTCCGGGCTGGATGGAAGAAATGGTCCAAACTGGTGGCCGCATTCGCGAACTCGCCGGTTGGATGGCCGACACCCGGTCGGTGTTGTATCTTGGCCGCCACGTTGGCTTCCCGGTTGCCCTTGAGGGTGCTCTGAAGCTCAAAGAACTTGCCTACATTCACGCCGAGGGATTTGCCGCGGGAGAGCTGAAGCACGGCCCAATTGCCCTGATTGAACCAGGCCAAATTGTGTTCGTCGTGGTGCCAAGCCCACGAGACCCAAGCTCGCTGCACTCAAAGGTGGTCTCCAACATCCAAGAGATTCGTGCCCGTGGAGCACGTGTAATTGCGATCGCTGAGCGAGGTGACGCAGCCGTCTTGCCGTTTGCGGATGAAGTCATTGGCATCCCACCCGCACCGACCTACATTGAGCCACTGCTCGCCGTGATTCCGCTGCACATTTTTGGCATGGAGCTTGCCCAGGCGAAGGGGCTTGATGTGGATCAGCCCAGGAACCTCGCCAAATCTGTCACCGTCGAATAGAAGGTGAATGCGTGATCATCGGAGTAGGCGTCGACACGGTTGACTTGGCGCGGTTTGGTCGCGTCTTAGAGCGCACTCCTGCACTACGAAACCGCCTGTTTGGAGACGTTGATACTGCCGGTCTTGGTGAAGGTGATGCTGAAGTCTCATCGCTCGCAGCCCGATTCGCAGCAAAAGAAGCGGCACTCAAAGCTCTCGGGGGAAACATTGCGGGCTTTAGTTGGCACGACATTCAAGTGGAGCGACACCCAGGCCTCGCCCCGACACTCAAGATTCGCGGTGGTGCGCTCACCCGCGCCCAAGAGCTTGGTGCCACGAGATGGCATCTCTCGCTGAGTCACGACGGCCCCGTCGCCACGGCGTTGGTTGTCGCAGAGGGGCCAGACAATGCGTGAGCTAAGAATTTCTCCCTCAGCTATTTCCGAAAACGTGTCCAAGTTGATTGCCCAGGCTGGGACCGACCACTCGATGGTTGTCGTGAAGGCTGACGGTTACGGACACGGAATGGAGTTGGCTGGTCGCGCTGCACTAGAGGGTGGAGCAAACTGGCTGGGAACTGCGGATATTGATGAGGCGCTGACTCTTCGTCAGTCTGGAATTACGGCGCCGGTTTTAGCCTGGCTCATTGGTCCATCGTCGAACGTATCTGGTGCAATTGAGCACGGAATTGATCTGGGTGTATCGAGCATTGGTCAGCTCGAACACATCGCCGCGAGCGCCTCGGTTGCCCAGCCCGCATTCATTCACGTGAAGGTTGACTCGGGGATGGGTAGAGGAGGCGCGCTACCCGCTGACTGGGAGTCGTTGTTCTCGCGGGTTAGTGCGCTTCAGGCTGAGGGTCGGATTGTGGCACGTGGAATCTTCACCCACATGTCTCTGCGTGACACAGACAGCGACCATCGCCAAGGCGACGTGTTCCTGGAGGCAATCGAAGCGCTTGAGGGTCATGGAGTGATGCCGGAGCTTCGTCACGCGGCTTCAAGTACCGCTGCGGCCAGAAGCGCCGAGCTTCGATTCGACATGGTGCGACTTGGCATTGCAAGCTATGGAATTGCACACACCCCAGAGCAGGAAGCACTGAACCTTCGCCCGGCAATGCGCCTTCGGGGCCAAATCATTGTGGTGAAACGACTCCCCGCAGGCCATGGTGTCGGTTATGACTTGACCTATATGACCAAGAAAGATTCGACGGTTGCTCTTGTGCCACTGGGCTATGCCGACGGGGTTCCACGTCACGCGTCGTCGATTGGTCCTGTCAGCCTGGGTGGAAAGCGATTTACGGTGTCTGGTCGCGTCTCGATGGATCAAATCACCATTGACGTGGGCGACTACCCCGCACAGGTGGGCGAGTGGGTGAGCGTGTTTGGCGACCCAGCGCTCGGGGATCCTCACGTGAGCGAATGGGCTGAGGCAATCGGCACCAACACCTACGAGATCGTGACTCGTATCGGATCTCGCGTGCCGAGGATCACCGAATGAGTGTGTTGAGCGTCGATAGCTCAGACGAGATGTTTGCCCTGGGCAAAACACTGGCGAGCGTCCTCGAGGCAGGAGATGTGGTCGTTCTGCACGGGCCTCTGGGAGCAGGCAAGACGACCCTCGTGCGGGGCTTAGGTGAAGCGCTCGGGGTAGAAGGAATGATTCAAAGTCCCACCTTTGTGGTGGCCCGTGTGCACAAAAGAATCGACTCTTCGAAGCCGCAGCTCGTCCACGTAGATGCGTATCGATTGAACCACCACGATGAACTTGTTGACCTTGACATTGATGTTGACCACTCGATCACACTCATCGAGTGGGGTCGGCCTTATGTCGAGCACATTGTGGACGAATGGCTTGATATTGATATTCAACGCCCCGCAGATGAGGCCGAGGTGATCAACCTCGAGGAGGCCGATCAAGGCACCAGAATCGTCACACTCAGTACGCATAGTGCTACGGGTGGCACAAGTCATCGTTTTGACGATGTGATGGAGGCGCTCAATGCTTCTCACCATTGATTCATCAATCGGAACGGTCGTGGGAGTTACCGGTCTCCAAGGAAACTGTCTCTCCAGCGCATCGGTAGAAGACCGCCGAAGCCACGCCGAGGCAATTGGTCCACTGATTTCCCGCGCGCTCACTGACGCCACGATCACACCCGCTGATATCACCGGGGTTGTGATGGGGGTGGGGCCGGGCCCGTTCACAGGTCTTCGAGTGGGGATGGCCGCGGCGATTGCTTTCGCAAAGGGCCGAGGAATTCCCTTGCTTCCGGTATTGAGCCACGACAGTGCCGCATGGGATATTGAAAAAGACACCGTTGTGGTCAGTGACGCCAGGCGCGGTGAGCTGGCGGTGACGAGGTACCAGCCAGTGGATGGCAGATCATTTGCATCCAAGGCGGCCGACACCACATTGATTTCGCGAAGTGATATCCCTGAGGGAGCCACCGAGCATGAGGGTGCTGATGTCGTGTGGCTCGAAAGTGTTGACTCCTGCCGTTTGGCACGGGCGGTGCTGTGGTACCAGCATCACGGGGTGGAGCTGGTTTCGGACCAAGCGGTGTACTTGCGTGCTCCAGACGTGACGATGCCCACATGAGTGTGACTATTCGCCGGGCCACGGTCTCTGATGTTGATGCTCTTTGGGGGCTCGAGCAGGGCCTGTTTCTCAATGACGCGTGGTCGCGGGAGCTTTTTGTGGACGAGATTGGTCATCCCTTTTCGTACTACTTGGTGGCCGAAGACGGTGGGGAGATCGTGGGGTATGCCGGCCTTCGCGCTGCGCCCGAGAACGCCGACCAAGGCGATATTCAAACGTTGGCCGTGGTTCCACAGCTTCGCGGCCAAGGCCTGGGACGAACTCTTCTTGGCCAGCTGATGAAGGAAGCAGAAAACAGGGGAGTGAACGCGCTGTTCCTCGAGGTGCGTGCCGACAATCCTGTCGCGATCGCGCTCTATGACTCGGTGGGCTTTCACGAGATTGATCGACGTCACGGCTACTATCAGCCAGACGGTGTTGACGCCGTGGTCATGGTTCGAGCTGACGGCATGAAAACAGAGGGTGGTGCATCGACGTGAGCGCTCCCTCGACACCACTCGTGCTCGGCATTGAAACCAGTTGTGATGAAACCGCGGTCGGCATTGTCAGGGGCGGCCAGCTACTGGCGAATGTGATTTCTTCGTCGATGGAACTCCATCGCCGCTTCGGTGGTGTTGTGCCCGAAGTTGCGGCACGGGCGCACCTAGAAGCGATTCCTTCCGTCATCGACCAAGCGGTCGCAGAGGCAGGAGTCAGCCTCGACGATATAGACGCTGTTGCCGTCACCTCCGGTCCTGGTTTGGCGGGGGCGCTGATGGTGGGAGTGGGAGCAGCCAAAGGTCTGGCCCAGAGCCTGAGCGTTCCGCTCTATGCGGTCAACCATTTGGTGGGCCACGTGAGTGTTGAGTTGCTCACGTCGGAGGGTCGAGACCTTGAGCTTCCGACCATTGCGCTCCTGGTCTCGGGTGGCCACACGTCACTTCTTTTAGTCCGCGACATCGTCGATGACGTGGTCGTCCTCGGCGACACGATCGACGACGCGGCAGGTGAGGCGTTCGACAAGGTTGCCAGGCTGCTGGGGCTTCCTTATCCCGGCGGTCCAGAAATAGATCGAGTGGCCAGGGCTGGAAATCCAAAGGCGTATTCGTTCCCTCGTGGTCTCACTCACCCCAAGGACCAAGAAAAACACCGTTTTAACTTCTCGTTCTCTGGGCTGAAGACCGCAGTCGCCAGGTGGTGGGAACAACACGGTGATAGCGACGATGAGCAGCTGATCGCCGATGTGGCCGCATCATTCCAAGATGCCGTCGTTGACGTCTTGGTCACTAAGGCGTTGGATGCCTGCAACGAACACGGAGTGAAGCGTCTCGTATTAGGTGGGGGAGTCGCCGCTAATGGCCGTTTGCGTGAAGTAGCCGAGGCTCGATGCGCGGACGCAGGAGTAGATCTTCGGGTCCCACCGCTTTCGCTGTGTACGGATAACGGCGCGATGATTGCTGCTCTCGGTGCTGAACTGATCTCTAGAGGCCGGCATGCTTCCGATATTGGCGTTTCCGCAGATCCCACCCTGGCCGCCTCGATTGCCCAGGCAGGCCTGCCGCCCAAACGCCATGTGTCAGATGAGGATCTCGGCGAGTGGATAAACCAACGTGACGCCGAAGAGCCCTCGGACCAGGCAGAGTTTGTCGAGCAGGTCGACCAGGCCATCACGGGAATGCAGCCGACGATTACTCCGCCGAGTAGGAGAGTAAATAAGGCACGACGCACCTGGCTTCCCACCATCGCTTCGTCGCTTGGAGTCTTGGGCCTCGCCCTCTCGCCCGCTTTCGGTGTCGGGCTCATTCCATCGATCCTGGCCACCATTTTTGGTCAGGTCGGACTCCGCCAACACCCGGCTAAGCGCGGTCGCTTGATTGTCGCCCTCGTCTTGGGCTATCTCGGAATCGCGGTGTCCACTGTGATTGCCAGTGTCTTGGTGACGCCTTTTATCCGCGCCCTGTTGGTGGCGTGGGGGATATTGCTTCCCTAGTTGCTCACGCGAGTGGCGGCGATTGCTACCTTTTTTCCGCTAATCCTGGTGAGAAATAGAGTCTTCGAGGCAGGGCCAGAGAGTGGAAGCTGCTTGCGAAGTGATGCGGGGTCTACGTCGAAACCACGCTTTTTGATTTCGAGGGTTCCCACTTGATTAGCTCGCACCCATTTGGCCAAGTCTTTCGGCTTGGGAGATAACACCTCTTCCACGGCAAATGCGGTGGCAAAGGGTGTGGGCTGGTGTGAATCGGCGCTGAAATAGGCGATCGACGAATCAATCATTCGTCCTCCGAGTGAGCGCGCGACATCGCCAATAAGCCGTGCGCGAATAATTGCCCCATCGGGTTCGTAGAGAAACTCGCCAAGCTCGCCTACTTCGACATCTTCGGTGTCACCCGGCGCGCTGAGGGTGTGACTTGAGGTGGGTCCGATGATGAGGGCGCTTCTGGTGACACCCTCAGTCTTTAGCGCACTGCTCCACAACACCATTTCGACGACATCGCCCCCTGCGCTCACCCATTGCGCCTCCATGTCGTCAGGGATGAGGCCACGGTCCATGCCGGGGGCGAGCTTCACCCCGCTGGGCAATGTGCGTGCAATCTCAAACGCCACATCAAGAGACGGCGACCAATCGTCGGGGTTAGTGAGACGAGTGACCCCATCTCGCCGGGCAGGATCGAGCCAGGCCGATTCGACCAGAGAGAGATCAATGGATTCGAGAGTGGTGTTTTCCACCTTCGCGTTGTCAAACGATGCCACGTTGAAGTTGGCTACGGCGGCGGTAAGGGGGTCGGCCTCAACAGACAACACGTCGAGGCCGAGCGCGGCAAAGGCCATTGAGTCTCCGCCGATTCCACACCCTAAGTCCGCGACCGACTTAAGCCCTGCTGTCTGGAAGCGGCCGGCGTGATGGGCCGCGACGCTCAGCCGGGTGGCTTGTTCAAGGCCCGCCTCGGTAAAGAGCATCGATTTCGCAAACTCAGCGAATTTGGGCACAGCTTTTCGCCGCAACCGCACCTGTTCGATGGCGTGGTGGATTCGCTCCTGGGGATGTCCTGCAGCGCGCAACTTCGACACTGTTCCCACAAGGTCATCCAGGGACGATTGCTCACCAAGCGCATTAATCAGCGACAGCGTCTCCGGCTGAAACAGGGCGCTGGAATCGAGTGAACTCACTCCTCCATTGTGACAGTCGCCTAAGCTGTGAACTTTGGCACTCGTATTGCATGAGTGCTAATTCTTTCGCTACAGTTGTGGTTAGCACTCAACCACTGAGTGTGCTAATTCAACGTCTTACGAAAGAGGTCAACTGTGTCGGTTTCCATCAAGCCGCTCGAAGATCGCGTCGTGATCAAGCAGGTCGAAGCAGAGCAGACCACCGCGTCTGGTCTGGTTATTCCAGATACCGCCAAGGAAAAGCCCCAGGAAGGCGAAATCGTCGCTGTGGGCCCAGGCCGTATGGCTGGCGACAAGCGTGTTCCCCTCGACGTTTCCGTCGGTGACCGAGTTCTCTACTCGAAGTACGGCGGAACCGAGGTGAAGTTCGGCGCTGACGAGTACCTTGTGCTCTCGGTGAAGGACGTGCTCGCAGTAGTCGAGCGCTAGACGCCAAATACACATCTACTGAGGGCTCCGGGAAACCGGGGCCCTCAGTGCTTTTCGGGCAGATAGTCTTTGCTCGTGAGTGGAGAGCGTGACATCAGACACGGCTATTTCTATGCCATCTCCGCCTATTTGCTATGGGGTATTTTCCCGCTCTATTTCGTCGCGCTCGCTCCCACCAGGCCCCTGGAAATTCTCGGCTGGCGAATCATTTTGTCTCTGCTGTTGTGCGTTGTGATTCTGGCGGTTCAAGGCTCGCTTACCACCACGCTTGGGCTGTTGCGAGATCGAAAGACCGCGATACTCACGGCCGCCGCGGGGGTGTTTATCGCCATTAACTGGGGCGTGTTTGTGTTTGCGACACAGACCGGACACGTCGTGGATGCCGCGCTTGGATATTTCATCAATCCGCTGGTGACTGCGCTGCTTGGGGTCCTAGTACTTCGCGAGTCACTTCGCAGGCTGCAGTGGGTGGCCCTGACGCTTGGTGGTGTGGCGGTTGTCGTTCTGGTGCTTGCCTATGGCCAATTCCCCGTCATTGCTGTGAGCCTTGCCTTTTCTTTTGGCCTATATGGCCTGGTCAAGAAAATGTTGGGCCAGATGGGTGCTCTCCAAGGGCTTGCGTTGGAATCTCTGTGGGTGACACCTGTGGCGTTAGCGCTGTTGTGGTGGGAAGCAGGACATGGCGGCCTTGATATGGGCGCAATTGGCTCAGCGCACACCGCGCTGCTATTGCTCGCCGGGGCGGTGACCACCGCGCCATTGCTGCTGTTTGCAGCAGCGACCAGACGGCTGCCACTGAGCACGGTGGGCTTTATTCAGTACATGAACCCGGTGTTACAGGCGATCGTGGGAATCGTGATTCTGAGCGAACCAATGCCTCCTGAGCGGTGGTGGGGGTTTGCGATCGTCCTGGTTGCATTGGCCGTTTTCGCCCTAGATTCCGCGAAAACACTCAGCCACCGGTCCCGTTCGCCGAAATTTTAGGAATTTCTCACTTACACGTTGTTACAGGGATGTAATCTTTCCGCCTTGGAACCGTGATGTATCTACGCCTAACATTGGATATTGGCTGTGTTTAAGCAGTCGCTTTTCCTTTGGGAAAAACAATTCAATGTAAGGAGCATCATGAGCGTTATTTCAAAGGCTGGGAGTGGCATTGCCATTCTTGCTGCCTCGGCTCTGGTCCTCGGTGGTTGCGCAGCGGGTTCCGCTGAGCCTGCTGCTGAAGAGGCCGCCGAGGAAACCTCGTCAGAGCCCGTAGGCGACCTGACCCTGAAGATCGGTACTGCTCTTCCGCAGACCGGTAACCTCGCATTCCTCGGACCCCCCGAAGAAGCTGGTGTAGCCCTCGCTGTCGCAGACATTAATGCTGCTGGCGCAGGAATCACCGTCGAGGTTGAGTGGGGTGACTCGGGTGACACCGACAACAAGGCATACGAAACCGAGATTCCCCGTCTGCTTAACGCTGGCGTAAAGGCAATCCTTGGTGCTGCCTCGTCTGGTACCTCGCTCCAGTTCATCGACCAGGTTGTTGCTGCTGACGTGATTCAGTTCTCGCCAGCTAACACCTCCGCCGCATTCACCACCTATGAGGACAACGGACTGTACTGGCGTACTGCTCCTTCTGACGTTCTCCAGGGTGAGGTGCTCGGAAACTGGATCGCAGAAGACGGTCACCAGAACATCGCAATGATCGTTCTGAACGACTCCTACGGAACCGGACTTGCTGAGTTCACCACTGCTGCCTTCGAGGCTGCTGGTGGTAGCGTGCTCGCTGCTCCGACCTACAACACTGGTGACACCAACTTCACCTCGCAGATCAACGAGGTTCTCGCGGTTGACCCAGATGCAATTGTCCTCATCACCTTCGAAGAGGCCAAGACCATCCTTCCTGAGCTCGTGAGCCAGTACCCAGCGGAGAACCTTTACTTCGTTGACGGTAACCTCGCGAACTACAGCGAAGACCTCGCTGCAGGCAGCCTGACCGGTGCAAAGGGAACCCTTCCTGGTCTGGACACCAACGTGATCGGTGACTTCACCGCTCGCATGAACGACAACTGGGTTGCTGAAGGCAACGCAGACCTCGCTGGTGTGTACGCCTACGGTGCAGAGTCCTACGACTCGACCATCCTGCTTGCCCTCGCAGCTCTCGCTGCTGGCAACGTTGACAGCGGTTCTGCAATCGCTGCCAAGCTGCAGGAAGTATCCGGTGGATCCGGTGATGGAACCAAGTGCACCAGCTTCGCTGAGTGTGCAGAAATCATCAACGGTGGCGGCGTAGCTGACTACGACGGCGTGTCCGGTCCTATCACCTTCAACGAGGTGGGCGACCCGACTGAAGCCAGCATCGGAAAGTACATCTACCTCGAAGACAACACCTACGAGCCATACGCTGGCTAGTTAGTGTTGCCTCTTAGAGAGGTGTAGCAGGGCCCCGGGTTTTCCCGGGGCCCTGTTCCTTTTGGGGCCTGATTCGGCCACACGGCCAAACAACACCGCACGAAAACGCCCCTAGCGCTCACAGGAGGCGCTAGGGGCTTTTCTAATGCGTTATTAGGCGCCGAGGGTTCCCAAGTACAAGCTGATGACCTTGGGGTCGTTCAGCAGCTCACGGCCGGTGCCGGTGTAGGCATCAGTTCCCTGGTCCAACACGTAGGCGCGGTCACAAATCTGGAGGCAGCGACGTGCGTTTTGCTCCACCATGATGGTGGTCACACCCGCCTTGTTGATCTCCGAGACCCGGATGAAGGCCTCATCCTGACGTACGGGCGACAAACCAGCAGAGGGCTCATCCAGCAGCAAGACCTTCGGGTCCATCATGAGAGCTCGGCCCATGGCCACCATCTGACGCTCACCACCGGAGAGCGATCCTGCACGCTGCTTGAGGCGCTTTTTCAGTTCGTCAAACAAGCCCACGACGAAGTCCAAACGCTCTTCGTAGAGCTTGGGGTCTTGGAAGACACCCATTTGGAAGTTTTCTTCGATGGTGAGGCTTGGGAACACGTTGTTGTTCTGTGGGACCATTCCCACACCGCGCTCGACGAGCTTGTTGGCTTTCAGGCCAGTGATGTCAGATCCGTTGAGCGAAACGCTTCCGCCGCGGATGTTTACCTGGCCAAAGATTGCCTTCAACAGCGTGGACTTTCCGGCACCGTTGGGGCCGATGATTCCAATGAGCTCACCCTGCTTGGCTTCGATGGTGCATCCGTTGAGGATGTTGACACCGGGCAGATAGCCGGCGACGAGGTTGTCGACGTGGATTACGGGAGTCGATGATTCAGTCATTATTTTTCTCCTGTAGCCCTTACTTCGAAGCCTCGTCGTAGCGTCCAGTGACTACACCGAGGTCAATTTCTTGGTGTGCTCCTAGATACGCGTCGATCACGGCGGGGTTCTTCATTACGACATCGGGTGGGCCTTCAGCGACAACGCGTCCTTCAGCGAGAACAACGACCCAGTCAGCAATGTGGCTGACCATGTGCATGTCGTGCTCCACGAACAGCACGGTCATACCGTCCTTCTTGAGATCCAAAATGTGGTCAAGAAGTGACTGAGTCAACGCAGGGTTTACACCCGCCATTGGCTCGTCCAACATGACCAGCTCTGGGTCGCTCATGAGTGCGCGAGCCATTTCAAGCAGTTTGCGCTGTCCGCCAGACAATGACGCGGCAAAGTCATCTTTCTTGGCGTCGAGCTTGAACTTCTTCAGAAGCTTCATGGCCTTCTCGGCGATCTCGTCGTCTTGGCCCTTCCACAGGAACGGTAAGAGCGACGGGAAAAGACGCTCTCCCCGCTGGTGCTTGGAGCCGAGCTTCATGTTGTCGAGCACCGTGAGCAGGCCTAGAGCCTTGGTCAGCTGGAAGGTTCGCACCTGACCGCGCTGTGCGAGCTTGAAGGCAGGAACACCGGCGATGTTTTCGCCGTCGTAGGTCCATTCACCGCTGTCTGGTTTGTCAAAACCAGTCAGCAAGTTAAACAGCGTGGTCTTACCGGCTCCGTTGGGGCCGATGAGTGCGGTGATGACGCCACGGGGAATCTCCAAGTGGTCAACGTCAACAGCGGTAAGACCACCGAATTGGCGGTGCACCTTGTCGATGGTGACGATGGGGTCAACTTTCTTGACACCGGGTTCAATCTCGCCGATGTGAAGACCCGTGGTCTTCTCGACGCTCTGAGGTTTCTGGCTGCTACTTGACAAAGGTCATCTCCCTCTTGTCGCCCAAGATTCCTTGAGGTCTAAATACCACCAACAACACCAGTCCCACACCCACCAGCACGAAGCGAAGTGTTGCGGCCTGTGCGGAGGATACAAACGGCATGATTCCAGAGGACACCAGGGCCGGCAGCACGTTGCTGAGGAAGGCCTGGAGGACCCAGAAAATCACTGCTCCAAGGAGGGGGCCAAAAACGGTTGCTGCGCCACCGAGTAACAGTGCAGTCCAGACGAAGAACGTCAGTGAGGTCACGTACACGTTGGGGTTTACCGCGCTAGGAAGCGCGTAGACGATTCCACCAATCGCAGCGATCACACCACCGATGATCAGTGCCTGCATCTTGTAACTAAAGACGTTCTTACCTAGGGCGCGAACGGCGTCTTCGTCCTCACGAATTCCCTTGATCACTCGACCCCAGGGGCTATTGATCAACCTCCACACAAAGAGCACTGCGAGGCCCAACAAGATCAGTCCCAGAATGAGGACCCAGAATTCAACCTCGTTATACGTCCACGGGCCAAAGCCATAGGTTCCTTCAGGGAACGGGTTGGCAGCGCGGAAGCTCGCGTGGTAGCCAAAGAGACCGTCAGCAGAACCCGTGATTTCTTGGTTCGCCGTGGTCAGGAAGAGCAAGCGCAAAATCTCCGCACCGGCGATGGTCACAATGGCCAAGTAGTCACCACGAAGTCGAAGGGTGGGAACACCCATCAAGATCGCGAGAATGATTGACGCTCCAATTCCGACCAGTGCGGCACCCCACCAGGGGAAGCCGAAGGTCAAAATTGAAATGGCGTATCCATACGCGCCGACGGCCATGAAGCCTGCGATACCCATGTTGAGTAGTCCGGCAAAACCGAAGTGCACGGCGAGGCCGAGTGCGGCCAACGCAAACGCCATGGTCGCTGGGCTAAACAGCGATTGGGCGGTGTTCGAAAGAATTGATCCCCAGTCCATCGTGGGCCCCTAACCTATGCGTTCTTTCTTGCCGAGCAAGCCCTGAGGCCTCACCAGCAAAATGATGATGAGCAAGCTCAACGCTCCGACGTATTTGAGGTCGGAGGGGATTACCATCGCGGAGGTCTCAACGAGAACACCCACGATGATTGCTCCAATGAGCGCGCCAAATGCCGTTCCTAGTCCTCCGAGAACCACCGCGGCGAACATGAGAAGCAGAATCTTCTCTCCCATGTCCCACTTAATTCCAGGGCGGAAGTATGCCCAGAGGATTCCGGCGAGACCGGCGAGCATCGACGCCAGAATCCAGACGATGCGGATCACGCGGTCGACGTCGATTCCGGATGCCGCAGCCAGCGAGGCATTGTCCGAGATGGCCCTAGTCGCCTTACCGATGCGGGAGAAGGTCAACCAGATACCAAAGGCCACAATCACCACGATGCTGATTGCCATGCTGGCAAGGTCAATGGTGCTGAGCGCTACTGCTCCAAAGAGTGGAATCTTGGCGGCGCCAGAGCCGGGAAGCTGCATCGTTCCACCACCCACCGCGAATTGGAAGATGTAGCGCACGGCGAGTGAGAGGCCAATACTCACAATCATGAGCTGGACAAGGCCAAGCCCTCGGCGCCGAAGTGGCGCCCATAGGCCCGCGTCTTGGACCCACCCGATTCCGGCGCTTGCAGCAACCGCGAGGATGATTGCCACCCACATGGGCCACTCGAGAATGACTCCAAACACCATCGCGACAAGGGCACCAAAGGTGACCAGTTCTGCGTGAGCGAAGTTTGAAATACCGGTCGTTCCATATACCAACGACAAACCGATTGAGGCCAAAGCCAACATCAATCCAAAGTTCAGTCCGTAAATCAACCGGGCGGTGAATTGGTCGAGAATGCTTGTCGTTTGGCGCTCGCCTTCACCGATGAAGAAGTTCTTCACCACAGATCCGCCAGGGCCAATTTCAACCTGTTGGGTATCTCCACCTTCCAGCACAGCAATTCCCTCAGGAAGGGTGTTTTGGTCAAGCGTGACGGTGTAGATCGCACGTTCTGGGACGCCGACCTTCCACTTTCCATCGGCACCACTGACGACTTCGGCTGAGTAGCCGTCGCCTTCTACCGTGATGACAACGCCTTGGAGGGGCTCACCTTCGTTCTTGACGTTTCCAGAAATCTTGAAGTCGTAGTCCTCGCCTACCTCATCGGCCAGCGCGGTGGCTGCCGGCCCAATGGCGAGAAAGAATGCGAGAGCAGTGATGAGGCTCAGGACCATCCAGCGAGGAAGCCTTTCGCCCAGATTGCTCTTCAGGGTGTTCACGAGTTCCACATTGCCTCCATGGATGCCTCTGTATCTGCGCACAACTCGTGCTTCGCTGTGCGTCAACGATGACGCTCTTATGTTTCCTTGTTATCTGTAGCGTGTTAACGCTTCGAGACATTATGCCTGGTTCCTGGGACCAGGTCGAACCGGTACCATTGGTTCACGGCGCTACTTCGTCGTGATGAATTGGTTTTGGTGCGGTTTTAAGGGGCGCTTTGGTGGAGTCAAATCCTTTCGAATTTGTTGGTCTGACCTACGACGATGTGATGTTGCTGCCTGCACACACAGATGTCATCCCCTCTCAAGCCAATACGTCCACCAGGCTCACGAAGCGCATCACCATGCACGCGCCGCTGATCTCGGCGGCGATGGACACCGTCACAGAAGCACGCATGGCCATCGCTATGGCTCGCCAGGGCGGTATCGGAGTACTCCACCGCAACATGTCAATTGATGACCAAGTTGAGGCTGCTGACAAGGTCAAGCGCAGTGAGTCGGGAATGATTACCAACCCCGTCACTATTACTCCCGATGCAACGGTCGCCGAAGTCGATGAGATTTGTGGACGCTTCCGCGTCTCGGGTCTTCCTGTTGTAGAAGGCGATGGCAAGTTAGTCGGAATTGTCACCAACCGCGATATGCGCTTCGTATCTGCGGAGGACGCCCCCAACACCCTTGTTCGCGACGTGATGACCAGCGACAAGCTCGTCACCGCCAAAGAAGGCATCAAGCCTGAGGAAGCGCTCGCTCTTTTTGCCGCACACAAGATTGAAAAACTTCCCCTCGTTGACGACAAGGGTCGCCTGCGGGGTTTGATTACCGTGAAGGACTTCGACAAGTCGGAGAAATATCCTTTCGCCACCAAAGATGACCAGGGTCGACTCCGCGTCGCTGCGGCAATTGGTTTCTTTGGTGACGCGTGGGAGCGCGCATGTGGTCTGCGCGACGTGGGTGTTGACGTCATTGTTGTTGACACCGCTAACGGCGACAGCAGCGGAGTGCTCGACATTATTGGGCGACTCAAGTCCGATTCCTCGTTTGATGGAATCGACGTGATTGGCGGCAATGTGGCAACCCGCGATGGCGCCGAAGCGTTGATTTCTGCGGGTGCCGATGCAATCAAGGTGGGCGTGGGGCCAGGTTCTATTTGCACCACCCGTGTTGTTGCCGGTGTTGGTGTTCCCCAGGTCACTGCAGTCTGGGAAGCATCTCGTGCCGCCATTCCTGCCGGGGTTCCCGTGATTGCTGATGGTGGATTGCAGTATTCGGGCGATATTGCCAAGGCACTAGTGGCTGGAGCGGATTCGGTAATGCTTGGTTCCTTGCTTGCGGGAACCGATGAGTCTCCAGGAGATTTGACCTTTGTGGATGGCAAGCAATTCAAGAATTACCGAGGAATGGGATCTCTTGGAGCACTGCAGCGCCGAGGAGAAAAGACCTCTTATTCCAGGGACCGCTACTTCCAAGCGGACGTGCCAAGTGATGAGCAACTCATCGCTGAAGGTATCGAGGGCCAGGTTCCCTACCGCGGTCCACTGGGTTCGGTGGTGTACCAACTGCTGGGTGGGCTGCGCCAGTCGATGTTCTACACCGGCGCCGCAACCATTGAAGAGTTGAAGGTGCGTGGCAAATTTGTGCGCATCACTGCAGCCGGCCTCAAAGAATCCCACCCACACGATGTCCACCGCGTGGTGGAAGCGCCTAACTACCGCCGTTAACAAAGTCGTCGCTGCCTGGTGGCACTAGGCTTACGGGGTGAGTGAGCTAGAAATCGGCCGTGGCAAACGGGCCCGCCGAGCATACGGATTAGACGATATTGCCGTCATTCCTTCTCGTCGTACCCGCGACCCTGAAGACGTGTCTCTGGAGTGGACGATTGATGCAATCGGCTTCAAGATTCCCGTGGTTGCCGCGCCCATGGATTCAGTCATGTCGCCCCAGACTGCGATTGCACTCGGCAAACTCGGTGGTCTCGGTGTTCTTAACCTCGAGGGCCTCTGGACGCGCTACGACGACGCCGAGTCGATTTTCCGTCAGATCCAGTCGGTGCCGGAAGCAGAAGCCACTGCGCTGATGCAGCGGTTGTATCAAGAGCCAATCAAGCCAGAGCTCATTCGTCGTCGCCTCGACGAGGTCCGAGAAGCAGGCGTTCCTGTTGCAGGCGCTCTCAGCCCCCAGCGCACTCAAGAGTTTTACGAAACCGTGGTTGCTGCACACCCCGACATGTTTGTCATCCGCGGAACCACCGTGAGTGCTGAGCACGTGAGCAGCAGTGAGCGCGAAGCTCTCAATCTCAAAGAATTCATCTACCAACTCGATGTCCCCGTCATCGTGGGAGGTGCAGCCACCTACACCGCCGCCCTCCATCTAATGCGAACCGGTGCAGCTGGTGTATTGGTCGGCTTCGGCGGAGGAGCAGCCTCGACCACCAGGTTGACCTTGGGCATTCAAGCCCCCATGGCGTCCACGATTTCTGACGTTGCCGCTGCCCGCCGCGATTACCTCGACGAGTCCGGTGGACGCTACGTCCACGTCATCGCCGATGGTGGTTTGGGAACAAGCGGCAACATTGTTGCTGCAATCGCATCCGGCGCAGACGCCGTCATGCTTGGCACCACGCTTGCCCGTGCAGCGGAAGCACCGGGTGCTGGGTGGCACTGGGGTCCAGAGGCACACCACGCTCACCTGCCACGGGGAAACCGCGTGCACGTAGGAGTGGCCGGAACACTTGAAGAAGTGTTGTTTGGCCCAGCCGACCGCGCGGAGGGAATTAGCAACCTGATGGGTGCGCTTCGACACTCAATGGCGACGTGTGGATACACCGACGTGAAGGATTTCCAGCGCGTCGACGTTGTCATCCGCCACTAATTCACTGGTCGTCCAGGCTTAGTCCGTATCGTCGTGACCAGAAACACTATGAGCACATTCTGGAGCGTTGCCAAGCGTCCGAAATGGATCGGCGCACTGTTATTCGCGCTTGCCGTGGCCAGTGTGTTTGCGTTGCTGGGGCAGTGGCAATGGCAGCGAAGCGTCGACACCGCAACGGTGCTAGAGCGTGAGACAGAAATAGCCGTTGAGCTCGACTCAGTTGCCACCCCCCAATCCATCATTACCTCGGATGCGAGCGGCCGAATGGTCAGCGTTGAGTGCGAAGTGCAACAAGGCGATGATGTGTGGCTTTCTCACCGCACACTTCCCGAGGGCACCGGCGACTGGCTGGTACGCCACTGCGTGACCCCCGAGGGGAACTCCCTCGCCATCGCTGCCGGATGGCTCCCCGGAGGAGGCGGCATGGATCTGCCGGTCGTCTCGAGTGCCTCATCCTTTGAAGGTCGCTACGTTCCGACCGAGTCACCACAAAGCTCGGACTTTGAAAATGGCGAGCGCAGGGCACTTTCCGTGGCAGAACTGATCAATCTGTGGGACAACCCCGGCCCTGTATACGGCGGGTATGTGGTCGCGAGTGAGGCACCCGAGGGATTGGCCGTTATTTCAACGACCCCGCCCTCGACGGAGCGGGTGCTCAATTGGTTGAACATCTTCTATGCAGCAGAGTGGGTCATTTTTGCCGGCTTCGCGCTCTACCTCTGGTACCGCTTGGTGCGTGATCAGTGGGAGCGTGAGCTGGAATCTGACCAGGCGCTCGCGGAATAGGATGGTCGATATGGCTGGTCCCACATCAAACGCGCAGGCGAACACCGCTAAGTCTCTGCCAGGTGCGCTGTCGTTCTACCGCTTCTCGTCCTATGTGACCGGTGTGCTCTTGCTGTTGTTGAGCGTGGAAATGGTCGCAAAATACGGCTTCGGTTATGAGGTCGAAATGTTTGGCGAGCGTGGTCCTGTTGCCATGGTTCCAGACGGCCAAGTAGAAGCGTTTAACTTCTCCCAAGCAATCTTGATTGCCCACGGTTGGTTCTATGTGGTCTACCTCTTCGCCTCCTTCAGGGTGTGGTCGCTGATGCGGTGGCCGTTCTGGCGATTCCTCTGGCTAGCCTCCGGCGGCCTCTTCCCCTTCCTCTCCTTCTTTATTGAGCACTACGCGACCCGCATCGTAAGAGGACACCTCGAGCAGGTGAGCCCTTCATGAGCGAGCAGGTAACCCCCCGCCCGGTATTGGTCGTCGACTTTGGCGCGCAGTATGCGCAGTTGATTGCTCGGCGCGTGCGAGAAGCAGGCGTCTACTCGGAACTTGTTCCCCACTCGATTTCCGCAGACGAGATTGCGGCGAAAAACCCGCTTGCTCTGGTGTTAAGTGGAGGACCCTCAAGCGTCTACGAAGAAGGCTCACCCGAGCTTGACCCGAAGGTATTTGATCTTGACCTGCCCATCTTTGGTATTTGCTACGGCTTCCAGGTCATGGCCCAAGCACTCGGCGGCGAAGTAGCCCACACGGGTGGACGCGAATACGGTCGCACGGAAGCAACAGTTCTTGACTCACATGACCCGCTGCTTAAGGGCCAGCCTGGAACCCAAACCACGTGGATGAGCCACGGAGACCAAGTTCGACAGGCTCCTCCTGGATTCCACGTGCTGGCCAAGACCGACGCCACCCCTGTGGCGGCCTTTGGTGACGCCTCGTCAAGGCGATACGGAGTGCAGTGGCACCCCGAGGTGAAGCATTCTGACTTCGGCCAAGACGTGTTAGAAAACTTCCTCCACGACATCGCAGGACTATCCAACGACTGGAACTCCGGCAACGTGATTGCCTCTCAAGTCGAGCAGATTCGCGCCCAAGTCGGTGACGCGAAAGTAATTTGTGGTCTCTCCGGTGGAGTCGACTCCGCTGTGGCAGCGGCTCTGGTCCACAAAGCAGTGGGCGACCAGTTGGTCTGCGTCTTTGTCGACCACGGTTTGCTGCGGGCGGGTGAGCGCGAACAGGTTGAGCGTGACTTTGTGAACGCAACGGGTGTGCGCCTGGTCACGGTTGACGCGAAGGATAAGTTCCTCGGTGAGCTTGCCGGAGTGAGCGAGCCAGAAGCGAAGCGCAAGATCATCGGCCGCGAATTCATTCGCACCTTTGAAGACGCTGCTGCTCAGCTGGTCAAGGAAGCCCAAGACTCCAACGCCGAAGTGAAGTTCCTCGTCCAGGGAACCCTCTATCCAGACGTTGTCGAAAGTGGCGGAGGCTCGGGAACTGCCGTGATTAAGAGCCACCACAACGTCGGTGGTCTGCCCGACGACCTCGAGTTCGAATTGGTCGAGCCGTTGAAGACCTTGTTTAAAGATGAGGTGCGACAGATTGGTCGCGAGCTGGGGTTGCCAGAAGCAATCGTGTCACGCCACCCCTTCCCGGGTCCAGGCCTTGGAATCCGCATCATCGGTGAGGTCAATGAGGAACGTCTCGAAATCTTGCGGGCCGCAGATGCGATCGTTCGAGAAGAGCTCACCGCCGCCGGGGTAGACGCAGAGATTTGGCAGTGCCCCGTCGTCTTGCTCGCCGACGTGCGCTCAGTAGGTGTGCAGGGCGATGGCAGGACCTATGGCCACCCAATTGTGCTTCGCCCCGTCTCCAGCGAGGACGCGATGACGGCGGACTGGACGAGGCTCGACTACGAACTTCTCGCCCACATCTCCAACCGCATTACCAACGAGGTGTCAGATGTGAACCGCGTGGTTCTTGACATTACGTCAAAGCCGCCCGGCACCATTGAATGGGAGTAGCACCGGGCGGCTTTTAGACGTCTTGGTTAGTCGCCCCGCAGAATCGCGAGGATGCGCAGGATTTCGACGTAGAGCCACACCACGGTGACCACAATGCCGAAGGCTGCTTGCCAGCCATAGATTTCGGGTGCGCCCTTTTCGACCCCATTTTTCACCGATTCAAAGTCGAGAACCAGTGAATACACGGCCAGCAGCACGATGACCACTCCGAGCAGCAACCCGAGTGGGATGCCCATGAAGGTCACGCTGCGAAGACCAAACATTGAGTCGGTTGCCCCGAAAATCATCAATCCGAAGTTCACCAGCGAGAAGGCGGCATAGCCAACCATTCCCACGATGAACATCTTGGTGAGCCTCGGCGATGAGCGAAGGGTTCCGTTGAGGAACAAGAACAAGGTCACGCCCACCACGGCAAGTGTTCCAAACACCGCCTGGGTCACAATGCCATCCCACATGCTGTTGAAGATGGCGGAAATGCCACCGACAAACAGACCTTGCGCTGCCGCGTAGCTGAGAACCAAGCCACGAGACGGGGTCTTCTTGAAGATGTTGACCAAGGCCAATACGAAACCGGCGATTGCTCCGATGAGGGCAAGACCTGGCAGGACCCACCCCACGAGTGCGCCGGCAAGCAGCACGCCGAAGGTGATCAGGGTCTTCATAATGGTGTCGTTGTAGCTCATCCGTCCGGTGTCAGACGGGGTCGCTGCGGGACGGCCATACATCTCATCGAGCTGTTCCAAGCTGATGGGCTGGCGGCCGGTGTCGCTAAAGACAGCCGAACGGCTAAATGCGGGGTTTGATGACGCCATGTCGTCAATCACTCCTTCTAGTCGTATGCGCCCCAATCAGGAGCGCGTATTCAGTGTATTCAGAAGGCTTGAAAAATCCTTCGAGTTAGCCCCAGGCGTAATGAGAATTAGGGCCAGAAGGGGTTTTCTGCCCAAATGGTGAGCAGCGCCGTGATGACCACCGCGTAGCTGGCAAGCCATAGCCAGCCAAGCCCTATCGAGAGCCAGGCAAGAGTGGTGCCAGATTGGTCCGATTGGCGGATTTGGCGAAGGGCAACGTAGCCAAACGGCATTGCCAGAGGGCTTGCTACGAGTGCTGCGAGAAAAGCAAGGATTGAGAGAATGTTCCAGCGCTTGCCGCGGTGGGATGGTGCATCGACCTCATCGACAACACTCTCCGTGTCGGCAGGCATCGTTACGCGGACATCACTCACAGGCCCAGGCTAGTCGGGTCAGGCCTGGTGGGTGGTGGTGCATAGACTGAGTGTCCGATGTCACTTGCCGAATCTCCCCTCCTCGAGGGCCTAAACGACCGCCAAGCAGAAGCTGTCAGCTATCGGGGCCAAGCACTCCTTATTGTTGCTGGCGCTGGTTCTGGAAAAACCAGCGTGCTCACCAGGCGCATTGCCTCACTGATTGCCGGCAAGGAAGCATGGCCGAGCCAAATTCTCGCCATCACCTTCACTAATAAGGCCGCGGGAGAAATGCGCGAGCGCGTCGGTGGGTTCCTCGGTGAAGCAGCGGAGGGAATGTGGATTTCGACGTTCCACTCGGCCTGTGTTCGCATCCTCCGCACCGAAGCGGAGAGATTTGGCTACACCAAAGCCTTCACCATTTATGACTCGGGTGACCAGCGCGCACTGCTCAAGCGCATCATCAGGGAGCGCGGCTCCGATCGCTTAGGGCTCACACCCGCGAGCGTCTCGGGAAAAATGTCGAGGCTGAAAAACGAACTCGTCGATGTGGATGGTTACCGCTCGCGGGTGAACGACTCTGACCCCAACGATGTGGAGTTCTTCCAAATTTGGGGTGAGTATCAGGCTGAACTTGCCCGCTCACAAGCGTTCGACTTCGACGACCTCATCGTGCACACGGTGCACCTGTTTAGGGCGTTTCCTGAAGTAGCAGCGGTGTATCGCAGGCGATTCCGCCACATTTTGGTCGATGAGTACCAAGACACCAACCATGCCCAATATGCGCTCATTCGAGAACTCACTAAGCCTGTTCCACCCGAGCTTGTGCCCGAAGGCGCTCCCGACGATCAACGCCAAAACGGCCTCGCAGCCCCCACCTTGACCGTGGTGGGTGACTCAGACCAGTCGATTTACGCCTTCCGCGGTGCCGATATTCGCAACATCATCGAGTTCGAGCGCGACTTCCCCGGCGCCAAGGTGGTCTTGTTGGAGCAGAACTACCGCTCCAAGCAAAACATCCTCGACGCCGCAAACGCGGTGATCTCGCACAACTTCGACCGCAAAGCCAAGAACCTCTTTAGCGAGAGGGGCGCGGGAGATCCCATTGTGGGATTCACCGGCTATAGCCAGCACGACGAAGCACAATTCGTGGCGGACGAAATCATCAAGCAATTCGATGAAGGCCACCGCTACAACGACATGGCGGTGTTCTATCGAACGAATGCTCAAACGCGTGCCTTGGAAGAAATTTTCATCCGCCAAGCCATCCCCTACCGGGTGATCGGTGGCACTAAGTTCTACGAGCGCCTGGAAGTAAAAGACATGCTCGCCTACCTCCAGGCCATCGCTAATCCCGCGGACACCTTGGCAATGCGACGCATTTTGAACACGCCTAAGCGCGGAATTGGTCCCGCAACCGAATCAACTCTTGTGTCTCACGCAGAAGCTAATGGCATCACGCTCTCCCAAGCACTTGCCGAAGTCGACCAGCTGGGTCTTGGTCCAAAAGTCACGAAGGCAATCGCTGAGCTAAACGCGCTCCTGGTGGAGCTTCGAAGCACCCTTGATCGTGCCAGTGCAGCAGACACCCTGAAGGCTGTAATTGATCGCACTGGATATAAAGAACTCCTCATGGCCTCTGGCAATCCCCAAGAAGAAGCCCGGGCCGAAAACGTGGACGAATTGTTGGCCGTAGCCACCGAGTTCTCCAGGGGCAACCAAGAGGCGGGCTTGATTGAGTTCTTGACCGAAGTCTCACTGGTGGCCGCAGCCGATGAGCTTGATGATTCTCAAGGAACGGTCTCGCTGATGACTCTCCACACCGCGAAGGGTCTGGAATTTGATGTGGTGTTTGTCACCGGAGTAGAAGAAGAGCTTCTTCCTCACCGGATGAGTGCGGCCGAACCAGGCGGACTCGCCGAAGAGCGCCGGCTGTTTTATGTGGGAATGACACGAGCGAAAGAAAAGCTCTACCTCTCACTTGCGATGAGCCGAATGACCTACACCGGTGAACCTCTCGTGTGTGCACCGAGCCGCTTCCTCCAAGAAATCCCTCAGGATCTCATCCACTGGAGGGAATCCGGAATGGGGCAAGCAGCGCTTAATCGTCCTCGCCCGAGTCTTGAGCGAAGCCTTCCGTCTCTGCCCCAAGCTCCACGGAAAAAGAACACCGCGTGGGCCAACCGCATTGATTCGGTGCCCAGAGACAACTCATCACTGGAGCTCGCGGTCGGTGATCGAATCAACCACGATGACTTCGGCGGCGGGTCGGTTACTGCACTCACCGGTGAAGGACCTAAGCGAGTAGCCGAGGTTCAGTTCGACACGGTCGGTAAAAAGCGTTTGCTTGTCAAAATTGCACCGATTTCTCGAGTCGATTAGCGAGGTCTCGGCAAAAACCTTCACGTGAAGAGACTAGGCTTGGGGTGTCTGTTGGGCCCGGTGGTCAAGCTGCCGAGGCTCCATTACACGTCGTGTGAGAGGTTTATCCCCCGTGGATCTATTTGAGTATCAAGCTCGAGACATGTTCGAAAAGCACGGAGTACCCGTGCTCCCCGGCAAAATTGCCGACACGCCTGACGAAGTCTTCGCCGCAGCATCCGAAATGGGTGGCGTGACGGTCGTCAAAGCCCAGGTCAAGACCGGAGGCCGCGGTAAAGCCGGTGGCGTCAAGGTCGCAAAGACCCCCGAAGACGCGAAGGCTGCTGCCGAGTCCATTCTGGGCCTCGACATCAAAGGCCACGTCGTCCGCCGCGTGATGGTGGCCGCGGGCGCAGCAATCGCTGAAGAGTTTTACTTCTCGGTTCTGCTTGATCGCGCTAATCGCTCCTACCTGGCTCTGTGCAGCTACGAGGGCGGAATGGAAATTGAGCAGCTGGCCGAAGAGCGCCCCGACGCTCTGGCCCGTATTGAGGTCTCGCCCCTGACAGGAATCGACTTGGCAAAGGCCAAGGAGATCGCCGTCGCTGCGAATTTCCCTGCAGAGCTCGTGGACAAGGTTGCTCCGGTGTTCGTCACCCTTTACGACGTTTACGTGAAGGAGGACGCCACCCTGGTCGAGGTGAACCCCCTGGTTCTGACCGAGTCAGGCGACATCATCGCCCTTGACGGCAAGGTGAGCTTGGACGAGAACGCCGAGTTCCGCCAAGAACACCACGCTGACCTCGCAGACAAGGCATCGGCCGACCCACTGGAAGAAAAAGCCAAGGCTCACGACCTCAACTACGTGAAGCTCGATGGCGAAGTGGGAGTTATTGGAAACGGTGCAGGCCTGGTGATGTCAACACTCGACGTTGTCGCATATGCCGGTGAGCAGTTTGGCGGCGTGAAGCCAGCCAACTTCCTCGACATTGGTGGTGGAGCCTCTGCTGAGGTGATGGCCGCCGGACTGGATGTGATTTTGGGTGACCCCCAGGTCAAGTCGGTATTTGTCAACGTGTTTGGTGGAATCACCGCATGTGACAAGGTCGCAAACGGAATCGTGAAAGCCCTTGAAATCTTGGGCGACCAGGCCAGCAAGCCCCTCGTGGTGCGACTGGATGGTAACAGCGTCGACGAGGGTCGCCGCATTCTTACCGAAGCGAACCACCCGTTGGTTCAGCTTGCAGAAACCATGGACGAAGGGGCGAGCCGCGCTGCTGAGCTCGCTGCGAAGTAGGGGATTGACCAATGGCAATTTTTCTCGACAAGAACTCGAAAGTCATCGTCCAGGGAATCACTGGTGGTGAAGGGTCAAAGCACACTGCACTCATGCTCGCCTCTGGTACTCAGGTGGTCGGTGGAGTAAACGCCCGCAAGGCAGGCGAAACCGTCACCCACGGCGATGTCACTCTTCCCGTGTTTGGAACTGTTGCTGAAGCAATGGCCGAAACTGGCGCTGATGTGTCGGTTGTGTTCGTGCCACCTGCTTTTGCAAAGTCCGCAGTGATGGAAGCAATCGACGCGGAAATGCCACTTGTTGTGGTGATCACCGAAGGTATCCCCGTGAAGGACACTGCCGAGTTCTTCGCCTACTCGCAGGAAAAGGGCACCAGCCGATTGATTGGTCCCAACTGCCCAGGAATCATCACCCCCGGTGAAGCGCTGGCTGGAATTACCCCCGCGACCATCACCGGAAGCGGACCTATTGGATTGGTCTCGAAGTCAGGAACCCTGACCTACCAGATGATGTTTGAGCTTCGCGATATCGGATTCTCGACCGCCATTGGTATTGGTGGTGACCCCATTGTGGGAACCACCCACATCGATGCTCTCGAGGCGTTCGAAGCGGACCCCAACACCAAGGCAATCGTGATGATTGGTGAAATCGGTGGTGACGCTGAAGAGCGCGCTGCGGACTACATCAGGGCACACGTCACCAAGCCAGTGGTGGGCTATGTCGCAGGATTCACTGCCCCAGAGGGTAAGACCATGGGTCACGCCGGCGCAATCGTGTCTGGTTCGGCCGGCACTGCTCAGGCGAAGAAGGATGCCCTCGAAGCGGCTGGCGTGAAGGTGGGGAAGACTCCTAGTGAGACTGCTCGCTTGATGCGCGAGATTGTCGAAGCTCTTTAGTCCGCGTCACAGCCGCTCGGTGACAGTGCTGACGGCTAGGCTCAAAAGGCCATGAACGCCCGACTTGCGGCTTTAATTACCGCGCTAGAAACGCTTGTCGTTGTGGGTATTGGCGTGGGCATTTTCTTTGCGCCTCTGAGTTTGGTCTGGGCACTCGATGACCAGTTTTCGACCGATTTATTGACCTACTGGCGCGCGTCTGCCGATTTCTGGCTGCTGGGACACGCAGTCCCCATCTCCGTGTCTCTTGATTACGAGACTGCTGCTGCTCTCGGGTTGGCCGGCGGCCAGTCGAACTTTGTGCTCTCCGCAGCGCCCCTGGGTGCTGGGCTACTCACACTCTGGTGGGGATTCCGAATGGGTCGTCGAGACTTAATCCTTGACTACCCGCTTATTGTGTGGCTCGTCGGAGTGGTCACGCTTGCGGGCTTGAGCTATGGAATCCACGTCAGCGCAGCACATTCGATGGCGTCGACTGATCTGATTCAGGCCACCATTCAGCCATCACTGTTTCTTGCTGCGGGGCTCATTGTCGCGTCGTGGACGACGAAGTGGTCACAGGGGCGACAGTGGATGCAATCTGTGGTCTCCGAAGGTGCCTGGAATGTTTTGGCCACCGGCGCCCGCGCGGGAATCGCAGCCGCGTTTGGTCTGATTGCGCTCGCTAGCGTCTTCTTTGCTCTCTTACTCATTACCTCTTACGCAACCGTGGTGGGGCTGTTTGAATCCCTCGGGCCAAGCGTGATGGGGCTGATTGTCTTATTTATTGGCCAACTCGCTCTCATTCCAAACTTTGTGATGTGGATTGCATCGTGGCTGGTTGGACCAGGGTTCTCACTGGGCGCCGCGGCCCATTTCTCCCCGCTTGGTACCGACATCCAAGCCGTCCCCGCCTTGCCCATCTTGGGCTCACTGCCCACAAATGTGGATTCGATTGGCTTTAGCCTTGTCGCTCTCCCAGTGCTCGTCGCTGTGGTCGCAACCATGCTTGCTAAGCGCGCTCAGCCTTCAATGCAGTCGCGGGGCGCACTGAACTCGATTGTCACCGTGGTGTCCACCGCGGTGGTTTCGACAGTGATTGCTGTGGTGGTCTTGAGTGTCCCCGCGGCACTGAGTAGTGGCGCTTTTGGTCCTGGTCGATTCGTCGACGTGGGAATCATTGGCTCAGACTTCGCAACGTGGTGGGCAATTGAAGTGTTGGCCGGCTCTATTCTTGGCGCCCTCGCCTTTGATGTGTGGCGTTGGGTAAGGCTTCAGGACCAGGCTTATTCGGCCACGAGCTCTCGGTAGGCTTGGACGGTGACGACCCGAATTGTTCTCCTGATCTCTGGTACCGGGTCCAACGCACGTTCACTTCTTGACAGCCTCCACGCCTCTGTGGGCGCTGTGGACGCGAGCGTGGTCGCAGTCGGCTCGGATAAGGACGCGCCTGGCTTCACTCACGCCGCCCACTATGGCCTCCCCACCTTCCACGTTCCGCTTAATTCTGGCGATGACAGAGATGCATGGGGTGAGCGCCTAATCGCCGAAATCGATCGGTTTGAACCAGACCTTGTCATCTTGAGCGGGTTTATGAGGCTTGTTCCCTCAAATGTCGTCGAGCACTATTCGCCGGCGCTATGGAACACGCACCCTGCCTATCTGCCGGAGTTTCCTGGAGCTCACGCGGTGGCCGATGCGATGGCTGCGGGCGTGAGCGAGACGGGTGCGTCGGTCATTGTTGTCGACAACGGGGTCGACACCGGACCGATCCTGGCTCAGCGTCGGGTAGCAATTAACCCGGGTGATACTGAAGAAAGTGTCCACGAGCGCATAAAGGTCGTGGAGAGGGAATTGTTATTTGATCTGGTCAGACAGGCCAGTTCAGGTGAATTGACGATAGAGATGAGAGAAAGTGGCCGCGCCCATGACTAAGACCACCATTCGCCGAGCCCTGATTAGCGTGAGCGACAAGACGGGGCTGCTGGAGTTTGCCAAGGCACTTACCGAAGGCGGCGTTCACCTGGTGTCCACGGGTTCGACTGCGGCGACTATTCGAGACGCCGGGATGGACGTGACCGAAGTGGCCCAGGTGACGGGGTTTCCTGAAGCGCTCGATGGTCGGGTAAAAACTCTTCACCCCAGCATTCACGGTGGAATCCTTGCCGATCGCAGGCTGGACTCACACCGAGCTCAACTCGACGAGTTAGGCATCGAGGCCTTCGACCTGGTCGCGGTAAATCTCTACCCCTTTGAGGCCACCATTTCTCGAGGAGCCGACTTCGACGAGGCGATTGAGAACATCGACATTGGTGGACCCGCGATGGTCCGCGCTGCGGCCAAGAACCACGCGTCTGTGGCGATTGTGGTGGACCCCAGCGACTACGACGCGATTGTCGAACAAATCAACACTGGTGGCGTCAGCCTCGAGACTCGCACTGCGCTCGCGCAAAAAGCGTTCGCGCACACTGCGGGCTATGACTCTCTTGTGGCGAGTTGGCTTGCCGGCCAGATTGGTCACACGGCAGTCCACGATGGAGTGACCATGGCTGCGAGGCTTCGTGGTGAGCTTCGCTACGGCGAAAACTCACATCAAAGCGCTGCGCTGTATGAACGCCCCGGAGCGCCGGAAGGTCTCGCCCAGGCTGAGATCATTCAGGGCAAGGCGATGTCGTTTAACAACTACCTCGACGCCAACGCCGCCCTGGATGCGGCCTTCGACCACGAGGGCCCTGCCGTGGCAATTATTAAGCACCAAAACCCTTGCGGTATCGCGACCGGGGAGAGCCTTATCGAGGCCTACCGGGCTGCACACGCCTGTGACCCCGTCAGCGCCTTTGGCGGAGTCATTGCTCTCAACCGCGAGCTCGACGCAGAAACCGCAACAGCAATCGCGGAGGTGTTCACCGAAGTGGTGGTCGCGCCGTCGGTATCTCCCGAGGCTGCGAAGGCGCTCGAGGCGAAGAAAAACCTCCGAGTTGCACTGCTGCCCGAAGGCTTTGCTCGAGAGGCATGGGACCTTCGCCTCATCTCGGGCGGTCTTCTCGTGCAGGAGCGCGATATGTCATTTGCTCCCGCCAGCCAGTGGGAGCTCGTCGCAGGGGAAGCGGCCGACGCCGAGACTTTGTCGTCGCTGGAGTTTGCCTGGCGGGCAGTGAAGTCGGTGAAGTCAAATGCGATCTTGTTGGCTCAGGGCAACGCGAGCGTCGGTATTGGAATGGGCCAGGTCAACCGCGTCGACTCCTGCCAGCTGGCCGTAGCTCGAGCTGGGGAGCGAGCCGCGGGATCCGTTGCCGCCTCTGACGCATTTTTCCCATTTGCCGATGGATTGCAGATTCTGCTTGACGCTGGAGTGAGGGCAGTTGTTCAGCCGGGTGGCTCCGTGCGCGACGAAGAAGTCGTTGAAGCCGCGAAAAAGGCCGGAATCACGCTCTACCACACGGGTGAGCGTCACTTTCTTCACTAGGAAAGAGGGAGAGACCCGATTCGATCGCCATAGGCGGAGTCGCCCACATCGACGAAGCCCAGGTGGTGGAAGAACTCTCCTGGACCGTCGTCCCCTGGAGTCCACATCACGGTGAGACTCTTGCACTCTTGGCGCCGCGCTTCATCGATGACTGCTTCGACTGCGAATCGTCCAACACCTTCACCTTGGTGTGATCCGGCGACAGTGATGCGCCAAATGCAGCAGCGGAGCTCTTCTTTGGGGTGTTCTGGGTCGCAATAGGCGCGAACAAAGCCGACCACCTCGTCGCCCTGCTTGATCACCCGCGACCAGGCCTTGGACGGGTCAATGCCTTGTTCTTCTTGGGTGTAGGTCGTCGGGGTCGCAAATGCCTGTTGTCCTGGGCGCAACTCAAGTCCGTTTGCCGCGACAGCGGTGGAGGCGGAGAGTTCTTCGAGAACGAGATCAGGCATAAATCCAGATTAGAGGCTTATCGGCGCTTGTGGGGATTTATCTCCACGTGAAGATAAATTCAATATCGGGTTAGACTGGTCACGGCGCAATGATCGCCATTTCAAGACCAATTCAGAGGGGCCCTTCGTGGAGAAAATCAAGGTTGACGGTGTCGTAGTCGAGCTCGACGGCGACGAAATGACGCGCATTATTTGGCAGTTCATCAAGGAACGCCTCATTCACCCTTACCTGGATGTCACGCTCGAGTATTACGACCTCGGGATCGAAAAGCGTGATGAAACCGACGACCAGATCACCGTCGATGCAGCCCACGCGATCATTAAGCACGGTGTCGGCGTAAAGTGCGCAACGATTACCCCCGACGAGGCCCGTGTTGAGGAATTTGGCCTCAAGAAGATGTGGCGAAGCCCGAATGGAACCATTCGTAACATCATCGGCGGCGTGATTTTCCGCGAGCCCATCATCATCTCCAACATTCCTCGCCTGGTCCCTGGCTGGAACAAGCCGATCATCGTCGGCCGTCACGCATTTGGTGACCAGTACCGTGCGACTGATTTTGTCTTCGACGGCCCAGGAACCCTCTCGATTAGTTTCCAGCCCCAGGATGGCTCTGAGGCCCAAAGCTTTGAGGTGTTCCAGGCCCCAGGAGCTGGTGTCGCTATGGCGATGTACAACCTCGACGAGTCGATCCGCGACTTTGCGCGTGCCTCGATGAACTACGGTCTCTCCCGCGGATACCCCGTGTACCTCTCGACCAAGAACACCATCCTCAAGGCCTACGACGGACGCTTCAAGGATCTCTTCCAGGAAATCTTCGACGCTGAGTTCAAAGACAAGTTCGAAGCCGCTGGCATCACCTATGAACACCGCCTGATCGACGACATGGTTGCAAGTGCCATGAAGTGGGAGGGTGGCTACGTCTGGGCAACCAAGAACTACGACGGTGACGTCCAGTCCGACACTGTTGCTCAGGGCTTTGGCTCACTCGGTTTGATGACCAGTGTGTTGACCTCTCCTGACGGAAAGATTGTGGAGGCAGAAGCTGCTCACGGAACTGTGACTCGTCACTACCGCGAACACCAGGCCGGCCGCCCCACCTCGACCAACCCGATTGCGTCGATTTACGCATGGACCAGAGGTCTGGCCCACCGCGGAAAACTCGATGGCAACGACGCGTTGATTGAATTTGCCAACACCCTCGAGCAGGTTGTTGTCGAGACCGTAGAAGCTGGTCAGATGACCAAGGACCTCGCGTTGTTGGTAAGCCCCGACCAGAAGTGGCTCACCACCGAGGATTTCCTCGCAGCACTCGACACCAACCTCCAAGCAAAACTTGGCGCTTAACTAGAAAAAATACCCCTAGGGGTATACACTGGGTGTACCGGCGGATACGCCGAGTAGACCTAACACGAGGAGATCTCATGTGCAGTGCAGTGCGTTGTAACCGTTGTGGCAAAGTGACCTGGAGTGGCTGCGGCCAGCACATCGAAGAGGCGCTGAGCCCCTTCGCTCCAGAAGAACTGTGCACCTGCGGGTAACTCGCTGAACACCAGCAGTTCTCTCGAGTTGCTTCGCCAACTCGACACCATCATCGAGCAATCCCTCGATGCCCTGACCTCAGCGGCGTCGGGGGATTCTCTATGCACGCTAAAAGGCGTCAGCGTCCAAGCTGCGAAGTATCACGAGGGCCAAGTGGTCTTCGCGAAGCAGGTAAAAAAGGCGTTTTCGCATAATTCCTCGACAGCGCTCAATGATGTGCGCCAGAAATGGCAGGTAGAAAATCCCGAGGCGTTGAGGGCAGACCCCGGCTGGAAGTCCTACTTCACCGGAGGGGTTGATATGGGTGAGCAGCTGGCTAAGTTGTGGGGCGATAAAACCCAGTAGCACGTGACAGAATCGTTGGAGTGAAGCCCGTTCTTAACTTCTTCCGCACTTATCCGTGGGTATTAGCCGCGTTGATCGTGGGAGTTGTGGGGCTTCTGCTTCCTTTCGCTGGAGCAGAGATCTTTACTCCCTGGATCGTCGGTGGTTTTGCCGGTGTAGTGGCCATTACCCAAGCCTGGGGAATGATCAAATCCATCCTCAAGGGCCACTGGGGGTTAGACGTTCTCGCTGTGACTGCGATCATCTCAACTCTCGCCGTGGGCGAATTCTGGGCGAGCTTGATCATTGTGTTGATGTTGACCGGCGGTGAAGCGCTCGAAGACTTTGCCGCGGTGCGCGCAAAGCGTGACCTTCAGGCTCTCTTTGACCGAGTACCCACCAGAGCACACCGAGTCTTAGCGGACGGATCGATTGAAGACATTGACGCTGACGCAATTGCGGTGGGCGATCGAATATTGGTGCGCCCGTCAGAAATCGTTCCCGTCGATGGGCCATTGCGTTCAGAAAGCGCTGACTTTGATGAGTCGTCTCTCACCGGTGAAAGCCTTCCCGTGTCAAAGTCCACCGGCGATATGGTGCTCAGTGGTTCGGTCAACGGCAGCCGAGCGGTTGAAATTGTGGCGGAAAAAGAGGCCAAAGACTCCCAATTCCAGCGCATTGTCGCCTTGGTCAACGAAGCATCTGATTCAAAAGCACCTCTGGTGCGCTTGGCCGATCGATACGCGGTCCCTTTCACCGCGGTTGCCTACGTCATTGCGGGATTGGCCTGGTACTTAAGCGGCGATGCCGTTCGTTTTGCTGAAGTTCTCGTCGTTGCCACACCTTGCCCCCTGCTGATTGCCGCGCCCGTTGCGTTCATGGGGGGAATGTCCAGGGCGGCAAAGTCAGGCGTTGTGATTAAAGACGCCGGCACGCTCGAGCGTCTCGCCGAAGTGCGTACCCTCGCCCTCGACAAAACGGGAACGCTTACCTACGGCCACCCCGAAGTCTCGGATATCCGGGCGGTCTCCGGCGATGGCAACGAACTGTTGTCGATGGTGGCAAGCGCTGAGCAATATTCATCGCACGTGCTCGCTCACGCCATCGTTTCAGAAGCGAAAAACCGCGGCGCAACACTTGTCGATGCTGACTCTGCCGAGGAAGTTGCCACCCACGGAGTGCGCGCCACCCTCAAGGGCGTTGAAGTAATCGTCGGAAAACCGGGTTTTGTTGCAGAACATGCCTCCGGAGTGGTCGAAGAAGACCTTCAAGCTGGGGAAATTGTGATCTACGCAGCAATTGGCGGAAAATTTGCCGGTGCGATTGTGTTGAAGGACACCATCCGCACTGAAGCGAAGAGCACCCTCGATGCACTCCGCGCACGAGGAGTGGAACAAATTGTGATGGTCTCGGGTGATAGCCAAGCCACCACCAGTCATGTGGCCGAGGAACTAGGGGTTACCCGCGCACACGGTGGCCTGCTGCCAGAAGACAAAGTCACGATTGTGAAGTCGCTTGAGCCGCGAAACGTGATGATGGTGGGAGACGGTGTCAATGACGCTCCCGTCCTCGCCTCAGCAGATGTTGGCGTTGCCATGGGAGCAAAGGGCTCTACTGTGGCCGGTGAATCTGCCGACGTCGTGATTTTGGTCGACAATTTGGAGGTTGTCTACAAAGCATTGAGCGTAGGTAGTCGAACGATTCGCATCGCGCTTCAAAGCATTTGGCTGGGCATTGTGATCAGCGTCGGGCTCATGCTCTTGGCGGCGTTCGGTCACTTGCCCGCAATTTATGGGGCCCTCTTACAAGAAGTCGTTGACCTTGTTGCCATCCTGGGCGCACTTCGCGCGGTTCAAGACCGCGATTAGCGGAAGATAATCGTCCGGATTCCATCCATCAGAATGCGGTGTTCTGCGAACCAGCTCACCGCTTGGGCAAGCGTCCTCGATTCCTCATCCTGACCCACCCGCACCAGCTCAGACACTGATTGAGAGTGGTCTACCCGAACAACGTTTTGTTCGATGATGGGTCCTTCATCCAAGTCTTCGGTGACGAAGTGGGCAGTTGCGCCGATGAGTTTCACACCACGTTGGTGGGCTTGGCGGTAAGGGTTTGCGCCTTTGAAGCCGGGCAAGAACGAGTGATGAATGTTGATGATTTTTCCGGAGAGTTTTTCACACAGCTCAGGGCTCAACACCTGCATATAGCGCGCGAGGACGACGAGTTCGATGTCATGTTTCTCAACCTGTTCGAGCACGCGTTTCTCGAAGGCGGCTTTTTGTGCGATATCGGTCACCGGCATGGACTCGAAAGGGACACCAAAAAACGACACCGTCTCAGACAATGTGTCGTGGTTTGCCATTACAACGGGTACGTCGATGGAGAGGTGGCCGTCTCGTTGCTTGCCGAGTAAGTCGACCACACAGTGCTTGGCCGTCGAGGCAAGAATCAGGGTGCGAAGCGGTCGGCCTACCTCGGTAATGGAGTGGTCCATCTCGTATGTGGCAACGACAGGTGAGAGCTCTTTTTCTAACTCCTCGGCGCTTCGGGGCGTTTCGACCTGGAGGCGCATAAAGAAACGGCCTGTGTCGTGGCTTGAAAACTGTTGCGACTCAGTGATGTTTCCCTCGGCAGCAACCACCGCGCCGCTGATGGCGTGGACGATACCCGGTTGGTCGTCACAGCTGAGGGTGACAATGAGGTGAGACGAATCAGACACCCCCATATCCTAGGCGCCCGCCCGTCGCTGGAGAGGCTCAGCCTCCACCTAATAGACTTATGCCATCGCGACTGGCGTAGGGATGGGTCACCATCGGGGAGCGAATAGGTAGAAGCCGAGCGCCTGGGCAACTGCCGCCAATAAGGGCCGTAGGCCCATGACACCGTAGCCAGAAGGAGATACCGTGAGCCCTGCGCAAGACGCCCGTGCCGCTTCATTCACCGCCCCACTCGAGAGCATCGACCCCGAAATCGCAGAGGTCCTCGAGAACGAACGCGGTCGCCAGGAAAACACCCTGGAAATGATCGCCAGTGAAAACTTTGTTCCCTTCTCCGTGCTGGAAGCACAAGGAAGCGTTCTGACTAACAAATATGCCGAAGGTTATCCCGGTAAGCGCTACTACGGTGGCTGCGAATTTGTCGACGTTGCAGAAAACCTGGCCATTGAGCGGGCAAAGAAGCTCTTTGGAGCTGCCTACGCAAATGTCCAGCCTCACTCTGGTGCAACGGCAAACGCTGCTGTATTGCACGCTATTGCGAGCCCCGGCGACACCATCCTTGGTCTTGAGCTCGCTCACGGTGGACACCTCACCCACGGTATGAAGATCAACTTCTCGGGCAAGGTGTACAACGCCACTGCATACGGTGTGAACGAAGAGTCCTTCTTGATCGACATGGACCACGTGCGTGACCAGGCAAAAGCCCACAAGCCAGCCGTGCTGATTGCCGGATGGTCGGCCTACCCCCGCCACCTCGACTTCGCGGCCTTCCGCGAGATTGCAGACGAAGTGGGCGCAAAGTTGTGGGTCGATATGGCTCACTTTGCAGGCCTCGTCGCTGCAGGTCTGCACCCCTCGCCTGTTCCCTACGCAGACGTCGTCTCCACCACGGTGCACAAGACCCTGGGCGGACCTCGCTCTGGTTTGATTCTGAGCCGTGATGAGGAACTCGCCAAGAAGCTGAACTCGGCAGTGTTCCCTGGCCAGCAGGGTGGACCGCTGATGCACGTGATCGCTGCGAAGGCTGTCGCGTTCAAGATCGCCATGGAGAAAGAATTCAAGGACCGCCAGCAGCGCACCATCGATGGCGCCCAGGCCTTGGCTGCTCGCTTGACTAGCGACGATGCACGTGCCGCAGGTATTGACGTGTTGACTGGTGGAACCGACGTGCACTTGGCACTGGTTGACCTTCGCACCTCTGAGATCAACGGTCAAGAAGCCGAAGACCTCCTGCACGAGGTGGGAATCACCGTGAACCGTAACTCGATTCCGAATGACCCACGGCCCCCGATGGTCACCAGCGGTGTCCGCATCGGAACCCCCGCCCTTGCCACTCGTGGTTTTGGAGGCGAAGAGTTCACCGAGGTCGCAGACATCATCGCTCAGACGCTGATGCCAGGTGCAGACATTCAGGCGCTTTCTGCTCGAGTAAAGGCTTTGGCTGGAAACTTCCCGTTGTACCGGGAACTTTCCTAACCAGAACGGTTCACAGGTGAGCGCACAAGTACTTGACGGCTTAGCGACTGCCAAGTCGATTAAGACTGAGCTTTCCCGCCGGGTAGAGGCTCTTCGAACAAAGGGTCATACCCCGGGTCTTGCCACGGTATTGGTCGGCGAGGACCCTGGATCAAAGTGGTACGTCGCGGGAAAACATCGCGACTGCAATGAGGTGGGAATCTCATCGATTCGAGAAGACCACTCGGCTGACATCACCGAAGAAGAGCTATTGGCGGTGCTGGATCGGCTCAATGCCAACCCAGACGTCACGGGATACATCGTCCAACTTCCCTTACCTCCTCACATTGATGTCGACCGGGTCTTGGAGAGGATCGACCCGGATAAGGACGCAGACGGTTTGCACCCGATGAACCTGGGGCGCCTTGTCAACAAGGTTGCAGGTGATATCGAGTCGCCTCTTCCGTGTACCCCACGCGCGGTGATTGAACTCGTCACCCGCCATGGGCTCGACTTCGCCGGCAAACACGTGGTCGTTGTGGGCCGTGGAGTTACGGTGGGCCGCTCGATTGGTTTGCTCCTCACGAGAAGGGGAGTCGACGCGACAGTCACGCTGACCCATTCCAGGACACCTGACCTTCACGAACACCTGAGCCGCGCGGACATCATTGTGGCGGCGGCAGGTGTTGCCCACATCGTCGGCCCTCAGGATTTGAAGCCAGGAGCAGTCGTTCTGGATGTTGGAGTATCGAGGCAGCGAAACGACGAGACGGGCAAAGACGACATCGTGGGTGATGTGGACCCAGCGGTTGCCGCTGTTGCCTCGTGGGTCTCACCAAACCCTGGTGGCGTAGGCCCAATGACGAGAGCACTACTGTTGAAAAACGTGGTTGAAATGGCAGAGCGTCAGGCAGGAATCAGTAATGGCTAAGTTGTATTTCCGCTACGGAGCAATGAATTCTGGTAAGTCCACTGCCCTATTGCAGGCGGCACACAACTACGAGGAGCGCGGCCAACGCGTCGTCTTGATCAAGCCCCGAGTCGACACCAAAGGTGCCGACCAGATCGTCTCGCGCCTTGGTGTGACCAGAACAGTTGACGTCGTGGTCGAACCCCACGACAACATGGTGGCTCTCGTTGCCGAGCAAATAGATCTTCTCCAGGGACAGACTGGCGAGCGTCTCGCCTGCGTCCTTGTCGACGAAGCCCAGTTTCTTACCCCACGCCAGGTTGATGAGCTCTTTATTGCCGCGGTGCAAATCAATATCCCGATCTTGGCCTATGGAATTCGTACCGACTTCCAAACCGTGGCCTTCCCGGGAAGTCGCCGGATGCTCGAAATCGCACACTCTCTTGAAGAGTTGAAGACCATTTGTCGCTGCGGCCGAAAGGCCGTGTTTAACGGGCGCAAGGTCGACGGAAAGTTCATCTTCGATGGCGATCAGGTCGCAATCGATGGCCAAAATGTCACCTATGAGTCGTTGTGTGGCGAGTGCTACTTGGCAGAAAGCGGTGGAAAGCTCGCATCTGGCTATTCAGCCGACAACGCGATTGGCTTCTCAGAGCCGATGGGGCCAGATTCAGACTTTAGCTAATTGGTCGGGGTGACAGGATTTGAACCTGCGACCTCGTCGTCCCGAACGACGCGCGCTACCAAGCTGCGCCACACCCCGTAAGTAACCGGTTAAGCGTAACCGATATCGTCTCCAACCAAGGTGACGAGGACAGCTTCTGGGGGGCAGGCAAAACGAATTGGAGCGTAAATATTGGTACCAATTCCTGCCGACACATTGAGGTAACTTGCCCGGTTCGCGTGGCGCCACAGATGCAGCCCTCTGGCGTACCGAGTCGGCAAATCGCAGTTCGTGGTCAACGCTCCGACGCCTGGAACACACACCTGGCCGCCGTGGGTGTGGCCGGCAAAAATGAGCTCGGAGCCGTTGGTCACCATCGCGTCTAGTACGCGGCGGTAGGGAGCGTGAGTGACGCCAAGTGAGGTCACTGATCGGTGCGACTTAGCGTTGGTCCCACTTCTCGACTCACGAAAAGCCTCCAGCCATTGAGGCATATGGGCAATTTCATCCTCGCCGTGGTGGGCATCACCCACGCCCACAAATTCAAGCTCTGAGCCCTTAATGGTGAGCGATACGGCTCCGTTATTGATGTCGTGCCAGCCAAGTTCTTGCGTGTAGAGGTGGAGCAGACCCTCAAAGTCCAGCGACTCGCTCACCTCCGTGGCCTGGCTTGGGCCAAACAGATAACTAAAGGGGTTAACCGCGCGCGGCGCCACGCGATCATTAGAACCGTGGACCACAACACCCGGTATGCCTTGAAGTGGTTTGAGGGCTTCTCGGAGGGCCGGGAGCGCGTCTTTGTGGCCGAGGAAGTCGCCTGTTCCAACAATCAAGTCGGGCGGGTTGTCTCCGAGAGCTCGAATCCACGAAATTGCGTTTTTTTGCCACGGAGCTAAATGCAGGTCGCTCAAATGAAGCACTCGGATAGGCTCGCTACCCGCGTCCAGGATGGGGACTTGTTCAACCCGGAGGCGATAGTTTCCCCGCTCCACAATGACGCCCCACGCGGCTGCGCCCACGGCAAGCGCACCCAATCCCCAAAGGGACCGGGAGATAGTGGTTGCAGGAGCTGCCACGGGGCTACTCCAGGGCGGTGTCGGGGTCAGGTGCAGCGCCTGCAGCACACTGCATGGCCACTTCTACGCCGGTGTCTACCTTGACGACCTCGCCGGGTTCTGGAGATTGACCAATAGCGATGCCGTTACCCGTATCGGAGCCAGCCGAGCCTTCTACGCAGTAGAAGTTGATCGCTCCATACATTCCCGCTGCCGAGAGTGCTCCACGAGTTTCCACTTCCGTAAGCGCGGGGGAGATCACATTGGGCATTGAGGTAGAAGGCACATAGCGATCACCCGCGTCACCGTCGGTGTTGACATACACCGTTTGTCCGCGAGCCAAGAGGGTGCCAGGAGCGGGTTCGAAGTAGCTGACTACTCCACCGCCGCCTACTCGGATTTCTAGGTTCAAACCGATGCCGTTGAGCAACAACATGGCTTCATCCACATACATTCCGGTGATGTCTGGCAATTGAACCCCAGAGCCATTCAGCAGCCTCGTAGGAGGAGTGGGAAACGAGTCCCCGCCGTACTGTTCGTTAGCAAGTTGCATGATGGGGCGGAAGATGTCGTGACGCATCACGGTTCCACCGGAGATGTTTCGAAGGCTGGTGTCACCGACGATGTTTCCTACCCACACGGCTGTCGCAACCTCAGTGCTCGAGCCGACCATCCAGGTTTGCACCTGGGAGTCAGTCGTTCCCGTCTTTCCAATTACCGGAACCGTTCCGCCGGGGTTTGATCGCCCACCGGTGCCGCCATTAACTACTCCGCGCATGGGAGAGGCTGCAGCGGCAGCAACATCAGGTGTCACTGCTTGGCGGCAGGTAGTGGTTTGTCCAGACAGTGTCACGCCGTTGGTAGTGACGATGCGGTCGATGATCACGGGGGTGCAGACTTGTCCGCCGTTAGCGATTCCCGCAAACGCGGTGGCCATAGTCAGCGGCGCAATTTCATTGGTTCCAAGAATTGCCGCAGGGTTGGTCTGCAGGGGGCCTGAGTCAGCACGGTGAACGTTGAGTGCTTCGGCTACTCGGCGAATCTCGCACTGGTCGAGCTCTTTGCCGATGGAGGCGTACGCCGAGTTGATCGACCGTACTGTCGCGTCATATACCGTGACCGAGGGAACCTCTAGATTTCCAGAGTTCTTAAACTCCCAAATTCCACCCCAGGGCCCTCCGCCATCTGCACAGGTGTCGAGAAACTCCGCTTGGTCCATTTCAAACTTTGAAGCGTCCACCACTTCGTTCAAGCCGAAGCCGCGCTGGAGCCATGCCAGCAAGGCGAAGATCTTGTAGGTCGACCCGACCTGGAATCCACTGGAGCCGCCATAGGCGCGGTCGGTGTTGAAGTTCACCGCTGTGGTGGTGATTCCACCACCTTCTTCGGTGTCGTTAAAGATCTTGTTTTGGGCCATCGTCAGCACGCGCCCGGTGCCTACCTCCACACTGACGGTGGCGCTACCAAGTTCAAATTTCTCGTAGTCGTTGGGGACCAGTTCCCAAATACGATCTTGAGCTGTCTGCTGCAGCTCCATATTCATGGTGGTGTAGACGTCGAGACCACCCTGGCGCCAGCGGCTTTGGCGCTCCTCAGGAGTTGCACCGAGACTTTCGAAGTTGTCGATGTTCTTTACGACGTAGTCACAGAAGAACTTGGCATAGTCGTCGGCGGCCAAACACCCATTGGTGGGCTCTGCGAGATTGACGAAGTTTCCGTCGACGGGCGTGTTGATGGCTTCGGTGTATTCGGCCTCGGTGATGTACTCCTCGGCGAACATCGCCTGCAAGATCACGTCACGACGGGCTTGGTTCGCTTCGTAGTTGTCAGGAGACGACAGGTTCCTACTGGTGGGGTACTGAACGATCGCAATCAAACTCGCGGCTTCAGCCGGAGTGAGTTCCCACGACTGCTTTCCAAAGTAGAGCTGCGATGCTGCCTGGACGCCGTAGGTGTTTCCACCAAACGCGGCGATGTTGAGATAGGCCTCAAGGATTTCGTCCTTGGTGAAGCGCTTTTCCAAACCAATGGCGAGCTTCATTTCGTTGAGCTTTCGCTCAAAGTCAGTCGCGGTGGCTTGCTGATAGGCCTCCTGGCGTTCCTCCTCAGTGGGCAGGTACAAAGAGCGCTGAACAAAAATGTTCTTAATGAGCTGCATCGTCAAAGTGGATGCACCCGACTGAATTCCTCCGCTGAAGACGTTTCCAAGAACCGCGCGCAGAAGTGATGTGGCATCAACACCAGAGTGTTCGTAGAAACGACGGTCCTCACCGGCAACGGCAGCGCTCACCAGATACGGCGACATGCGCTCGATCGCGATTTCCTCACGGTCTTGCCAGTAGACCTCGGCAATCTTCACGTAGCCCTGGCGGGGACTGTTGGTGCGATAGGCCCAAAGCGTGTTCTTCTCGGCTTGTTCTCCAATGTCGATGTACTCCGGCAGGGCGTCAAAGACACCCACAGCGCTGTTCGCGCCGACGCCTGTGATCGCGAGGGCGGGTGCCACCATCGACGTAATAATGAGGCCGGCTAGAGCGGACATTCCCGCTAATCCAAGGATTGAGGGGAGCACGCCAAAGCGCCTCGGCGAAGAATCTGCCATAGCAGTAGGCTACGCGATGGAAATAAGAGTCAGCTCCTAGAGAGGAAGAGATTATGACGAAGTGGGAATACATCACCACCCCTCTGCTGATTCATAACACCACCGCAATTTTGAATAACTGGGGTGATGAAGGTTGGGAGCTCGTCCAAATTGTGACCGGCCCCGAAGGCGGACTCGTCGCCTATTTGAAGCGCCCCGTGGAAGGAAAATAGTGGGACACATTGATGCTCGTTTGAATGAGCTGGGAATTGTTATCCCTGAGGTGGCCACCCCGGTCGCCTCGTACGTGCCGGCACAAACCACCGGCAACCTGCTCTACACCGCAGGTCAGCTGCCCTTCATAGATGGCGCATTGGCCAAGACCGGGAAAGTTGGTGCTGAAGTGAGCGCCAGCGAAGCGACCGACATGGCCCGCACGTGTGCGCTCAACGCGCTCGCCGCTGCTCAAAGTGTTCTGGGCTCGCTCGACCGCGTCACCAAAATCGTGAAGGTCAATGGATTCGTTGCCTCCACCCCCGATTTCATCGGACAGCCTGGTGTCTTAAACGGCGCCTCGGAGTTACTGGGTGAGATCTTTGGTGATGTAGGTAAGCACGCCCGTGCCGCGGTCGGTGTTGCCGCTTTGCCGCTCGACGCCCCGGTAGAGGTCGAGCTGATTATCGAATTCGCCTAGTCTTCCTCGGCAAGGTTCCCGCGGATCGTCTGAATGACGCTGGTATCCGTGAGCGTCGTCGTGTCGCCGACGTCTCTGTTCTCTGCAATGTCTCGCAGTAGCCTGCGCATGATTTTGCCCGAACGGGTCTTTGGAAGCTCATCCACCAAGTGGATATCGCGTGGTCTGGCAATAGGCCCAATTTGCTCACCCACCCAGGTGCGAAGCTGACCGATCAGTTCGTGATCGTCCATCGTTCCTTTAAACCGCGACTTCAAAATCACGAATGCCACCACGGCTTGACCCGTGGTGTCATCATTAGCGCCCACCACTGCTGCCTCGGCGGTCATTTCGTGGGCAACAAGGGCTGATTCGATTTCCATAGTGGACAGGCGGTGTCCAGAGACGTTCATGACGTCGTCGACTCGACCAAGCAACCAAATGTCTCCATCGGCGTCGAGGTGGGCGCCGTCACCGGCGAAGTAACGGTCGCCAAACTTTGACCAGTACGTCTCGACGTATCGGTCGGGGTCTCCCCAGATTCCACGGAGCATCGACGGCCACGGTTCGCTCACCACTAAGAGACCACCGGCTTCGGCACCGACGTGAGTCCCGTCTTCGCCGACAACATCAATGGTTATTCCCGGCACGGGGACTTGGGCAGAGCCTGGCTTGGTGGATGTGATGCCGGGGAGCGCCGAAATCATGATGGCTCCCGTTTCAGTTTGCCACCAGGTGTCAACGATCGGGCAGGTTCCCCCACCGATGACGTCGCGGTACCACATCCACGCTTCTGGGTTAATGGGCTCTCCCACACTTCCCAGCACTCGGAGGCTCGAGAGGTCAGAACGCTGAGGGATTTCTCGACCAGCCTTCATGAAGCCGCGAATAGCGGTCGGGGCGGTGTAGAAAATGCTGACTTTGTACTTCTCGATGATTTGCCACCAGCGCCCAGGCTCAGGAGAGTCTGGAGTGCCTTCGTAAATGACCTGGGTTGCCCCATTGGCGAGTGGCCCGTACACCACGTAGCTGTGGCCGGTAATCCAGCCGATGTCGGCGGTGCACCAATAAACATCGGATTCGGGGTGGAGGTCAAACAAGTTTTTGTGGGTAAAGGCAGCCTGGGTGAGATAGCCGCCAGAGGTGTGCATGATTCCCTTTGGCTTACCCGTCGTGCCTGATGTGTAGAGGATGAAGAGTGGGTTTTCCGCCTCAAACGCTTCGGCGTCGTGTAAGTAGCTCATCTGAGCCACTTCTTCGTGCCACCAGAGGTCGCGCTCGTCGACCATAGTGACGTCGTTTCCACCGCGCTTCACCACCAGTACGTGTTCGACATTGTGGCCTTCGCCCTCGAGCGCTTGGTCGACCGCGGGTTTCAGTGCGAAGACGGAACCCTTGCGGTAACCGCCGTCGGCAGTGATCACAACTTTGGCATCGGCGTCTTCGATTCGTGCCCGAAGACTCTCTGAGCTGAATCCTCCAAAGACGACAGAGTGAGTTGCACCGATTCGGGCTACAGCGAGCATCGCGATGACAGCCTCTGGAATAAGTGGCATATAGATCACTACTCGATCGCCTTTGTTGACATCGAGAGATTTGAGGAGGTTCGCCGCGCGACGCACCTCGCCGGTCAGCTCTTCATAGCTAATGGAGCGAGAATCACCAGGTTCACCCTCGAAGTGAAGTGCGATGCGATCGCCGCGCCCTTCGAGAACGTGGCGGTCGAGACAGTTGTAGGCGACGTTTAGCTCACCATCGGCAAACCACTTCGCAAAAGGCGGGTTCGACCAGTCCAACGTCTGCGTGAAGGGGGTGTGCCAATGCAACAGCTGCCGTGACTGCTCGGCCCAAAAAGAGAGGCGATCGGCCACGGCTGACTCATAGAGGTCTGGAGTGGCCACCCGATTAGCCACAAAATCAGGCGAGGGTTCAAACCGACGATTTTCGTGCAGCAAGCTGTCAATAGTGTTGTCGCTCATTAAGTAACCTTTCCGCGCCGTTGCGAATTTGTGAGCCAAAAGCCTGGCGCCCTAGTTTAGGCGCCTCTGCCCGGTTGTCCACAGTTCTTGAGTGAGTCGGCTCTCCCGATGGCATCTATGCCACGGTGTGCCGGTGACCAGCCCAGCCGAGTGGAGTTTCCCCGCTTCCCAGACCCCGCAATCATCCGCGTCTATTGCAGCGCTTGGGCCCCTAGCCACCTTGGGTCGAGACCAACGAGTTACTGATGTCTTTGTGGTGGCGGACGGTCGGGTCTTTGCCGATAGGGGGTCGGGGACGCAGTTGGTCAATGATCTGCACCTCCCACCCACTGATGCCATCGCCTTTGCCCGAGCCCTCATCGAAGCGGGTGGTCGACACCTCGATGACGCCTCACCCGTGGTGGATGTTCGATTGGGGCCAGGTGTGCGCGTTCACGCAGCGCTACCCCCAGTGGCTCTGGGTGGAGCCACGGTGTCCATTAGGTTTTCAAGAACCCACAAGGTAGATCTCTCAGAGCTCAACATCGCGTGGGAGGGCACCCAGCGAGAGCGACTCCTTGCCGCAGTGGCGAGGTATGAGACTGTCTTGATTTCTGGGTCCACTGGTAGCGGGAAGACCACTCTCTTAGGGGCGCTGTTGGCGAGAGCCTCACCGCGCGATCGGATCGTGGTTCTAGAAGACGTCGCAGAGCTCGACATTGATCACCCCCACGTGGTCCAACTCGAATGCCGTCAGGCAAACATTGAGGGGGTAGGTGAAATTCCCCTGGATCGGTTAGTGCGTGAGTCGCTTCGCATGCGACCTAACCGACTTGTCGTCGGTGAATGTCGAGGTGCGGAGCTTCGAGACCTACTCTCGGCACTCACAAGTGGCCACCGCGGAGGAGCATCCACAATTCACGCGACCAATGTGGAGTTGTTGCCTGAGCGTATGGAGGCACTCGCCATGCTGGCGGGTCTTACTCCTTCCCAGGTGGCGAGGCAGGTGGCCGCAGCCTTTGACCTGGTGGTGCATCTCAGCGCGGGGGAAGGAGGTGTTCGTCGTGTGGAACTGGGCACGTTCATGGTGGGATCGTCTGGCGAACTGGTGGTTAAACACATTCCCACCGGCTAGGACACAAGACCGGCTTGAGGCAGCTGTCGTCGCCGCGCGACTCTCGGTATTCATTCGCGCAGGCCTGCCTCCGACTCGTGCGTGGAGCGAAGCTGCACGCTTTTCCGGCAGTGAGTCTGTGGAACAGGTCGCCGATGCGCTGAATCGAGGGGTGAGACACAAGGAATCAGTTGAGACTGCGTTGGCAGGAAAATCACCCGCATGGTCTGGTTTGTCGTGTGTGATTACCATCGCCGATGAGGCTGGGGCTCCCTTAGCGGACGTGTTGTGGAGGGTCTCCCAATCGCTTCGCCAACAATTACAGATTGAGCGGGAGCTCGATGTGGTGACGAAAGCACCCAAGCTCACGGTCAGAGTGCTCGTCATACTTCCGTTTCTCGGGCTGCTCATGGCCTCCGCGCTGGGAGTGAACGCCTGGGGTTTTCTCGTGGGCACGACACTTGGTCGAACCAGTGGGGTTGTTGCCCTCGCTCTGCTCATCACTGCGGTGGTGTGGATGCGCACGATGATGGCCAGGGCGATTCCTGCCCCCGGAGATCGAGGGTTACCCTTCGAACTCTTCGCCATCGCCGCGTCGGGTGGAGTACTGCCTGAAATTGCGTTGGAGCGGGTGCGTCTCGTCCTTCACAACCACGACCTTTTCCATGACGATGACGAGCTCAGCGCACTCGCACGAATATCGAGGAGGGTGGGAGTTCCCGTGTCGACTCTCGCTGCTAGCGAAGCGAGTTGGGCGAGGGAGAAGGTTCGCCTCGATGCCGAGGAGGCACATGCCGCGCTCGCGGTAGCTCTGCTCATTCCCCTGGGGCTGTTGATTCTGCCTGCGTTCGTGTTGGTGGCAGTAGTGCCTGTGGTGGTCACCTTGTTGGGTGAGGTAATTGTTCCCTCGACGATTCCTTGGTGACCTTGTCCACACCGTCTCCACTGCTCGACCACCGCACTGTTTTGGCACCAGCTCCTCCGCGCGGCGGGCCACCCGCCATAGTCACCCCGAACTCATGCCATCAATAGAAAGGATCACTCGTGGAAGAAGAATTCAGAGAGGTCGAAGAGTTTTTCCCCGACCGGGGAGCGGCAACCGCCGAATACGCAATTGCCACCATGGCCGCCGTGGGATTTGCGGGATTGCTCGTCGTCATCATGCGAAGCGACGAAGTGCGCCAAATTCTCACCGACCTGGTGAGAAATGCGCTGACCTTTGCAGGCTAACAGGGGATCCATCACCGCCGAATGGGCTCTAGCCCTTCCGGCGGTGATGCTGGTGAGTGGCGCAGTCATCACGGGAATTGGAGTTGGTCTTGATCAGGCTTCGCTCCACCAGGCGGCAGCCGATGCTGCCCGAGCGGCAAGCTTCGGCCTCACTGACGCGGATGTGTTCTCACGAATTCGCGTCACTCAAGGCCCCGAGGTGAGCGTTGACATCACACGAGATGCCACGTCTCACATCGTGTGTGTGGAATTGGCAGGGCCCAGGCGTAGCGCTGTGGCAATTGATCTCCTTCACCCCTCCAGCACAATGTGTGCTCTGTTGCCACCAGAGCTTGCTCGGGAATGAGGCGTGGTTCGGCCACGCTGATGGCCACGTGGCTCATGGGGCTCATTGCTGCGGTTGCCCTGGGGGTGTCGCTCGTGGTCTCCGCTGTGGGCGAGGGCCGGAGGCTCCAACATGTCGCTGACCTCGTCGCCCTGGCCGCGGCAGATGTTGACCAGGGAGTAGTACCAGGAATCGCATGTGACATCGCCTACCAACTGGCGATCTCAATGGACGCAGGCAGCCTGTCCTGTGTAGTGTCGGGTGGCCTTTCGCAGGTGAGCGTCACGAGAAATTGGCGAGGATTTGAGATCACCAAACGCGCGCTCGCGAGGCCATTTCTTCCTCTGCTGTAGAAGGGGTGTGTGTATTCGCCACGGGAGCCCTTGAATCGCGGAAAAGATTTTCTTGTGTATCGTGAGCCCTCGGAACCTGGTCCAACGGCTCACTACGTTGGGCCAGGGGAATCTGGAACAGGAGCAAGGTGTCAGACACTAAGAAACTCGTCATCGTCGAGTCCCCGGCGAAGGCGAAAACCATCGGCAAGTACCTCGGTGACCACTACGAGGTGATGGCTTCTGTTGGCCACATTCGTGACCTTGCGCAGCCCAGGGATCTCCCCGCAGAGCTGAAGAAGACGTCAATGGGCAAGTTCGCCGTCGACGTCGAAAACGGATTCGAGCCCTATTACGTCACCACCGAGCGCGGCCGAAAAACCGTTCAGGAGCTCAAGCGTGCGGCTAAGGACGCCGATGAAATCTTGCTCGCAACAGATGAAGACCGCGAGGGTGAGGCCATCGCCTGGCACCTACTCGAGGTGCTCAAGCCCAAAGTCCCCGTTCGCCGCATGGTCTTCCACGAGATCACTCCAGAATCAATCGCCCAGGCAGCTGAGGGAACTCGCGAGGTCGACCAAGATCTTGTCGATGCCCAAGAAACCAGGCGCATTGTTGACCGCCTTTATGGCTTCGAAGTGTCACCGGTGTTGTGGCGTCGAGTGAGTGGAGCAAAGTCTGCCGGTCGCGTTCAGTCTCCGGCGCTTCGGCTAATCGTGGATCGCGAAATCGAGCGGCGTGCCTTCACCCCAGCCCATTACGCCGACGTTGACGTGGAAGTATCCACGGCGTCCGGCGAGAGCTTTGTGGCCGGTGTTGCCCGGTTGGGCGGAAAGCGCATCGCCCAGGGCCGAGACTTTTCCAGCGATGGCGTCCTGGAAAACGACGTGGTCTTGCTCAACCAAGAGCAGGCAGAAAAAGTAGTGGCTGCACTCACTTCTGCAGGATCCGTAAGTGTTGCATCGCTAGAGCCAAAGCCCTACACGCGTCGACCCGCGGCGCCGTTTACAACTTCAACCCTGCAGCAGGAGGCAGGCCGAAAGCTTCGCTATTCAGCGCAACAAACGATGAGTGTGGCGCAGGGCCTGTATGAAAACGGATACATCACCTATATGCGTACCGACTCGGTCACGCTCTCCGGTCAAGCGGTATCCGCAGCGCGCTCGCAAGCGAGTGAAATGTTCGGCGCATCCTCAATTCCTGATGCTCCCCGCACCTATAAGGGCAAGTCCAAGAACGCCCAGGAAGCCCACGAAGCAATTCGCCCCGCAGGCGACGTGTTCAAAAAGCCCTCTGAACTATCAGGCGCCTTGCGCGCAGACGAGCTCAAGCTCTACGAGCTGATTTGGCGGCGCACTCTGGCGAGCCAAATGGTTGACGCCAAGGGCCAGACCGTGACGGTCACTCTGGATGGGCCCAGTGTGGCTTTGGAGTCGGAGATGGGTATTGAGCTCACCGCCTCGGGAACAGTCTTGTTTGAGCGTGGATTCCTTCAGGCGTATGAAGAAAGCAATGACGACGATAAGGACGATGAGTCCTCGAAGGTCTTGCCTGAAATGTCTCAGGGTCAGTCGCTGAATGTGGGCGAGGTGACCTGGAAAGACCACGAAACCCAGCCACCCGCGAGGTTCACCGAAGCAAGCCTCGTGAAGGCACTGGAGGAGCGCGGCATCGGCCGCCCTTCCACTTACGCATCCATCATTTCGACCATCATTGACCGTGGCTATGTCACCAGGCGCGGATCTGCACTGGTTCCTCAGTGGATTGCATTCCCGGTGATTCGATTGCTCTCCGAGCGCTTTGACGAGCTTGTCGACTACCAATTCACGGCAGAGCTTGAAGAAGACCTCGACCGGATTGCCCGCGGAGAGTATTCGCGGAAAGAGTGGTTGCAGAAGTTCTACTTCGGTGACGATGACCACCGTGGCCTTCACGATGTCGCAAACCTCGCCACCGAGGAAATCGACGCCCGCGAGCTCAACACCATTCACATCACCGACGACATTGCTCTCCGAGTAGGTCGCTACGGACCTTTCATTGAAGTGGCAGATGTAGAGACGGGCGAGCTTCGACGCATCAGCCTCCCACCTGATCTCGCTCCTGATGAGTTGACTCCCACCAAGGCGCAAGAGCTAGTGGATGCTCCTCCCGTCGAAGACCGTGTCTTGGGCGTTCACCCAGAGACGCAGCGCGAAATTGTCGTGAAAAACGGCCGCTTTGGCCCCTACGTCTCGGAAGTGATTCCAGAAGTCGAGGGCGAAGACACTCCCAAAGCAAAGAAGACTGCTGAGAAGCCAAAGACTGCGTCTTTGTTTAAGACCATGGAGCCCGAGTCAATTGATCTCGAGGTGGCGCTGAAGCTTCTGAGCTTGCCCCGTGAGGTTGGGGCCGACCCAGAGTCTGGCGAAATGATTACCTCCCAAAACGGCCGTTACGGCCCCTATTTGAAAAAGGGAACAGACACTCGCTCCCTCGACAGCGAAGAGCTCATCTTTGATATCGACCTGGCCGGAGCGCTCCAGCGCTTCAGCGAGCCCAAGTACGGCGGACGCCGTCAAAGCCAAGCGTTAAAGACTCTTGGTGAGGACCCAGTGTCCGGCAAGCAAATCACGGTGAAGAACGGCCGGTTTGGTCCCTATGTCACCGATGGGGAAACCAACGTGACGGTTCCGCGCGGAATTGATCCAGAATCCATTGATCAAGAAACCGCCGAGCGAATGATTGCCGAAAAGCGCGCCAAGGGCCCCGCACCCAAGCGAGGGGCAAAGAAAGCACCGGCGAAGAAGACCGCGGCCAAGAAAACCACTGCGAAGAAAACCACCACCAAAAAAGCCCCGGCGAAGAAGGCTGCACCGAGCAAGTCGGGGTTGCCAAAGTCCATGGAGCAGGAGGACTAAGTGGCCGGGGTGTTCATCACCTTCGAAGGCGGAGACGGCGCGGGCAAGACCACGCAGTTAGAGCTCGTGAAGAAGTGGCTTACTGATCACGGCCACACTGTGGTGCTCACCCGCGAACCAGGTGGGACTGACGTCGGAGTTGAGCTTCGAAACATCATCCTCCACCGCAAAGGCTTCCTCGCTCCTCGCGCTGAAGCCCTGTTGTACGCGGCAGACCGTGCCCACCACATTCACACAGTTGTTCGCCCGGCCCTTGAGCGCGGAGATGTAGTCATCCAGGACCGGTACTTCGATTCGTCAGTTGCCTACCAGGGCGCTGGACGTGTCTTAGAAGAAAACGAAGTGCGCGACTTGTCGCTGTGGGCAACCGAGAACCTCTTCCCCGATTTAACGGTGGTGTTGGATATTCCTTCTGACGTTGCGAGGGCCCGACGTGACTCGGACAATCGCGTGTTCGATCGATTGGAAGCAGAACCGGATGACTTTCACGAGAGAGTCCGTGAGGCCTACCACCGATTGGCCCAGGCCGAGCCGGAGCGCTTCTTGGTGGTTGACGGGCAGCAAAGCCCCGAGGCCATTAGTGAGCAAATCATTGCCCGCGTCACATCGCTTCTTGGCTAACGTGGTCTTGTGAGCGTCTGGGACGAATTAGTCGGTCAAGAATCGGCCATTGAGGCTGTTCGTCGCGCTGCTGAACCAGGCTCCGATGCGATGACCCATGCGTGGATGATTGTGGGTCCTGCTGGGTCTGGTCGCTCGACACTCGCTCATGCCTTTGCGGCCACATTGATTTCAGAGGGCGATGACGAGCACGCCCTGAAGCTCGTGATGGCGGGGACCCACCCGGATGTGTCCATTCTCGCGACCGACCGAGTCTCGATTTCGATAGATGAGGTCCGAGACCTCGTCACTCAGAGTTATTACGCTCCGTCGACTGCGCGCTACCGCATCATTGTGATTGAAGATGCGGATCGTATGACCGAGCGCACCTCAAATGTGTTGCTCAAAGCACTCGAAGAGCCTCCACCTCGGACCGTGTGGATTTTGTGTGCACCGAGTGTTCAAGATGTGTTGCCCACCATCCAGTCCCGAGTGCGCACGATTACTCTTCGTACCCCATCGGTGGAGCAGGTGGCAGAGCTGATTCACCTGCGGCGCGGAGTCGACTTGGATTTGGCGACCCAGGCGGCACGGGAAGCCCAATGCCACATCGGTATGGCGATGCGTCTAGCAACGGACGAAGACGCGAGGAGTCGCCGCGACGAAACAGTCGAAACTGTGCTCGGATTACAGACGGTTTCCACCGCAGTGAAGGCAGCGGCTCATTTGATTGCGCTAGCTACGGCCGATCAAAAAGCGCTTCTAGAAAAACTGGACCAAGAAGAGCGGGAAGAAACCCTTCGCACCCTGGGCGTTGCCCCGGGTGCAGCAGTCCCTGCGGGGCTTCGCGGAAGTGTCAAGCTGCTCGAGGAAAACCAGAAGCGTCGTGCGACGAGGAGCCTTCGCGATGGTGTTGATCGAATCGCGACAGACATCACCTCGGTACTGCGCGACATTTTGATGATTCAGCTCAACACGGGAAGTGACTTGGTGAACCAGCGCTATCTCGCGAAACTGGAGCAGCGCGCAGCATTGACAAGCGTCCAACAGACGCTGTTTGCCATTGATCAGATTCAGATCGCCCGTGATCGCATCGCGGCAAACACCCCACCCCAGCTAGCGCTTGAGGCCATGTTGATTGCCATCACGGGCCGAGTTCCCATCGAGCTCATCGACGCACCCTAAGCAGCACTGAACCTGGCGTGCGCACACTCGACCGGTAGGGTTAAAGAACCGTCTGTCCGGTTTACCGCTCCCAGAGTCGTGGACGTACCGAGACGCTAGCGCCGAAAGGTGCTCGATTCCGACGTGTAATCCTCGTGATTCGAGGTGTTCGATCAACCGAAGGTAAGTAATGACTGCAATTTCCATGCCCCAAGACGACAAGAAGCGCTACGCGCCTAAACCCTCTGTGGTGACGGCTCTGCGCACCCCGCGCATCTTGACGAAGGAAGTACTCGCGGGGCTCGTCGTGGCATTGGCGTTGATCCCAGAGGCTATTTCGTTTTCGATTATTGCGGGCGTTGACCCGCGTGTGGGTCTGTTCTCATCGTTTGTCATGGCCGTCACTATTGCCTTTTTGGGTGGCCGCCCCGCAATGATCACTGCTGCCACCGGTGCGATTGCTCTAGTCGTGGCACCCGTGGCTAGGACCTATGGGATGGACTATTTCATCGCGACGGTGATTCTTGCCGGTGTGCTCCAAATTGTCCTGGCAGCTCTGGGTGTTGCCAAGCTAATGCGATTTATCCCCCGAAGCGTGATGGTCGGTTTTGTTAACGCCCTAGCGATCTTGATCTTTATGGCCCAGCTGCCTCACCTGATCGGTGTTCCCTGGCTCGTCTACCCCTTGGTCGCAGCGGGGCTGTTGATCATGGTGGTCATGCCGCGGCTGACCAAAGTTGTTCCTGCGCCATTGGTGGCCATCGTGGTGCTGACGGGAATCGTGATTGCAAGCGCACTCGTGGTTCCCACCGTCGGCGACGAGGGGGAACTTCCGCGCAGCCTGCCGGAGCTCTTTATTCCCAATGTCCCTTTTAGCCTCGAGACGCTGTCAATCATTGCCCCCTATGCGGCGGCGATGGCAGTGGTGGGGTTGATGGAGTCCCTGTTGACGGCGAAATTGGTGGATGAAGTAACCGACACTCACTCGAGAAAAACTCGCGAGGCGTGGGCGCAGGGTGTGGCCAATGTCGTCTCTGGATTCTTTGGTGGAATGGGCGGCTGCGCGATGATCGGCCAGACGATGATCAACGTGAAAGCCTCGGGGGCTCGCACCCGCATCTCGACCTTCCTCGCGGGGGTCTTCCTGTTAATCCTCGTCGTGGGCCTTGGTGACCTCGTCGCGGTTATTCCTATGGCGGCGCTCGTCGCGGTGATGATCATGGTCTCTGTTGCCACCTTCAACTGGCACAGTATCCAGCTCAAAACCCTTCGCACGATGCCCAAGAGCGAAACCGGTGTGATGCTCACCACCGTGATTGTGACTGTGTGGACCCACAACCTCGCGATCGGAGTAATCGCAGGAGTTCTCGTTGCGATGGTGTTGTTCGCCAGGCGAGTTGCCCACTTCGTATCGGTCACCAGGGACTTCCCGAACGATGATCCGTCGACAGTGCACTACACAGTCAATGGCGAGTTGTTCTTTGCCTCCAGCAACGACTTGACCACATTGTTTGAGTATTCAGAGGACCCTGGCCGCATTGTCATCGACATGACTGATTCCCACATTTGGGATGCTTCCACGGTTGCCGCGATTGATTCGATCGTGACCAAATACGAGGACTATGGCAAAGAAGTGACCCTGGTAGGGATGAACGATGCCACTGCCGCGTTCCATGGTCGATTGAGCGGCGGAATGGGCGACGGCGTCTAAAGAACCATCACCCCCGGCCCGCCCTTCTTGTCGGTTACGATATGAGAGCCGGTTTGCCGGTTGGCCGCCTTAGCTCAGTCGGTAGAGCGTCTCACTCGTAATGAGAAGGTCGCGGGTTCGATTCCCGCAGGCGGCTCAGTTGTTCACACACCGCCTATCCGCGTAGCCTGAGAGCTGTCCCGATTGAGAGGGAGGCGAGCAGATGATCAATTTTCTGCGTGTCCAATGGCTCGCAATTATCGCCATTCTTCTCGGCACCTTCGGTCTTGCTTCTGCATATAACGTGAACCGACCGGAAACCACCTTGGAGGTGGTTCGACAAATTTGTGTAGATGGCGATCAGGGAGAGCAAGGTCTTCAGGGCGAGCCAGGTGAGCCAGGTGAGCCAGGAATTTGTGGCCCGGAAGGTGATGAAGGTCCCGCTGGACCCCAGGGAGAAGTGGGACCGAGGGGTGCGACCGGAGCGCAAGGCGAACAAGGGGTTCAAGGTCCCCAGGGAATCCAGGGAGATGTGGGCGCTCGCGGACCTACAGGAGCGACCGGACCAGAAGGTCCAGCGGCGGCAGAAGTGTCCTACACCGTGGGCGGTGGAACTATTGGCGGTACTGCCCCAACCTTTACCGGGACCCCTCTGTTTTATGGATCATCAATACGAAATGGCGATCTTGTGTTTGTCCGTGTGCACGTGAATTTCGACAACATTACGAATTTTGGCTCCGGGCAGTATTACGTAACTTTGCCCTACCCCTCCAAGTACTCGGCCACCATTCGTGGCGGTTACATCACCGACACCTCAAAGGCGGCCCACTACGCAATTTCAGGAGAGGTTGAGGCAGGCGAGACCCGGTTAACGCTCTGGTATTTGAGCGGAGGCGAGGACGAGCCGTTTGAGGATGGAAACCCTCGGAATCTCCAAACCACTGACGAGTTCCACATTGCGGGAAGCTATATTGCCGAAGCCCAGTAGGGGAGTTAGGCAATCCGCCACTAAAGTGGCGACGTGTCGACGACCCACAGCCCACTGAAAACGTTCCTCGCAGTTCTTGCAAGCATCGTCTCCGGTATTTTCGTCTCGATTCAATCTCGTCTAAACGGTGAATTGGGCCTGCGCTTAGAGGATGGTTCTCTGGCGGCCCTCATTTCTTTTTCCTCAGGGCTGCTCATTCTGGGCACTCTGCTGATGTTTTCGCCAGTGGGTCGCCGAGGCGTCGTCGCAGTTTTTGCGCAGATCAACGCGGGTTCTATTCCTTGGTGGACGATAGCGGGGGGACTTGCCGGGGGTCTCCTGGTGCTCACCCAGGGACTTGTTGCGGGTGTTTTGGGAGTCGCACTCTTTAGCATCGCTGTCATTGCCGGCCAGACACTCGGCGCGGTCGCCATCGATTCCCGTGGGTTAATCGGCATGGTGAAGATTCCTCTCACGGCCACCCGGTTCGTGGGTGTGGTCTTGGTCGCCATTGGAGTAGTCACCACGGTGGGCCTCTGGTCAGGAGCAGGCGATGTGGGCTGGGCAATTGTGTTGCCACTCGTCGCTGGCGTGGGGACGGGCTTCCAACAGGCGCTTAACGGAACGGTGAAGAAGGTGTCTGGATCTGCCCTCGCTGCGACCTTCATCAACTTCGCCGCGGGGACAGCAATTTTGTTGCTGATTACCGCTGTGATGAGCCCGCTCAGTGGTGGCGGGGGAGAGTTCCCCACGAATTGGGTGCTTTATTTGGGTGGGTTCGTCGGCACGATTTTTATCGCGATTCAAACCGTCACGGTGAACCACATTGGAGTCTTGGGTCTTGGAGTCAGCCTGGTAGCCGGCCAAGTGTTGGGATCGCTCACCCTTGACCTTCTTGTCCCGGTGTCAGCTCACCCGATTACCGCGGTGACGGTCTTTGGGGCAACGCTCACTGTGATCGGGTCAGTTGTTGTGACCGTGACCAGGCAGAAACCTGTTTAGGCCTCAGGCTCGAAGGTGAGCGAGAGCGAGTTGGTGCAATAGCGCTGCCCTGTTGGCGTATTGAATGCGTCATTAAATAGGTGGCCCAAGTGGCCACCGCATTTCGCGCACAAGATTTCGGTGCGTACCATGCCGTGAGAACGATCTTCTCGAACGTCAATGAGATCTGGGCTGATGGCATCAAAAAACGACGGCCAGCCCGACCCCGACTCGAACTTGGTGTCGCTGGAGAATAAGGCTTCCCCACAGCCGGCGCAGTGGAAATGCCCGGGACGCTTTTCTTCCAGAAGTTCACCTGTCCACGCAGGTTCTGTTCCTGCCTGGCGCAACACATGGAATCTCTCGGGGGAGAGCTCGGCTTTCCACTCATCATCACTTTTATTCACCGGGTAGTTCATGGTTTCTCCTCGTCCAGGCCGTCTTAGGTTCGGACAATAGACTTTTTTTGTGGATATCACCTGGGAGTCAAAGCGCTTTAGTGAGTGCACGGCTGACGATGTATTCGAGTTCTCGAAGCTTCGCACCGACATCTTTTTTGTCGAGCAGCAGTGCAACGAAGAAGAACTTGATGCGTGGGATCGACACCCTGGCACGGACCACGTGTGGGCCAAGGTGGGTGACCAGATGGTCGGTTACGCCAGGGTGGTACGTCGAGAAGAAGGTGATGCGATCGATCAGAGCGTCACCACCAGCATTGGCCGTGTAGTCGTCGATAAAGATTTTCGAGGTCAGGGGATTGCAAACGATCTGGTTGCCAAATGTCTCGAGCTCACCGAAGGCGAAGACGTTGTCTTGCATGCCCAGGAGTATGTGACGGCGTTGTATGCCAGGAATGGCTTTGAAGAATTTGGCGATCCCTTCGACGAGGCAGGAATAGTTCATCGCCGAATGCTCAGGCGCGCACAATGAACCATCGCATTACTGCGCTCGGTCTCGCAGCACTCATCATCGGGGGTGTGAGCACCCCCGCCATGGCTAATGAAACTGAGGCGCCAGTTGATGCCTGCCAGGTGACGTCCTGGAATGCGCAGTGGGGTATCAAAGAATCATTTCGCTCCTATCTCTCAGGAGCTATTGCCCAAGGGGAGTGGACTACGGCAGGGGGCGTGAGCTACGACACCCCGACATTTATCGTTGACGGCGAATCGGGCTGGCTGAGTCCCGATGGCCAGGCCGGTGAGTTGGTCGCAGAGGGCTCTATTCGTTTCTATGGGCACGGCGGCATCCTCGATCAGACCCTTTCTTCTCCCACACTCGTCATTGGCGACGACATTCACCTGGTTGTTGATGTTGTCGGAGATACGAGAGAAGGCGTGAGCGTCAATCAGGCCCTCGTGCCCTTCGTGGAGGTGACCAAGCGTCCCACTGTTGACATCGCTTCGTCGACGTGGTCGCTGGTGGAGGCCGCCACTGTGCTCACCGAAGCGGGAGCGGATGCTTTTGGTAACTACCCCGCCGGCACCGACTTCGATCCCATCACCGTTACCGCCGAAGTCGAGCCAGGCTGTTTGACCAACAACTCCGGCCCGCTTGCTTGGGTGGTCAGTCTGAGCGTTGTCGCGACGGCACTGGGCGCCGCAGTTACGGTGTGGGTGCGTAGACGGCGCGGGTCAGAGCGTCCAACACCGCAGGTGTCCTAGGGCCAAATCCCAACACAACCGAGTCGGCCATGTCGACAAATCGTTTGTTCTGACCAGCCGTAGTGAGACCAATGGCGGGTTTCTTCACGATCAGCTCGTCTACTCCACCCACACTCTCGAGCCCCCCGGACATCACCAAAATGAGGTCGGGGTTTGCCTGAATGAGCGCCTCGTCCGTCATCGGACGAAGGCCTTCCCAGCCAATTTCGCCGGCAACGTCGATGCCGCCCAGTGCTTCGATGAGATCTCCCGCACCTGATTCGTCGCCGAAGAGGTAATAGATTCCGTTTGCTCCGCGCAGGTAGAGAAAGACCATCCGGAGTCGTCGCTCCGTATCGCGTGGGATGTTGGCGGCAATCGTGTCGCGAACACTCTGGATTTCGTCGGTAATGCGCGCGGCGAGCTCCTGGCCTAGTTCGTCCTGGCCGAAGATCTGAGCAATTCGAATCGCTTGTTGGGGGGCTTGTTCGAGCCCCGCGGGTTCGCGCACAAACACCAATGTGATTCCCGCATCGCGAAGTTGCATCATCACGTCAATAGGGCCGACTGTTCCGTCGGTAATGACCAGGTCAGGGCGTAGATCTAAGACGGATTCGATGGAAATGGAGTGTCCGCTGCCCGTCACCACGGGTAGGCCTTCGGTGCCAGGAATGGTGGTGGAGATATCTCGTCCCACGAGCCGGTCCCCATAGCCAAGGCCCCACACTGTCTGGGCAAGTGAGCCCGACATGTCGACAGCGATGATGCGCTCCGCTGTGGAAATGGTGACCTCAATGTCGCCTGCAAGGTCATTGGAGGTGACCGTGGTGGGAAGTGCGGGAGCGGGGGCTTCGGCAGAAATGGGCTCGAGTGAGTGTGGCCCAAGCACTGCGGTGGAGGGTCCTTGCCAGCTGCGAGGGTCGTCTAGCCAAGCGATATCGGCCAAATCGGGACGGTTTTCATCGACTGTGGCAACTCCAGCAGCACCAGAGTAGGAGCCTGGCTGACATCCCGACAACCCCGCGGCAACCACAGCAATCATGCTGAGGGCGAGCCCTGCTGTAAGGCGAGAAATCGAATTGTGCACAGTGTTTTAAGCCTACGCGCGCCACCTGGGTTTCAGCTTGCCGCGACCTATCATGGAGGAGATGTCACAGCATTCTTCGCCTACTCCCCAGAACACACTGGGTGATGACGACGCGGCATATCTCGAATGTGAGCGTGAGTACTGGGCGGTTGGGCCAAAAAAGGAACAGGTCGTTCGTGAGCGATTCAATGTTTCTTTGCCGGTGTACTACCAGCGCCTCTATCGCATCGCCGCGACGCCAGAGGCATGGCGATATGACCCCGTGTTAGTGCGGCATATCCACGACACAGCAGATGACGTCACTTCTAAGAGATTGACCAGGCAGGGGAGCACACATGGCTAAAAACATGAGATTTTTGCCTGATCGATTCGACGAGGTCCCCCAGGAAGAGGGCTACATCGGAATCCGTCGAGCCCAGCGCTCGAAGACGTTCTGGCTTGTCCCCACTGCGATTGTTGCCGGTGTCAGTGTCGTTTTGATTGCCATTGGCATGGTGGTGGTCCAGCGCGCGGATGACCGGCTTCAAATTTCCCCAGAAGAAATTGCACTCGCAGAACCAGAGCCCACTGCCGCTGAAGAAGTCGCTCCTGAACCAGAACTTGAGCCCGAACCAGTCGAGCCAATCATCAACCCCACTGCTGATGAGGCCGACGGATTGACCATCACCATCTTGAATGGAACCGACACCACGGGTCTTGCAGCGCGGGCGGGAAACCTGCTTGATCGTGAGGGGTGGCCTGAACAAACTCGCACCAATGCCGACGAGCAGGGAGTGACCGAAAGCCTCGTTGCTTATCAGGATCCAGACGACGAAGCCCTCGCGCAAGGTGTGGGAGAAATCCTTGGCATTTCTGAAGTTGTCCAGACCGACAACTACCCTGGCGCGCGAATCACCGTGCTCGTTGGCTCCGATTTCACCGGAAACTAAAGCCATCATCGGTAGTGTGACGGGCGAGGGAGGTCCCATGACCACCAAATTGATGTCCGCAATTGCCCTGGTAGGGCTTCTTGGCCTTGCCGGCTGCGCTTCTGGTTCCGAGCCTGCGCTCGAAGTCGACGAGAATGCTGCGAGTTCAGAATCGACCACTGAGGCCGATTCTGGAATTACCGTTGACGCAAACTTGTGGCCGCTAACTGGGCTACCTCTCGATGGTGGAGACTCGACCCTTCCCTCTCTCGCGGCAAAGATCGACAACCACCCGTTGGCCAGGCCCCAGGTAGGCCTTGACCAAGCGGACATCGTGTTCGAAGAACTCGTTGAAGGTGGCATTACCCGATACGTCGCGGTGTGGCACTCCACTCTTCCTGAAGAAATTGGGCCAGTTCGCTCTGTGCGACCCATGGACCCCGACATTGTCAGCCCCTTCGGCGGCATCCTCGCGTATTCGGGCGGACAGCAGCGCTTCATCGAAGCAATGCTCGATGCGCCGGTGGCCAGTGCGATTCACGGCCAAAGTGATGTTCAAGACTTCTTCTACCGCTCGACCACCACAACGGCCCCACACAACGTGATCGTTCGGGCTCCCGACTTGGTGGCGTACTTCGCTGACCGGGCAGGACCCGCCCCCCAATTCAACTTTGCTCCGAACACCGAAGCCTCCAGTGCTGTGAGCGCGGGAGAGGAGCTCACCTCGATGCGAGTGCTTCTGAGCTCGTTCTCTGCACCCTCATGGGAATGGTCAAGCGAGGATGCAGTGTTCTATCGCAGCCAAACCAACGGTGCTGCTGATCTTGCAATCTCTGGTGAGCAGTTGTCTGCAGACAACGTCATTGTCTTGTTTGTTGATATTCAGGTCATCCAAGACATTCCGACCACCAACTTGGTCGATCAAGGCGAGGGCTACGTCGCCACCGGCGGAAAGTACCTACCAATTCGATGGTCAAAAGCAGCAAGCGACCAGCCCATTGAGCTGATGGACAGCTCAGGGGCCAGAATTCTTCTTGCTCCTGGCCACACCTGGATAGAGCTCGTGCCCGGAGCGGGCTCCGGTGTGCCTGAGGGCATCGTCACTATCCAGTAAAGAGCTGAGAAGGAGCCCGATGGGCTTGCACTCTTAGTCCGAGAGTGCCAAAATTATTTAGCACTCGCATACCGTGAGTGCAAATTGCTAACTCACGCTAGACGTCCAGGAGGGACGAGAAACTGACATGGCAAAACTAATTGCTTTTGATGAAGAGGCCCGTCGCGGTCTTGAACGCGGACTCAACATCCTTGCTGACGCCGTAAAGGTGACGCTGGGACCCCGCGGCCGCAACGTCGTACTCGAGAAGAAGTGGGGCGCCCCCACCATTACCAACGATGGTGTCTCCATCGCTAAGGAAATCGACCTCGATGACCCATTCGAGAAGATCGGTGCCGAACTGGTTAAGGAAGTTGCCAAAAAGACGGATGACGTCGCTGGTGACGGAACCACCACCTCGGTCGTTCTTGCTCAGGCCATGGTTCGCGAAGGTCTCCGCAACGTCGCAGCAGGTGCTGACCCAATCAGCGTGAAGCGCGGTATCGAGAAGGCTGTCAACGCCGTCTCCGACCAGCTGCTCAAGAACGCTAAAGAGGTCGAGACCAAGGAAGAAATCGCCGCTACCGCGTCGATTTCTGCTGCTGACCCCGCTATCGGTGAGCTGATTGCTGAAGCAATCGACAAGGTCGGCAAGGAAGGTGTGGTCACCGTTGAGGAGTCCAACACCTTCGGAACCACCCTCGAGCTGACCGAAGGTATGCGCTTTGACAAGGGTTACCTCTCGGCCTACATGGTCACCGACCCCGAGCGTCAGGAAGCGGTCTTCGAAGACCCCTACATCCTGATCGTGAACTCCAAGATCTCCGCGATCAAGGACCTCCTTCCCGTGGTTGACCAGGTCATCCAGTCGGGCAAGCAGCTTCTGATCATCGCTGAAGACGTTGACGGTGAAGCACTGGCCACCTTGGTGGTCAACAAGATCCGCGGCATCTTCAAGTCGGTAGCTGTGAAGGCTCCCGGCTTCGGCGACCGCCGCAAGGCCATGCTGCAGGACATCGCCATCCTCACCGGTGGTCAGGTCATCAGCGAAGAGGTTGGCCTCAAGCTCGAAAACGCCACCCTCGACCTGCTGGGCCGTGCCCGCAAGGTCGTCGTCACCAAGGACGAAACCACCATTGTGGAAGGTGCCGGTGACTCGGAGGCAATCGCAGGTCGCGTCAAGCAGATTCGCTCTGAAATTGACAACACCGACAGCGACTACGACCGCGAGAAGCTCCAGGAGCGTCTGGCCAAGCTCGCCGGTGGTGTTGCAGTCATCAAGGCTGGAGCCGCAACCGAGGTTGAGCTCAAGGAGCGCAAGCACCGCATCGAAGACGCCGTGCGTAACGCCAAGGCTGCTGTGGAAGAGGGAATCGTCGCCGGTGGTGGCGTGGCCCTGATCCAGGCAGGAACCAAGGCTCTCGAGAAGCTCGATGTCACGGGTGACGAGGTCACCGGTGTGAACATCGTGAAGGTTGCTATCGAGGCTCCGCTGAAGCAGATCTCCTTCAACGCAGGCCACGAGCCTGGTGTTGTGGTCGAGCACGTCCGTGGTTTGAAGGTCGGTCACGGCCTCAACGCCGCAACCGGTGAATACGGTGACATGCTCGCTGCAGGAATCGCTGACCCAGTCAAGGTGACCCGCTCAGCTCTGCTGAACGCCGCCTCGATCGCTGGATTGTTCCTCACCACCGAAGCTGTGGTTGCTGACAAGCCTGAGCCTGCTGCTCCGGCTATGCCAGACCCCAGCGGTGGAATGGACTTCTAAGCAAGAAGCATTCAACACTGTGGGCCAGCGCATTGCGCTGGCCCACAGTCGTTTAAGTACTCGTTACGGTTTCTCCAGGGTGACGCGTGCGACGGTTCCGCCTGATTCTCCAGGGGTGAGGCTGACTGATCCACCGCTTGCTTGTGCCAATTGGCGCACAATCGCAAGGCCAAGGCCTGTGCCTTCGTGCGTGGCATTACCCCGCCAGAAGCGGTCGAAGGCTCGGTGAGCATCGGCTGCGGCGATGCCGGGGCCATTGTCTGTCACCGAGATGACAACGTAGGAGAGTTCTTCGGTGACTGTCACGTCGATTGCGCCGCCATCGGACAGAATCGATATCGCGTTGTCGATGAAGTTGTCGACAATCTGTTCAATTGCGGTAGGAACGGCCAGGGCTCGAGCTGATCGAGGTGCGTGGCAGGTGAGGGCAATTCCTGCCTCTTCGGCGAGACTCGACCATTCCTCAACCCGCTGTCGAACGACTTCTGCGGCATCGACGTCTTCGCGGGTCAAGGATTCAGAACTCGCTCGGCCTAGCGCTAAGAGCCCTTCAATCAAGCGGCGCATGCGAGATATTTCAGATTCGATTTCGTCGAAGCCCTGCTCGGTTGCTTTGGTTGACTTGACCTTGTCGCGCAGCCGCTCGATTCGAAGCTGAAGCGCGGTGAGAGGGGTGCGCAATTGGTGTGAGGCATCGGCGGCGAATGCTTTTTGTTCGCCAACCAGGAGCTCCAAGCGGTTGGCCATCAAGTTAAATGCCGTTGACACGTCACGCAGTTCTTTCGGGCCCTTGGGCTCGGGGGCCCTGGAGCTCAAGTCTCCCTTCGAGAGCCTGTTTGCGGCCGCTCCTAGTTGGTTGAGGTTTCTCGAGAGCACACGGGAGAGCACAATGGCCAAGACCACCGCAAAGAGCAGGGTGACTAGCGCCACGAGATACACTCCGATGAGCTGCCGGTTCACCGCATCGTCGACTGCCGATTCTTCGAAGGTGAGCCTGACCGCGCCGACGACGTGTTGGCCGCTGTAAATGGGCACTGCGACGTAAACTAGCTCAACGCCAAGGGTTTCGGAGAAACGGTGGCCCGAGACAACTCGTCCGGCAAGCGCCTCGATAATCTCTGGCCTCGTCCCGTAGTCCAGGCCTTCGCGAGAATCGTCTGGGTCGTTTGTTATTTGTGCGATGCCCTCGTTGTCAACAATGACGACTCTTGCACCGCCTTCATCTCGATAGGCCACCGCGAGGTCTCTGGTGATAGCAAGTTCCTCGGGTGTGCCATTTTCGAGGCCCTCTTCGGCGCGGCCGCCCAAAATAAAAGCGTCGCGTTGGAGCTGGGTGATGAGTTGATCCCTCTCAACTCCATACAGGTAGAGACCAAACGGTAAATCGGAGAGCAACAGGGCCAAAACGCTCACTCCCAGGAGGGCAAACAGGAATAAGCGTCTCATTCGGGGGCCACGAGCCTAAAACCAACGCCCCTCACGGATTCAATCCAATCGGGCGAGCCAAGTTTCTTGCGTAACGAGGCGACGTGGGCATCCAAAGTCTTCGTGCTTCCGTACCAGTTGATGTCCCAGACGTCGCTGAGAATTGATTCTCGCTTGAATACAGTTCCTGGCTCTTGGGCGAGGTAGGCCAGAACATCAAACTCTTTGGGGGTGAGGCTTACTTCTGAAGCGTGAACCTCGACTCGTCTGGTTCGGGAGTTAATCGAAAGGGGCCCGAGCGTCACTTCTTGATCGATGGGCTCAGTCGCTGCTGAGCCTTGCCGGCGAAGGATTGCACGAATTCGTGCGACAAGCTCGCGAATTCCGAAGGGCTTCACCAGGTAGTCATCTGCTCCAAGCTCGAGCGCCAAAATACGGTCCGATTCATCTGGTCTGGCGCTTGCAATGATGATGGGCACCATTGACGTTTCGCGGACACGGCGTACGACTTCACCGCCGTCCATGTCGGGCAGCCCCAAATCTAAGACGATGCAGTCGATGGAGTCTTCGGCCAAGATTGCCAGCGCTCCAGAGCCCGTCTCGGAATGACGAGCGTCCCAGCCCACAGTCTTAATTGCTTCGACCACTGACTGGGCGATACTTCGATCGTCCTCGACTACCAATATGCGCACACTCCATTGTTTCCCCTTACGCAGGATTTTGCAGAGCCTGTGCGTCGATTACCTGATTTCTTGGACAAATCTTTGACGTCTCGGCAAGAAAGTAGGGGGTTTTCGTCGTAGCGTTAAGAGATGAACACCCAAGCGATAGTCGGTGCTGTGATCGCCGCGACTATGGGAGTGGGGACCGCAACGGTCGCCACCAATGTTCAACTTCTCGCTGCTCCGTCTGGGAATTCAATTGAGCAAGCCAGTGAAGTGTTAGTCGACGAAACCACAATTCTCGATGCTGACCCAGCAAACCTTGTTGAGCCGGCTCCAGAAGATGTTGTGGAGGTAGCTGTCACGCCAGAAGATTCGGTAACTGAGGCCCCGGCTCCAGACACGACTCCGGCTCCTACTCCCACTCCAAGCCCAGAACCCGTTGTCCAAGAGGCCCCCGCGCCAACTCCAGCCCCCAAACCCGCGCCAACTCCCGCGCCGTCACCATCTAGTGATGATGGTGACGAAGAAGATCACGACGACGATGATGACGACGACGACGATGATGATGATGACGATGATGATGACCACAGTTCGGATGACGACTAGGCCATAGCACTGAGTAGCTACACGTCCTTAAGATTTTCAATTGGTCAAAATCTTTGACGTTTCTTTACTCTTAGCTATCTTCGCGCTGTACACCGCTGCGTAGCGTTGACGACATGAACAGCAATCTTCTAGTAGGAGCAGGAATCGCCGGCGTACTCGGAGCAGGTGCAAGCGCGGTAGTTGCCAACACCGATGTCCAGGTCGATGCAGCAGCTTCTGGCGCACAACTCGATCAGGTCGCGGTGACGTCCACCACGGATTCAGTCACAGCACCCGCATCAATTGGCGAATTGTTTATGGCTGAAATTCTCCAAGCCGCTTCCGCAATTACCGGTGGGACTACCGATCCCCAAACGGGCCTGGCGTCGTCGAGCGAAGTGTTGACCTCTGGTGCGGTCGTCGTTGATGGCGTTGCAGGTGCTACGGCAGCCACCGGTTCAACCGCGGCGACTGTCGAGGCCACATCTGGAGCCTCGTTTTACGAAGAGACAGCGGCTGTGGCAGGAACGACTGCTACCGCCGCGAGCGTGAGCACGGCCACCGTGGATGCTGCCACTTCTGGTTCCAGCTATGCAGAACCAGCTCCTAAGGTTTCGGCCCCGTCAGTTCAGACGGCTGCTGTGACAGCGGCAGCAGCTCCTGCCGCTGATGGCTCCACATCGGCATCTGGCTACTCGGGCGGTGGAAGTAGCTCCGGAGACCACGACGACGACCACGACGACGACCATGACGATGACCACGACGACGACCACGACGACGACCATGACGATGACCACGACGACGACCACGACGATGACTAAGAATCAGAATTCTCGCCCGGTAGCCGGGTGGACGAAACAAGTCGCAAGCTTCGCTACTTCGTTTGCATTCTTTGGCCTCGCGGGATTCCTCCAGTCACAAGCTGTGGCAACGGTTGAGTCAACCGCCGCTGCTGAGCAACCGATTGTTGCAGCAGAAACAGTGGTGGCAACTGCTCAGGTGGCGCAGATTGCTCAGCCAGAACTGTTGGGTCCTGTCCAGCCGATTACAGAAGCCTCACTCCAAGCCACCGAGCCAGCTCCCACGGTGGAGGTTGCGCCCGCCCCGGTGGTTGCGACTCCCGCTCCTGTTCAGGCGGAACCGGTCGCTGTTGATACGCACACCGCTGCATCGTGATTAATCTCACGACCTTTCAGGTCGACCCTGCTGAAGAAGCCGTACTTGCGGCTTCTTTCGGCGACGGCTCAGAGGCGGTTGTCTCCAGGCGCGAATTTCGCGTGATGGGATCTAATGCCTCAATCAGCGTGGTTGGTGGCCGAGAAGGTCTGGTTGACGATGCGATTGGACTCGCCCACGAATTGGAAGGGCTCTGGACTCGGTTTAGTCGAGACTCAGATATCAGCGAGCTGAATTGGGCTGAAGGTAAGCCTGTTGTTGTGGATCCGAGGACCATTGAATTGCTCGAAGTGATGCAGGTCGCTCATCGGGAGACTCAGGGCGCTTTCGACCCCACTTTGCTGCCCGCTCTTCTCAAAGAGGGATATACCCACTCTCTTGTTGATCCAACGCGCTTCACAGAACTCCCCGAATCCGCTAAAGCGCCAGGCTCCATGGAAGCAATTGTGGTTGAGGGCAACACAGTCACTCTCCCCAAAGGCACCACCCTTGATTCCGGAGGCATCGGAAAAGGTTTTGCTGCTGATTTGATTGCACGCTTTATTAGGGAATCTGGTGCACTGGGGGCAATGGTTGAACTTGGCGGCGATGTTCGAGTGGACGGTTATTCGCCTCGCGGGCGCGGATGGCGTCTTGCGGTGGACCACCCAGTGCAAGCTGATGCGCGCATGTCGACTATTGAGATTGAAGGCGGAGGTGTCGCCACCTCGAGCCAGCTGAAGCGTCGCTTCTCTCGTGAAGACGGATCGCCCACACATCACCTCATTGATTCTGTATTGGGACAGAGCGTCGAGTCGGAGTCACTAGCAGTCACCGTGATTGCGCCCACAGCATGGCAGGCTGAAGTGTCAGCGAAGGTGGGATTCAAGAAGACTCCGTCTGATTTTCTGACCTACGCAAAGCGTCGTTCGATGAAGGCCGGGGTTTACACCAGCGACAACCAGTGGATTAGATCCTCAGATTGGCCTGAATATCGTGCTTGATTTTTCCAACCCCGCTGTCTGGTGGTACATCACCCGCTCGAGCGCGGTGATCGCATGGGTGTTGCTGACGATGTCAGCGCTTTTTGGCATCTTGCTCAAGACCCGCATTCTTAGGGGAGCAGATAACCCGGAATGGCTGAAGGCTGTTCATCGCTATCTGTCGACTCTTGGCGTTTTGATGGTTGGAACTCACATCGTGTCGCTGTACCTGGACACGTTCGTGGACTTCAGCATTCTCGACCTATTGGTGCCTTTCCACTCGACTTATAAACCGCTAGGGGTAGCCCTAGGCGTCATTGGCCTATGGGCAATGCTGTTGACCTGGGCTACCGCGTTGGGAATGAACTGGATCCCGCAACCTGTATGGAAAGCCATCCACTATCTGAGCTACCTCAGCCTCTTCGTCGTTGCCTTGCACGCGGGAATGGTCGGAACAGACGTGGGAGAGACGTGGTACTTCGCTCTCAGTATCGTCTTGGTGACTGCGACTGCGCTCGCTGCAGTAGTTCGCATCGTCTTGGTGAAGCGCTCTGCTTCGGCCTCGCCGAAGCCTTCGGCCCCAGCGCAGTCGAAGATCACGCCAGCCGAGACTTCGACTGCGTCCACCTTCACCGCCAAAGTGCTCTCACGGCGAGAGGTAGCCAAGGACGTTGCCGAGTTTGTATTGAGTCCAGTGGGCTCCGGTATCGACCTTGATTGGGACGCTGGTTCTCACGTGACACTGCATCTACCCAATGGCCTCGAACGGCAATATTCACTCTGCGGCGACCCTGCCGACAACACCACTTTGACGATCGCGGTGCTTAATACCCGTGGCGAGGGTGGGGGAAGCCGGTGGATTCACGAGAACCTACTGGAGGGCATGGAGCTCGAAGTTGATTACCCGCTCCAAACGTTCTCACTTCGTCCCCATAAGCGCTATCAATTTGTGGCAAGTGGAATTGGAATAACCCCAATTCGCTCGATGTTGGCATCCCTACCTGCCCAACGCCAGTGGGAAGTTATCTACATCGGCCGAGAGCGCGAATCAATGGCGTACGCAGATGAATTGGCAAAGACCTGCGGCGATCGGCTGTTCACCTATGTGACGAGCGAGAAGGGCAAGCGAATTTCCCTCGCTGATGTTGTGGACCCCACTGCTCATATTTATGCATGCGGGTCAGAAAGCTTGATGGCAGAGCTCGAAAAGGTTGTGCCCGCTGAGCGGTTGCACCTGGAGCGCTTTACCCCGAGGGATCGCTCATCCGAACACACCGCGTCTGCACTCACGGTGACCTGGGAGCCGACGGGCCAAAAGATCGCTGTTGACGCAGATACTCCGATTCTTGACGCCATGGAACAAGTTGGCATTCCGGTGTCTGGTTCCTGCAAGAGGGGGGTGTGTGGAAGCTGCGAGCTTCGCGTAGTGGCCGGTGTTCCCGCCCACTTGGACTCTGTCATGAGCGATGAGGATAAGGACGAAATTAATGCCTTTTACCCCTGTGTTTCCAGAGCTAAGGGTGACTCACTCACCCTTAGTTACTAGCCTCATCGCATAAACAGCCTCGCGTTTTGCGCCTCCATTTCGGCATAGTGCTGTGCTGCGAAGCCGAGTGACTGGGTGATCTGAAGGAGCTGGCCCTCAACCGCGAGCTGAGTATTACGCCATTCCGCGAGGACACTTTGAAACGCAGTGGAGGCTTGTCCAGACCATGATGACTGTAGAGCTTGTAGGTGGCTGGTGAGTTGCTGCATGTCGCCTTGCACCCGAGCAATGGTGGCGTTCGCGTGGTCGGTGGCCTGGCGGACCGCCTCGCTATCAACGTGGTACGTGGTCATGGTTCTCCTTGTCTGGAGCCACACACTGACCTACCGGCGCTACTGGCGCACGGACTTTTCTCGAGAAGTGGAGTGAGCCGGTTTATTTTCCAGTGTGGACAAGGGGGAAGCTCACTTCGAAAGTCGCTCCACCGCCAGGGGTGTCTACGACGCGTATTTCACCATGGTGGCGAGCGACGATGGTTGCAACGATTGCCAAGCCCAGTCCCGAGCCACCTGTTTCGCGGGCGCGGGAGGTATCGGCTCGCCAAAACCGCTGGAAGATCTTTTCTTTGATTTGCTCGGGGATTCCTTCGCCGTGGTCGACCACGCGAATCATGGCTCGATCCGGGCGCCGCTGGCGAGATACTGAGATTTCGATAGGGGAGCCCTCTGGCGAGAAGCGTCTGGCGTTTTGGAGCAAGTTGGTGAGCACCTGGCGAAGTTTGTCCTCTTCGGCGTCAATCACTACGTCCTCTGGCAGAGATCCATCGGCCAAGCTCGCTGCGATTACACGGTCTGGTGCAATGGCGGAATTATCTAAGGCGGCATCCTGGGCAAGCGTGAGCAGAGACACTCTTGACATTTCAACGGGCTTGTTCTCGTCTAGTCGCGCCAGTTCAAGCAAGTCGGTGACAAGAGTAGACATCCGCTGGGCTTCTTTCTCAATGCGCTCCATGGCTTGAGAAACGTCCTTTTTTGTCTTGAGGCCACCCATGCGATACAACTCGGCGTATCCGCGTACCGACACCAAGGGGGTGCGAAGCTCATGGGAGGCGTCAGCGATGAAGCGGCGCATCTGCTCGATCGTGTCAGCGCGGTCTCTAAACGCCCGGTCGATTCGAGAAAGCATTGTGTTGAGCGAGCGGGTCAGACGACCTACTTCCGTATTGGGGGTTGAGCCGCCTAGGCGCTGGGTGTAATCCCCGCCGGCAAAGCGTGCAGCGGTTTCTTCTACTTCGCGCAGTGGCCTAAATGTCCTACTGATCAGCAGTCGAGTCAGTGCGGCACTCAACACCACGACGACCAGGCTGAAGGCCAGGAAGACCGAGGCGAAGCTTCCGACAATCCGTTTGGTCTCTTCCATGTCGATTCCCACCGCGAGAGTGGCAGGGAGGACTTGGCCATCGGATGCACTAATCACGTTCAGCTTGTACGTCATTACTCGCCAGGTGGTCTCCCCGTTAATGCTGTTGAGCGTCAAGGGGTGTTTGGCGTCACTAATGACTCCAAGGCTCAATTTCGAGACATCGGGGCCGTATTCTTCGTGGCCCTCTTCGAGGTTGCTGGCAATCACCGTTCCTGACGCACTCACTGCCGCCAGGAAAAACTCATTAGACAGCGCGGTTTGTCCCACACGGTCAAAGGCGTTAAACGCCCCCGTGCCCAACACGTCAGGAAGGGTCGACGCGGCTTGAGCGATCTTGTCGTCTGTTTGAGCGGTGAGGTAACGCTCGATGGTGATCACGGTGCCAAGGCCAATGATCATTAGCCCGATGGTGACCACCACAACGGTCACACCAGTGATTTTGGTCCGCAACGATGTTGCAGCCCACCACTGGGCTAACCGTTCATACATACAGCCAGATTAGGCCTTGCCGGTTTTGAGCATGTAGCCAAAGCCGCGCTTGGTCTGAATCAACGGCTCATCCGTGTGGGGATCGAGCTTGCGGCGAAGGTAAGACACGTAGCTCTCGACGATGCCCGCATCGCCGTTGAAGTCGTATTCCCACACGTGGTCAAGGATTTGAGCCTTTGACAGCACGCGGTTGGGGTTCAGCATCAAATAACGCAGCAACTTGAACTCGGTGGGGGAGAGTTCGATGTCGACGCCGTTGACAGTGACTTCGTGGGTGTCTTGATCCATGCTGATCTCGCCCACCTTGAGCGTCGACTCGTCTTCTTCCTGCTTGGTGCGACGAAGAATGGCGCGAATACGAGCAACGATTTCATCCAAGCTGAAGGGCTTGGTGACATAGTCATCGCCACCCACGGTGAGGCCCTGGATTTTGTCTTCGGTTGCATCCTTTGCTGTCAAGAACAAAATGGGGCAGGTATAGCCGCTCGCACGCAAGCGCTTGGTCACCCCAAACCCATTGATGTCAGGCAACATGATGTCGAGAAGGATTAAGTCTGGCTCTTCTTCGAGCACCGCTGAGATGGTTTGTGCGCCGGTAGTGACGGCGCGGACTTGGAAGCCTGCAAAGCGCAGACTGGTGGTGAGTAGGTCGCGAATGTTTGGTTCATCGTCGACAATGAGGATTTTTGCTCCGTCAGCCATGAAACAAGTGTCTGATAGTTAGCTGGAGCTTTTCTGAACGTTATTTATGAAAAGTCTGGGCGCTCTATAGCTCTGCTGCTTTGACGATTCGGTAGCCATAGCCCTGCTCGGTGAGGAAGCGTTGGCGGTTGAGTGCGTAGTCCTGGTCGAGGGTGTCCCTGGTCACCACAGAATAAAACACTGCTTGCCTGCCATCTGACTTTGGCCGAACGATTCGGCCGAGGCGTTGGGCTTCTTCTTGGCGCGATCCAAAGGTTCCCGATATTTGGATCGCAATCGAAGCTTCTGGCAAGTCGATGGAGAAGTTCGCCACCTTGGACACAACAAGGAGTTTTCGCGTGCCCTCTCGAAACTCCTGAAGCAAGACTTCGCGCTCCGCCATCGGGGTATCACCCGTAATCACGGGGCAATCCAGATGGGACGCGATGCGCTCGAGTTGATCGAGATACATGCCCATCACCAAAATGCGCTCTCCGGGGTGCGAGGCGACGATGCGCTCAACAATGGAGTCTTTCGACGCGGAAGAGCTCGCGAAGCGGTAGCGCTCATTATCCGGAAGCGTTGCGTAGTGGAGACGATCAGCATCGGGTAGCTCCAGCCTTACCTCCACGCATTCGGCCGGGGCGAGGTAGCCTGCCCTCTCGAGGTCCTTCCACGCTGCGTCGTAGCGCTTGGGCCCAATGAGGCTAAACACATCGCCTTCTCGGCCGTCTTCTCGAATTAACGTGGCGGTGAGACCAAGGCGCCTCGTAGCTTGGAGTTCCGCGGTGAGTTGGAACACTGGCGCCGGCAGGAGGTGCACTTCGTCGTAAATGACCAAGCCCCAGCGCTGATCGCCGAGCAGGCCGATATGCCTAAATTCGCCCTGGCGCTTTGCCGTCACGATCGAATAGGTAGCAATAGTGACCGGCTTGATCTGCTTGACCGAGCCCGAATACTCACCAATCTGGTCTTCGGTCAGAGAGGTGCGCTCCAACAGCTCTCGCTTCCACTGATGGGCCGAAAGAGTATTTGTCACCAAAATCAACGTGGCCTGATCGATATCGGCCATGACCCCGGCGCCCACCAGGGTTTTCCCGGCGCCACAGGGCAAGCAGACAACCCCAGAGCCCTGATCGACAAACCGCTCAACCGCGCGCAGTTGGTAATCACGAAGTGAGAAACCATCTGTCGACAAATCAATTTGGAGTGCTTCGCCCTCGGTGTAACCGGCGTGGTCGGTGGCCGGCCAGCCAAGCTTCAATAGCTCTTGTTTCACCTTGCCGCGAGACAACGGGGTAATTAGAAGCGAGGTAGGGGAGAGTGTCTCCGCAATGAGAGCCTCCATTTTCTTGGAGCGAGACACCTCATCGATGATTGCCTCGTCGCCGGAGAGGATGAGCTGATCGTCACTCTTGGTGATTTCCAAGCGACCGCACCTCGCAAACGCGTCGGTGATGTCCGCCACAACGTTGTCAGGAACGGGAAAGCGTGAGTGGAGAGTGAGGGTGCCAAGAATCTCGTCGACACTGTGGCCAGCTGCTTGGGCATTCCACAGAGCAAGCCTGGAGATGCGATAGGTGTGGACGTGTTCTGGTGCGCGCTCGAGCTCCGCAAAGACCGCGATGTCGTGGCGGGCGTCTTCGCTTCCTGGGTGTTGGAGCTCAATAAGGACTGTTTTGTCGCTTTGGACAATTGCCGCACCCGTGTCAACCACAATCGGCCAGTCTAGGCGCTTTGGCTAATCTAGTCCCCGGCAGTGACTGAGAGAACGTGGGACATCGGGATCGTTCGCTCCACATCAGAGCGGGTATCGAGTCCTCGCAGGCGACCATTTTTGAGCGCGTGGGGCTCGATCCTCAACGTCACCGGGCCACCATTCATCGTGACCGTCACCGCGATCGCACACTTCTCGGCAATGGCGAGTTCGATGGCTTCAGTGAGAGCAGAGCCATCCACATCGTTGGTGAAGGAGTTAATCAATTCCGATACAGAGTGTGCTGACCAACTGGTTTCTTGAGGTGTGCGCGTGGCTGCTCCCTCGAGGGGTAAGAGAGATCCGTCCTGAGTGCGCACCAAGTGGGGGTAATTCTCATCGAAGAGCAGTTCGTGGAGAGACTCGGGAGACCACGGGCTATACAGCTCGCTCTCGCGCTCGCTGATAGCGGCGGCGGATAAGCGCCGATCGGCTTTAATCAGAGCAAGCGTCAGCTCGTTGTCTGAGCGAATGAGGCAATGGCCACCTTCGCTGATCAGTGACAGGGATGCTGCTCGAGAAATAGTGTCGGCCACCATTTCGCTGATGACGTTGCCCATCCCTGAAGGAATTAACTCCCCAATGGTGCCTTTTAAATCGTTGGGGCTGACGCCATTTTGTAACGCCCTACACACCGAGCGAGGTGTGATGCGGAAGCGGGGCGCAAGGCTTCCCGAGATCCAATCCGCTAACGACCTCACTCTGGCCTCCTGCTCGTCGCTGAGGGGACCAGTGGCAATGACCGAATCGGGGCCGTCAGGAAAGAGTGCTGATGCTTCAGCAGGCAGCAGGCCTGTGACGAGTGCGTCGAGATCTGGTGACCACGGGTCAATCGTGGTGGCCACACTTGATTTGGTCAGACCCCACCGTGCGGCATCCTCAACCAGCTCGTCAATGCCATCGAGAGATACCAAAGGGAACGAATCAAAAGCGCAGGCCATCACTGACTCGCGCGAAATCGTGGTGGGGAGAGTTCTAGGCCACCAGCGCGGGGCGTTGTCTCGGAAGTGATGCAGGATCTCCAGCCATTTCGATGCAGCACCCGCATTGCGCCAGGCCAGTCCGCGAGGTGTGATCTGAAGCGACTGGGGTGTGTAGGCAAGAAGTTCGCGCCTCGTGCCCGCGTCTACCAGCTCGGTGACCTCATCTAGATCCCACTCCAACTCTTTGGCCAGACCTGAGAGTTCGCTTCGGTCATTCCTTTTCCCTGCGGTGACAGGGGTGCGCTGGAGTTGTGCAAGAAGCAGCTCCATTAGTTCGATCTGGCCAAAAACGCCTGGCACATCGGGGTCAATCTTCGTTACCTCGCTGGCACTAGGGCCAGAACCCTGATGCTCGGGGATGTTGCTCAGTAACGGCTCAAGAAGTACGTCAACTTCTGCACGGCGGAAGGTCGTGACCCCGTCACTCCAGGCCAACAGTTGGTCGATGTAGGGCTGATCGGCTTGGCGTGTAGCTGCCGGAAAACGGCTGAGGGCGTTTAGTTCCTCGGCCGTAAGTTGCGACAGGTGAGAGCGAATCGCGCTCTCCAGCGTCAGCGCTCTCGCCAGATCAACAGGCGTGTAGCCGGTCGCAAACGGGACGTGGCGGAGGGTAAGCGTGCGGGCGAGAGCGTCTGGCTCAAGCCGAGAAAAAGTGTCGACTAGCCCCAGGATGTGGCTAGCGTGACTCACCAGGGGCCTGGCCCGAACGTCGACGCCTCGTGCTCACCACCAGCAGAGCAATAATCAGCACGAAACCAATCGGCAGACCAATCAACGGCACCATGGTGATCGTGGGCCACAGCCCGGTTCCGAAATCTCCCGAGCCGAAGCCCGCCCACGTTGCAATGATGATGGCGAAGAACGACAGGACGCTCAACCCGATGGTGGCGCCCACCATGGTGGCGAGAACGCGTTCGAGTCGGCTGGGTGGGGGAAGCTCTTGGTTGGTCACATCCCCAGCTTATCGAGGCCCCGCCCCCGCTATTCTGGACGGGCAGTTCCGTGGAGGAGCTGGCTAATGAAGGAGTATGCACATGCCCACCGGCAAAGTGAAGTTTTACGACCAGGACAAAGGCTTCGGGTTTATCCAATCGGATGATGGCGAAGAGGTCTTTTTGCATGCTTCTGCATTGCCCGAAGGAGCTCGCGTCAAGGCGGGAACCCGATTGGACTTTGGCATCGTTGACGGCAAGCGTGGCGCGCAGGCGCTTACTGCCAGAATCATCGACCAACCCGTGCGAGAGCGCTCTGACCGCAAGGGCGCTGAGGACATGGCTGTGATTGTGGAAGACCTCGTGAAGGTGCTCGACAAGGTCGGAGGCGACCTGCGTCGTGGCCGCTACCCCGAGCGCGACTTCTCCGGGAAAGTTGCCACCATGCTTCGTCGCGTAGCGGACGAGTTTGATGGCTAAGAAAAAAGCAACAATTGACGCCGACCGTGTAGTCGACATTGCTCGGGACGCTCTGGCCGAAATTGCCCGGGATGAACATGTGGGTCCCTCGAGTTCCGCCGAGCAAAACGGTCTCCACACCGTCTCTTTTGAGTCCATGATGCCCGGCTATCCGGGCTGGAATTGGGTCGTCACCCTCACCGATGGTGAGGGCGGGGAACTTAGTGTCCTCGAAGTGAATCTTCTTCCAGGAGAAAGTGCCCTCCTTGCCCCCGACTGGGTGCCGTGGGCGGATCGACTCGAGGAATACCAGCGTCAAGAAGCAGAGCGCGCGGAGAGCGCAGTGGACGACGACGATGACGACCACGACGAAATTGATATTGACGATGATCTTGATGGAATCGACATCGACCAGCTCGATTTAGACCCCGCTGAACTAGAGGTTCCCGAAGAGCCAAACGACGTGTTTGACCACGTCGACGTTGACGACGACTAGTTCGCCAGACGCTCCATCACGTAGTCGATGCTGGCGCTTAAGCGCTGAAGGTCATCCAGCTCCACTCCGACAAAGGTTGCGATGCGCACCTGGTTACGGCCGAGCTTTCGGTAAGGCTCAGTGTCGACGATGCCGTTTGCCCGAAGAACTCTCGTCAGCTCCGTCGCGTCGATGCTCTCGTCCACGTCGATGGTGACGATGACCGGCGAGCGGTCTTCTGGTTTGGCCACAAACGGGGTCAACAGCTCATGTGATTCGGCCCAGGTGTACAGGTGGTCTGAATTGGCGGTGGTCTTCGCTGCAGACGCGCTCAAGCCGCCAAGCTCCAGCATCCAGTTGACCTGGGATTCCATCAGCAACAACGTGGCAAGTGCTGGGGTGTTTAAGGTTTGCTGGAGTCTCGAGTTATCAATTGCTTGGGTCAAGCTTAAAAACGGGGGAATGTAGCGGTCGGTCGATGCGATTGCTTCGGCACGCGCAATGGCTGCGGGTGACATCAGCGCAAACCACAATCCACCGTCGCTGGCGAAGTTTTTCTGTGGGGCGAAGTAGTAGACGTCAGTCTCGGTGACGTCGAAGTCGATACCACCTGCAGCGCTCGTTGCATCAATGACGGTGAGAGCTCCAGCATCTGCACCTGCGACGCGGCCAATGGATGAGGCAACACCGGTGGAGGTTTCGTTGTGGGGCCAGGCGTAGACGTCAATGCCAGAAATTGCCTCGAGCGTTCCCCTGGTTCCCGGTTCACTCTTTACGACATGAGGCGCTTCGAGCCAGGGAGTGGTGGCGCTGGTGACAAATTTTTGCCCAAACTCACCAAAACTCAAGTGGCCACTTCGAGCGCTAATGAGGCTCGCGGCGAGAACGTCCCACAGTGCAGTGGAGCCACCATTTCCGAGGACTACTTCGTATCCATCGGGAAGTCGAAACAGTTCAGAAAGCCCTTTTTGGACACGGCCGACAAGGTCTTTGACGGGCGCCTGGCGGTGCGAGGTGCCAAGAATGCCCTGGTTACTCACTAAGTGATCGATTTGTTCAGCGCGGACTTTTGACGGGCCAGCGCCAAAGCGGCCATCGAGGGGCTTTAGTTCTACCGGAATGGTGATCGCGTTCACTCCCCTAATCCTAGGGCCCTATCAAGAAGCCTCCCGCGAGCGTTGGTTACACTTTCGGCAGTGCTGACACTGCGCGAGCTAAAGGACTCCAATGACTGATCTTGTAGATACCACTGAGATGTATCTGCGCACGATCTTGGACTTGGAAGAAGAAGGAATTGTCCCGGTTCGTGCCCGAATTGTTGAGCGGCTTGGCCACTCAGGCCCTACCGTCTCTCAAACGGTTGCTCGTATGGAGCGCGACGAACTTCTTGTAGTTGAGGATGACCGCACGTTGTCGCTGACTGCTCACGGCCGAGACACTGCACTGAGTGTTGCGAGGAAGCACAGGCTTGCCGAGCGGTTGCTAGTTGACATCATCGGCTTAGATTGGTCGCTCGTGCACGACGAAGCCTGCCGGTGGGAACACGTGATGAGCGAAGAAGTCGAGAAGAAACTCTTCACCCTGTTGGGCGAGCCCACAGAATCCCCCTATGGAAACCCCATTCCTGCCCTTGAGCGAATAGGGGGCAAGAAAGCCAAGCCATTCCTCGATGGTGTGATCAAGCTGACCGACTTCGCCACCTCGGAATGGGCAAGTGGTGTCATGCGTCGAATTGGAGAACCCGCCCAATTTGAGCCGGATACTCTCGCCAAGCTCCACCGTTTAGGAATTGTCCCAGGGGAGCGCGTGAAGGCAAAGACCGACCCGAAGGGTGGATTCACCATCGCCTCGATGGAAAAAGACTCCCCGTTGTCGCTGTCTGACGAGATCGCAGCGCACATTTATCTCGCGAAATAACACTTCGGTGTGGACGCGTTTTGGTTCACCAATTGTGTGTATTTCGCGGATACACTTCCCTCATCCGGCCTCGCGTGGGAAGGAGAAGGTCGTGGTTATAGGCTCTGGCGCCAATTGCGACTCTCGCGCGCACTTCCGGATACAGATGGGACACCGGCCCCGGGCCATCGTGTGTCTCACCACGCATGCTCATAGGCACTGTCATTCGACAGTGCCTTTTTTTGTGCGCAGTTCGCCTGACGCGAAGGAGGCATCATGACCCCTGTTCTTGAGGCAACGCTGAAGCCAGCGCTCGCCGATCCTGCTGCGAGAACACTTGTCTTGAATGCGGGCTATGAGCCACTGTCTGTCGTGAGTTTCCGCCGAGCAATGGTGCTGGTGATGAATGGTCGAGCTCACGTCTTAGAGACAGATCATGCTCACCCGGTGCGAACAGTGTTTGGCGAATTTGATCGACCCACAGTGATCGTCCTCGCACGCTATGTGCGCCTTCCTCACACCCGCACGGTCCCCGTCTCTAGAAGAGGTGTGCTTCGTCGAGACTCCAATCGGTGTGCCTACTGCTCGCACCACGCCTCCACCATCGACCATGTGGTTCCGCGCTCTAGAGGCGGAGCAGACTCATGGGAAAACCTGGTGGCCTGCTGTCTTAAGTGCAACAACATCAAAGGTGATCGCACCCCGCAAGAGATGGGGTGGCAGCTGCGCATCGTTCCGAAGGCACCCTACGGCTCAGCCTGGTTGGTTCGCGGTATCGAGCGGCCTCAACCTCACTGGGAGGAATACCTCGCCCAGGCGGCTTAAGCCCTGGATTCGATGAAGTCCATGGCCGTGGCAACCCCGTGTTCCGCATTGATCGCCTGAGAGGCTCTCTTCACAGCGTCCGTGTACCCCCTCGCGGACGAAATCGCTTTCGATAACACTTCGGGGCGTCGACACGACGGTGACACTGCCTTGGGGCCAAGGCCTGCTGTATGCAGACGCATTGCCCACCACGGCTGGTCGACGATGAAGGGTATGAACACACTGGGCACCCCAGCGCGCAGCATCGCATGGGTGGTCCCAGCACCGCCGTGGTGAATGGCGACCGACACGTGAGGCAACACCGCAGAGTGGTTCACTGATTCCCGCACGAGTACGTCTGACGCGTGAGCGATTTCCTCATCGGGCTCGAGACCACCCCAGCCGGTGACGAGAAGTGTTTTCATACCGAGCGACCGGGCAGCATCCACAATCACTCGGGCTCGCCTCACGGGGTTGCCTCTCTTCATCGAGCCCACTCCGGCATAAAGCACCTCGCCAGACGACACGAAATCAGAAATTTCTGTGTCCAGTTTTTCTCTGGCGGGTAGATGCCACTGTCCGGTCACCATTGCCGTATCGGGCCAGTCGTAGGGAGTGGGAACCAAGGTCGGACTGACTGCGCACACGGTTACGTCTGGTGCAGCGCTCACACCCAGGCGACGGGCAAGGGTGAGCGCCTGGTCGCCGAAGGCCTTGATGCCCCAGTCGACGAGGCGATAGGTCTGACGGTTTAGCCAGGGTCCAAAGTTCGCAACAATCGCACCGGTGGGGAATTCTCCAGTGGGAGTCATAATCGGCATGGGCTCGGCCAAGACCGCAATTGCGCCGACGTCGTGGGCAACCACGGAGGCCGTTTGCACTTTCGGGTGATACACGACCACATCGGGTTTCAGGGAGCGGATCTGCTTCGCAGACTCTTCCAAGATTGCTTCTTGGAGAGGCTTGAGGTGTTCACGGTAATCCTTCAGCGCTTTGATGACGCTCACACCGGATTCGGAAATCCATTTTTCGATCGAGCCAGGAAGTTCCCACTCGGTGTATTTCGCCGCCGGGTCTGTGGGCAGATCTTCAGTATGGGCGAAGTGAACCTCGTGACCTCGTTTGGCGGCTTCATGGGCAAGTGCGCGAAACGGCTCGTGGTCTCCCCTCGAGCCGAGAGTGGTCAGATAAATCCTCACCCGCCCTACGCTAGCGCGATTGGCCTCGGTAGACTTGGGCACCTGGCCTCTGTAGCTCAATGGAAGAGCAGTTCCGTCCTAAGGAAAGGGTTGGGGGTTCGAGTCCCTCCAGGGGCACCCGCGTCAGATAACAACGGGAGCACAATCGTGAGTCACGAACTCGACAAGAATCCAGAAATTGTCGCAATGCGTCAGCAGGTATGTGACCTGCACGCGGAACTAGTTCGCTACGGCTTGGTGATTTGGACCGGGGGAAATGTCTCCGGGCGGGTTCCAGGCACCGACTACATGGTGATTAAGCCATCGGGCGTGGCCTACGACGACCTCACGCCCGAGAACATGATTGTGTGTGATCTTGACGGGAATGTGATTGAGGGAACCTCTGGCAGCGACCGCAGTCCCTCGTCAGACACCGCAGCCCACGCCTACGTCTATCGCCACATGCCCTGGGTGGGGGGAGTCGTGCACACCCACTCGACCTATGCGGTGGCCTGGGCCGCACGCGGCGAAGAAATCCCCTGCGTGATTACCGGAATGGCCGACGAGTTTGGTGGTCCCATTCCCATTGGCCCCTTCGCGGTCATCGGCGATGACTCAATTGGTCGAGGCATTGTCGAGACCCTTGAAAACCATCGCTCTCGTGCGGTGTTGATGCAAAACCACGGCCCGTTCACCATTGGTGTGTCTCCCAAGGACGCGGTTAAGGCTGCGGTGATGTGTGAAGACTCTGCCCGTTCGGTCCACATGGCCCGTCAAGGCGGAGATCTCATTCCGATTCCCCAGGAAAAGATTGATTCGCTCTACAACAGGTATCAAAACGTGTACGGCCAGAGCGGAGATGATCGACGATGACTGACTTAGCAGTGGCTGCCATTAACGAAGGCCGTGCGAGCCTCGGAATTGAATTGGGCTCCACGCGCATTAAGGCCTGCCTCATTGGTGATGACCCATCCCAGGCGCTCGCAGTAGGAAGTTTTGAATGGGAAAACCAACTTGTCGATGACTTGTGGACCTACTCCTTAGATGATGTGTGGACGGGGCTCCAGGCCGCGTTCGCCGATTTGCAATCAAATCTCGAGTCTTCATACGGAGTTCGACTTGAACAGGCTCGTGCCATCGGCATCTCCGCGATGATGCACGGCTACCTCGCATTCGACGAGGCCGGGGAGCTCCTTGTTCCGTTCCGCACTTGGCGAAACACCAATACCGGTGAGGCCGCTGCAGAGCTGAGTGAGCTCTTCGGAGTAAACATTCCTCTGCGCTGGTCGGTGGCGCACCTTCACCAAGCCATCAAGAATGGCGAAGAGCACGTCTCCAAGATTCGCTCGCTTAATACCCTGGCTGGCTATGTCCACTGGAAGCTCACGGGACAAAGAGTCCTGGGTGTTGGCGATGCATCAGGAATGTTCCCGATTGATTCGTCGATTGTGAACTACGACGCGCACCTCATCGCCCGGTACGACGAATTAGTGCACGACACTGCGTTGGAAACCCCACTGAGCGTCCTGCTTCCAGAAGTACTCGCGGCAGGAGATCGCGCAGGTGAACTCACTGAGGCAGGTGCCGCGTTGCTCGACCCGAGCGGTCGATTGAAGCCAGGCGCACTGATGTGCCCACCCGAGGGTGACGCGGGAACGGGAATGGTCGCTACCAACGCGGTGGCTCCGAAAACAGGCAATGTGAGCGCGGGAACAAGCATTTTTGCCATGGTCGTGCTGGAAAAACCCCTCGACCACACTTACAAAGAACTTGACCTCGTCACCACGCCAGTAGGGGACCCTGTTGCGATGGTTCACTGCAACAACGGCGCAAGCGAAATGGCTGCGTGGGTGGGGCTCTTCTCACGCTTTGCTGAAGCATCCGGAGTCGGCATGGGAGCTGACCAGGTCTACGACGTGTTGTTCCAGGAAGCACTCCAGGGCGCTGCAGATGGGGCAGGCCTCACGGCCTACAACTTCCTCGCCGGCGAACCTGTCGCGCAGGTTAGTGCGGGACGGCCATTATTTGTGCGCACCCCGGATAGTCAGTTCACCCTCGCCAACGTGATGCGCACGCAGCTCTATTCGGTGTTCGGAGCGCTGAGTCTTGGAATGCGGGTTCTCGATGACGAAGGCGTAGAGCTTGAGCGGATGTCGGCCCACGGTGGAATGTTCCGGACTGCTGGCGTTGCCCAACGTTTCCTGTCTGCAGCGCTTAACGCTCCAGTGTCAGTCGCGTCAAGTGCGTCAGAGGGTGGCGCGTGGGGTGTTGCGGTGTTGGCAGCATTCGCCGCATCAGCCACCGAACAGCTGTCTGATTACCTCAACGAAATTGTCTTTGCCGGCTCAGACGAGCACACGGTCACACCCGTGAAAGAAGATGTGGATGGCTTCGCGAGCTACATGAAGCGCTACGAGAGCGGACTCGACGTCGTCCGTGCGGCGGGCGAGGCTCTCTAGCCCATAAATAAGCCGATTTTCGGCGCCGGCGTGGGATACCCGGGCCGGAGATTCGCCCGTTTTAGTGTTGTGGCGTGTGGCGTGTCGACTCAAATGATGACGACCAGGGGGCATCAGACCTCTGGGATGAAGCGCTCCCCCCAACGTCTGAATTTGCGAGTCAAGTGAGCGTCGGCGACCCCGAGGCGACACCCGTGAACCAAGCCGCATCAGCATGGGATGACTGGCGAAGCCAAATTGCCCACATCGGCGGAGCAAACCCACTTATTCACTTAAGCGACGACCCCTCCACGATGGTGAATCTCAGCCACGCACACCCGGGCGGCCTCGCCCGTTTCATTGCCGGGTCACCCACGCTGCTCAGCGGCCTCGTGCGCGATGATGTTCAACGCCGAGGCGCCCATGTCGCAGCCACAAGGCTGGTTGACCACCACACTGAACTTGTCCACGCACGCGGAATCGAATCCATTCAGTTGGGCATCGGCCTGGTCCAGTGGGCCCACGACGGTGAAACGTTTAGAGGCCCGCTTCTGTTGCGCCCAGTGTCCATTCGGCGACGAGGCTCCGACGTTGAGTTCACCCTTCAACGAAGCGGAATTAAGCTCAACCCGGCCCTGCAGCGTGAATTTGCCAAGCACCTTGAGCTTCATTTAGACGCGGAGTCGTTTGTTCGCCTTACCGAAGACAACGGTTCGTTTAGGCCAAACGCCGCGCTTGATCGTCTTCGTGACCTCACCGCTCACCGGAGTGACGTGAGCGTCAAGGCACAACTTGTCATCGGAAGCTTTGCCGATGTGGCAGCACCTCTTCTGGCAGATGCGGCAAACCTTTCGCACCCGATTCTTGATGCGCTCGGAGGGAACGCTTCGGCGCTCGCTGAAGTGCGTGCATCGCGCGTGCCCGTCGAAGTTCCAGACTCTGACCGCAGGAGTCCAGGTGTAGACCGCCTCATTGTGGATGCAGACACCGAACAAGATTTGATCGTTACCCACATCGTCGCCGGTAACTCGATGACGGTCCGGACGCTGCCTGGAACGGGCAGCACCCAAACCATTGTGAATGCGCTCGGTGCACTCGTTGCTCACAATAAGCGTGTTCTCGTCGTGAGCCCACGGCGGGCGACTCTCGGAGCAATCAGCGACCGGCTTGCCCGCACCGCTCTTCCCGGTATGGCTCTTCGCCTATCCGATTTCAAGCGTGACTTGGTGCGATCGATTGGTCGAAACGAGAAAGCAACTCCTGTTGATTCAACGGACGTGGATGGTGCCCTGGAGCGCTTACGCGATGTCATCGTCAAATACCGCTCGGGTCTGACCAAAACCGACCAGGTTTTGGGAGTCAGCTTCTTAGAGTGTGTCCACTGGCTCTCCCGTTTGAGCTTGCAAGACAACGCTCCACAGACTCAGGTCAAGCTCTCATCCGAGGCAGTGCTGGCGTTGGTGGGTCGTCGAGATGAAGCTGCCAAGCTCCTGCGCGATGCTGCAGAACTTGGACAGTTCCGGTTTGGTCCCAACGATTCACCCTGGTACGGCGTGGAATTTAGAGACGCAGAGCACGCTCAGAAGTCACAGCAAATCGCCAAGCGCCTGGTCAATGAGACCTTGCCGCGTCTAACCGAGCAGGCAACTCCTGTGCTGGGGCAAACTCCACTGCCCGCCCCTAAGAACTTCGGACAGTTGGCAATGTTTGTCCACCTCCTGGTGAACCTCCGCGACAGCCTCGATCGTTTCCAGCCGGCGGTATTTGATCGTCCGCTCACCGATTTGATTACCGCCACTGGTCCCGCCGAGATGGCTAACCAGCTAGGTCGGGTTCAGCGCCGTCGCTTGAAGTCGTTGGCGAAGGAATACATCCGCCCGGGCATGCACGTTGCCGATATGCACGAAGCACTGGTGCGCATCAATGAGCAGCGTCACACCTGGCAGCGCTTTGTCGACACAGGCCAGCCCCCTGCGGTCCCACCGGGTCTTGCCGACTTGCACCCACTGCTGCAAGAAGTAGAGCAAGACGTCACCTATCTGAGCGACACCCTCGGGCGCACTGGCGACAACGCGCTTACTGAGTTGACCATGGAAGAGCTCACCGCACTAATGGGTGAGCTCGCCAAAGAATCCGATGTGCTGCGCACCCTGGAAGATCGCGCTCAGGTTACCCAGACCCTCCAACAGTGGCACCTTGGTCCACTCGTCGATGATTTCGCGGACCGCCACATTCACTCCGACCAGGTCCAAGCAGAACTTGATTTGGCCTGGTGGCGCTCTGCCCTGGAGCAACTCCTCGCGGGCAATGAAGACCTGCTTGGCCAAGACACCAGCATTTTGCAGCGGTTGGAAGCGGACTATCGTCTTGTCGATGAAGCTCACGCTTCCACTAACGCCAAGCGCCTGGCGTGGCAGTTGGCGGAGCGCTGGTCGGTTGGCCTGATGGACTGGCCAGAAGAATCGAATTGGCTGAAGTCCAGCCTTAAGTCGGGAAAGATGACGCCCTCTGACCTGCACGAGAAGGCTCCGCATCTCTCACGCGCTCTGGCTCCAGTCTGGCTTGCAAGCCCCTATGACGTTGCCAAATTGCCTGCTCGCCAAGGCTTCGATGTGGTGATGATTGCCGATGCGGGAGCGGTCACCCTGCCGGAGGTAGCGCCTGCGATTCGTCGTGGCAAGCAGGTTGTGGCCTTTGGTGACCCCGTAGTGCAACGCCCCGAACACTTCAGTGTGGGACTGGAGCCTGCTACTGCGAGCGACATCGATCCAGAGGAACTTCACCCGCACTCTGCGTTGGGTGTGCTGTCTGAAATTCTTCCTGGACATCAAATCACCCGTAGCTACCGTGTGACGGGCGATGATTTGGCTGACTTGGTCGATCGAAACCTCTACGCTGGACAAATTTCGTCCTTGCCGTGGGCAGGAAGCTTCTTAGGTCACCGCTCAGTAGGTCTCACTGTGGTCGAGGATGGCTATGGGCTTCCAGACCCGATCACGGGAGTGATTGAGAGTGTGGATGCCGAAGTTCGCGCCACTGTTGAGCGGGTCATCGACCATGCACTGACGAACCCCGAGCAGTCCCTCATGGTGGTGACGGCAAGTGCCGTCCACGCGAGGCGTGTATTTGAGGGTGTATCGCGCGAGGTTCAAAACCGGGGCGATCTCGGCGAGTTCTTCACCGGCGAATCGGTCGAACCGTTTGTCTCGGTAACGCTTCGCCAAGCGCACGCCATTACGCGCGACCGCGTGATTTTCTCTCTCGGATATGGCCGCACCCCACATGGTCGGGTGCTGAGCGACTTGGGAATGCTTTCCGAGTCAGGTGGTGAGCGCCTCTTGGCCCTCGCACTGACCCGTGCCAGGCGCCACCTCCAAGTGATTAGTTGTCTCTCACCTGAAGAGCTCAGTGATCAGCGTCTTCAGCCCACAGTGAGGGCCCTGGGCAAGGTCTTGGGAGAGATCGATAACCCGCCCTCACTTCCTGAGGTGGCGAACGAACCAGATCCTATGCTCGTGGATCTGGCAAAGCGTCTTCAACGCCACGGCATCCAGACCAGCCTCGATCACCACGGAGTGATTCCACTTGCCGCTACGGCACGCGGTGTGTGCGTGGCGCTGGATACCGACAAGCAGCTAGGCAGCATGTCAATCCGTGAGGGCCTTCGGCTTCGTCCCCAAGCCCTCCACCGCTTGGGCTGGCATTACTTAAGGGTTCACTCCTTCGAACTCTTCGCTGATCCTGACCAGGTGGCTGACAAGATTGCCACCTTGGTCGGTGTGCTCGACCCAGCCGAGCCTGAAGAAGACTAGCTCCGCGATGTCCGAGTCGGATCAGGACAAGGGAGCCCGCGACGCGAAGCCTCGTCGGAGGATTGTCGTTCCTCCTCCGAAGGGAACTGACCCTAGGCCTGTGAGTGAACCCGAGCGCCACCAGAGCACAGACAACGATGACCGCCTGAAGGCGGATAAACCGCCCCACTACTAAGTGGTCTTAGATGCTTTCTTAGACTCTTTTTTCTTGGGCTTGGACTCTTTCTTAGCCGGAGCCGGCTTTGATTCCGCGCGAGAATCGGTGCGGTAGAAGCCAGAGCCTTGGAAGGTCACACCCACTGCGCTAAAGAGTTTCCGCAGAGACCCCTTGCACTGGGGGCACTCGGTCAACGCGTCATCGCTGAAGTCTTGTTGGATATCAAACTCAACGCCACATTCACGGCATCGGTATGAGTAGGTAGGCACAGTGTTCTCCTGCGAAAAAGGGGTTAGAACCGGATGATTCCATCGGGGGTGACGACTCCGTCAACACCTTGGTCGTGGGCCTCGGTAGGCACCACGTCGACGACTTCATGATTGTAAACCACGGCGAACACGGGTGGGCGGTGCCCCATCGAACCCAGTGTGCGGTCAAAATATCCGCGGCCCCACCCCATGCGGTTTCCTGAGCGGTCCACTAAGGCTGCGGGGATGAGCAGGAGGTCGGCGGTGTCAATAGCCATCGGCCCCAGCAGCTCTGACGTAGGAACGGGCATGCCCAACACGTCGAGGTCTTCACCACCATGGTCGAAGCGCGCCCAATCTAATAGTCCGTCTTCACGGCTAATCGGCAGGAGCACATCCATCCCTGCGCCGAGTGCTTGTGCGACAAAATCTCTGGTGGGCGGTTCATCAATGGTGGAGAGATAGCAGCCAATCGTGGCCGCGCCAATTTCCTGAGTGAGGCTTAAGAGGTGGTTTGTTAACTCTTCGGAGGCGTGAGCGCGCTCGTCTTGGGTCATGATCCGACGGCGCTCCCGTGTCTCCGCACGAAGCGCGGGTTTGTGGGATGCGTCGAGGCCTGCCATGCACACAGTCTAAATCGAGCGCTACGCTAGCGTTTATGCCTATTTCTAAAGCGGTGATTCCTGCGGCTGGTATGGGAACGCGGTTCCTTCCTGCCACGAAGGCGATGCCCAAAGAAATGCTCCCCGTGGTGGATAAGCCAGCCATTCAATATGTTGTTGAAGAAGCAGTCGACGCAGGTCTCACCGACGTGTTGATGGTGACGGGGCGAAACAAGAACGCTTTGGAAAACCACTTCGATCGGAACACTGAGCTTGAATCGGTGTTGGAGAAAAAAGGCGACAATAACCGGCTCTCAGCAGTAAATCGCTCCACTCGCCTGGGCAACATTCATTACGTGCGACAGGGTGACCCTCTGGGTCTTGGTCACGCGGTCCACCGTGCGCACATGCACGTGGGCAACAACCCCTTCGCGGTTCTACTCGGTGATGACCTCATCGACGCCCGAGACGATCTGCTCAAGCAAATGGTGGCTTTGTATGAGAGGCAACCAGCGAGCATTGTGGCTCTGATGGAAGTTGATCCCTCTCAGGTGCACCTTTATGGAATTGCCACGGTTGAGCCCACAGGCGAAGAAGACGTCGTTCGCATTAGCGAACTAGTGGAAAAGCCCAAGGCTGAAAATGCTCCCTCGAACCTTGCCATTATTGGCCGCTACATCCTTCAGCCAGAGGTATTCGAGGCTCTAGAAAATACGAAGCCTGGCTCAGGCGGCGAAATTCAGCTGACTGACGCGTTGAACCAGCTCGCACATTCAGGAGCAGGCGGGGGAGTGTTGGGTGTTGTCTTCCGCGGTCGCCGTTATGACACCGGCGATCGTTTGGATTATTTGAAGGCGATTGTGCAGGTTGCGAGTGAGCGCGATGACCTCGGACCTGATTTTAAGCAGTGGCTCAAGGGTTTCACCGGGGGCCTCGGGGAGAAATAGTCGGTGTCGTATTCGCTACCGACTCTTACCCACCCGCTTGTCACACTGCGGGGTCTTCGACGTGGTGATTGGCGCGACTTAGAGCGGGCGCTGTCTGATAACCGGGCATGGCTTCAGCCGTGGGAGGCCACCAGCCCTGTGCGCTCGCTGATCCCTGACGATCAAAAAGCAGGAATCCGAATGTTGCTCACCCACGCCAAGAAAGGCATGGGGCTGCCGATGGTGATGGAGTCAGACGGGCAATTGGTGGGGCAACTGAATGTCTCCCAAATTACGTACGGCTCCCTTGCATCGGCAAGCCTTGGCTACTGGGTCATTGAAGAGTACGCAGGCCGCGGAATTACACCGGTAGCAGTCGCTCTGGCGACCGATTACCTGTTTTTTGAGCGCGGACTTCACAGGATGGAAATTTGTATCCGCCCTGAGAATGAAGCCTCTTTTCGCATCGTCGAGAAGCTGGGCTTTAGATTCGAAGGCTTGCGGCGGCGCTATATCCATATTGATGGGCGATGGCGCGATCACTTATGTTTCGCACTTACCGTGGACGAGGTGCCCAGGGGAGTGTTGGCTCGATTCGAGAAGGGTCAAGTGCCGCCAGGAGTCGCTAACATCCCCGAGCTGGTGAAGGTCCAAATGCGCACTCCTCTTCATCTTCCACCCCGGTAAACACGCCGATATTCCGATATCCCGGGGCTAGTTGGCCATAACTTTTACCCTTAAGGACGTGGAGACTCCCTTTTCTGGCACTGCCTTGCTGCTTGTCGTAGCTGCAGGTCTGTGGTTGGTCTACTTGGTCCCCATCTGGATGCGCCGTAGCGAATACATGGCCACAGAAAAAAACGCGGCACGCCTGGGCCAAACCATGCGTCTGTTGGCGCAAACTGCCGACTCCACCGATGAGATCAGAACTGAACTGACCGCTCGCGAAGTGGCGAAACAGCACCGTTTGGCAGAGCGCAAACTTCAAGAAGTTTCCTATTCGAAGCAGGAACTCACTGCGCGCCGCCGTCGTGTGCTTCGCTCCACCACCACGTTCTTCACGGTGATTGGCCTTGCTGGTCTTGTCTCATCAATCAGTCTTCAAGCGGCCATTGGTGTGACCGTTGCCTTGGGAATTAAGACCGCGGTGGGCATGCTCATGCTGGTAGGAATTTCGAAGCACCAGCAAAAAGAGCAGCGCAAGCAGGCCGAAGCAGACGCTTCGCGTTCAGTTTTGCGTCAGCGGACCCCCCAGTCGTCTGCTCGGGCGTGGACTCCACCGGCACTGCCTCAACCTCTTTCGGCTTCCCGCGCTGTGGTCAACCAGGAAGTGTTGCCCTCGCGTGAAGAGCTGGTCCAGAAGGCTCGCGTTGCTGCTCAACAGGCGCGCCCTGACGAAGCCGCCGCTGAGGCACAGAAGCTCGCTCCCGTCTCGCAGTTCGAGCAGATGGGACGTATTCCCTCTGCTTCGGGCGAGACTGCGAAGACAGACCTCGACGAAGTTCTTCGCCGTCGTCGCGCCGTCTAGTCCTGATACTCTTCTAGCTACTTCTGGGGCCTGTGGCGCAGTTGGTAGCGCGTCTCGTTCGCAATGAGAAGGTCACGGGTTCGATTCCCGTCAGGTCCACTGTCTAGGTGCGACCTATTCGTAACGTGCCCGAAACATTCAAGAAACTAGTGGTGCCCTTTGGGGGCGCATACTTGGCGGGTTGTCTTAATTTTGGGAGGTTAGGCAATGTCCGAAGCAGAGCTCGCGTGGGCGGGTATTTCGACGGCACTTGTTCTATTGATGACACCTGGTCTTGCCTTCTTCTATGGTGGGCTTGTTAAGGCCAAGAGCGTCGTCTCGATGATGATGATGAGCTTTGGAGCTCTCGCATTGGTCAGTGGCCTTTGGGTTCTCTACGGCTACAGCATGACCGTTGAGTCCACCCCTACACAGTTCTCGGGCAATCCCCTCACCCACTTCGGCATGACATCGCTTAACAACGACGAACTTGTTGCAGGTGCCTTTGCGGCAACCTTTGCGATCATCACCACCGCGTTGATCTCGGGTGCGATCGCTGACCGCGCCCGTTTTGGGTCGTGGATGGTGTTTGCGGGAGTTTGGGCCACCGTTGTCTACTTCCCCTCTGCCTCATGGGTTTGGGGTGGTGGATGGATTCAAAACCTCGGCGACCTCCTCGGCGGCTTCCCCGCCGTTATTGATTACGCGGGTGGAACGGTTGTAGAGATCTCCTCCGGCGCTTCAGCTCTTGCACTTGCCCTTGTTCTTGGGCAGCGCGTGGTGTTCGAAAAGGGCGCTGATAAGCCCCACAACGTACCCCTTGTGCTCCTCGGCGCCGGCCTGCTGTGGTTTGGCTGGATTGGGTTCAACGCGGGAGCCGAGTTTGCTAATGGTCTGCAAAACATTGGTCTGATTATCGTCAACACCATGGCGTCTTCTGCCTTCGCCGTTCTTGGATTCTTGGTGGTCGAGCGGATGCGTGAGGGCAAGGCCACATCGGTGGGTGCGGCCTCTGGCGCCATCGCGGGACTTGTAGCCATTACACCGGCCTGTGCAAACCTGACCCCGGGTGCCTCCTTGTTCCTCGGCGTCATCGCGGGTGTTGCCTCAGCTCTTGCCATCGAGTGGAAGTTCCAGCTTGGTTATGACGATTCGCTCGACGTGGTCGCCATTCACTTGTTGTCAGGATTAATTGGAATGATCTTCCTCGGATTCTTCGCTAACGACACCGGATGGTTCATGGGTGGCGACTACAAGCAGCTTGTTGTCCAGCTCATCGCCTCGATTGCGATGCTGGTGTACGCATTTGTTGCAGCATTTGTGATCGGCTGGGTAATCCAGAAGCTTGGCGGATTCCGGGTATCAAACGCCGATGAAATCGCTGGAATTGACTTGATGATGCACGGCGAAGAGGGCTATTCGATGGAGCGCTACTAACTTCTCACAATGCCTTGCTGGCGCTCTTCGGAGCCTTCCAAGGCCGCTCCGCTTAGGCTGGAGAGGTAAGTAAGAAGTTCTTGGAGTGAATTCGTGCGCTGTCCTGGTGGTCATCAAAACCCTGAAGGGGTTAACCTCTGTAACAACTGCGGTGAACCCATCAACACCACGCCGCTAGCGCAACTGCTGTTGCTTGTGAAGCACTGGCGAGGTGTCCTGTCTGGGCGACGTTATCTGATCTTCGGTGCCGTAGCCGGCCTCATCCTTCTTGTTCTTGTGGGAAGCGCAGCATGGTCGAGCTGGAACAAAGTTCAACTGCTTGAGCGCTTCGACGCTGCGATAACAGCCGATAGTTTGCGGGACGCTGAGGTTGTCGTGGTGCAGATGCAGGAGACAGACCCTGATGAGCAGCGTTTTGTCGATGCTGCCGCACTTCTCGATGTCCTCGAAGTCTCTCGTGACCATTTCGATCATGCGGTGGAGCTCCAGGTGCAAGGCGACTATCGAGGTGCCTACGCAGAGTATTTCCTCGTTGACCAGCGCGATACGGCGAGATTTGAGCGCGCTCAAACCCGGGCAATTGAGGTCCAACAACTGTTCGAACAAGAGCTGTTAGCGTCGGTGGTGGCAAAGCTGGAGGACGACCCGCGACAAGCATTCTGGGACATTCAAAACGAATCTGATTTTTTAACAAATTCTGATGAAGTCGTTGCGTTGCGCAACGAGGCGGCCAAAGCCACCATGGCCGACGCCGAAAACACCATGCAACGACTGGTTGAGGCGGGAGATATTATCGGCGCCGCAAAGCGGTGGAATCTCACCAGTGACGCCCTGCTCGAGTTCGCCCCAGACTTCGAAAAGCAGACGGAATGGTTCGCGGTGATCTGGGAGGCGGAGAAAGCCAGCGCTCTCACCAAGCTATACAGCTGGGTTGGTGGCCCAGATGGCGCAACTCGTTACTTCGACCGAAAAGCGGTGCAATACACTCTCTCGGGCGATGAGATCACCTGGATTACGGCCGATGCGCTCGAGTTACATCTCTACCAAGACAGCGAGAAGCTGTCGTTGTATCTCAAAGCAATGCTTTATAACCCCTCGTGGGTGATGACCGAATCGGTTGTGGCCACTATTGATGGCGAGAAATGGGACGTGGGCTTTAGCGCCGATCAAATTGAGCAGTATGAGGGAACCAGAAACGCCTGGGAGGGTGGCTGGAGGCCTGTGACGGCGTCTGACATTGACTCTCTCATGGCCATCGCGACGTCTGACACCACCACGATCGAGTTCGCGGGGTCGAACGGGCGATCATCATTTACACTCAATGCCGCCGACAAGGCAGGCATTCAGAATATGCTCTTGGCATATTTTGCCTTGGGTGGCGAGCCGAGGATTTTCTGGTAACCCCAGGCTTTTAGGTGCCGGACGGATTGGCGCCAAGCTGGCGACAGATTTCCTCGGCAATGCGCAAGTTGGCCACGGCATCAGCGTGTGAATGCAGTGGCGAGTCCAGGCGACCCTCTGACACGTAGCTTGCTAAAGCTGTTGCCTGGTAGCCCAGCCCGTCGTGGCCCTGAACTGCTGAGGTATCGGCCCAGTGATCGCCTGTGAAATAGAGGTCTTTGTCCGAAACGCCAATTCCTGTGGGGACGAAGAAGGGATGGTCGAATGTGACCAAATGGCTGGATGTCGACACGTTGGCCGTGCACGGCACTGTAGCGGTGCCCGAGATGTAAAGGTGTGACCGAGACCCATTGGAGTATTCGAGGGTGACATACGACTCGGAATCCATTTTCTCGGCGGTAATCCGACCCGTTGCGCTCACGGAGTCAGGGTTTCCCATAACGAATTGCGCAAAGGCAATTGGGTAAATACCCATGTCGTGAACGATCCCGCCGCTGCCTGGCGCCCACAACCGATCGATGTGCCGGTTATCGTTTGCAAAACTTGCTTGGAAAAACTCTGGATCCCCAATCTCACCTGAGGCAACAAGCTGACGGTAGACATCAGAGACGGGAAGATATCTAGTCCACATTGCCTCCATAGCGAGCACCCCAGCTTGACGCGCGTGGGCAAAGAACTCTTCAGCTTCGGTCGAGCTGTAGTGCAACGGTTTTTCAACCAAGACATGTTTTCCTGCGTCAACGGCCATGCGGGCATAGTCCAGATGATCAGATATGTGCGTGGCCACGTAGAGCACATCGACATTGGGATCACTTACGAGCGCCTCATAGGACTCGTGCACAGTGTCGAGGCCGTGGGCCTTCGCAAATCGATCCGCTTGCCCGGGCGTGCGAGAGGCCGTGGCAACGGCACGCTGTTGCGTGTGCGAATGAATCGCGCCGACGAACGTATCGGCGATCGCTCCGGGGCCGATAATGCCCCACTTCAGGGCGGGTACAGACTTCGGGTCAATGATGCGTGGGGCAGGCAGGGTCATTTTTTCTCCTCAAAACACTGAAGCCCCGGGAATAATCCCGGGGCTTCAGTCTCGCATTACTTGCGGTTCTTGTTCCAGACGTCGAAGGCAACTGCGAGCAGAAGCACGAGGCCCTTAATCGTCATCTGAAGGTCAATACCCACCGAGTTCAGGTTCATACCGTTGGCGAGAACACCCTGGATCATTCCACCGACCATTGAGCCGGCCACGGTTCCGATACCACCGGTCACGGCGGCACCACCGATGAACACCGAGGAAATAGCGTCGAGCTCGAGCATGTCACCAGCTTTTGGCACAGCCGAGTTCATTCGAGCTGCCAGCAGAACTCCAGAGAGCGCTGCGAGCGATCCCATGTTCACGAAGATGAAGAAGTTCACCCGGCGAACGTTGATACCGGAGAGCATCGCGGCGTTGAGGTTTCCACCGATTGCATAGATGTAGCGACCGAATTGGGTCTGGTTCATCACGACTGAGTAGACGACGATTAAGAACACCAGCAACAGCAAGGTGTAGGGGATTCCGTTTGCACGGGAGAGCTGAATACCGACGAAGGTAATCATGGCGCTCAGGATGATGTTCTTGGCGTAGAACCAGAGAACAGGTTCCACGACCTGGTTGTAGCGGATGCGGCCGCGACGCTGGTTGAACTGCTGGACCCACAGGATCAGCACACCCAGAATCGTGACAAGAATTGCGGTTCCATTAATCGTGTCCGGTAGGCCAAACGTTTGACCTAAGACATTCCCTCGGTCGATGAAGCCGTTACCAATGGCACGGAACTCGTCGGGGAACGGACCAATGTTGGTGTTCTGGAGGGTCATCAGTGCGAGACCACGGAAGAGCAACATACCGGCCAGGGACACGATAAAGGCAGGGATGCCCACGTAGGCCACCCAGAAGCCTTGCCACATACCCATCACCGCTCCCACTGCGATGGCGCCAACAATGCCGAGCCACCAGGGGAGGGCAGGAAGCCAGTCCCAACCGTCTTGTTCGAGGGGTCTCACGACCAAAATGCCCGCGACTGCACCAATAAACGCAGCCAGCGATCCCACCGACAAGTCAATGTGGCCGGCGATAATGACCATCACCATTCCGATAGCCAGCACCAGGATGTATCCGTTTTGCACCACCAGGTTGGAGATGTTCGACGGAGTAATCGATGCCGAGTTAGGGGTGGTGATCGCGAAGAAGACCATGAGGCCAATCAGCGCGAGGAAGATACCGTTTTGGCGCAGGTTAATGCCCTTAAAGCGGTCCCTCATCTTGTCTGCAAACGACGCAGGCGCCGCAGTGGTGGCGTTAGACATTGCTAGTTTCCTTTTCCATGGTCATGTACTTCATAAGTTGTTCAGGGTCAGCCTTGTCGCGGGTAACTTCACCCGTGATGCGGCCTTCTGAAATTGCATAAATTCGGTCACAGATACCCATTAGCTCATCGAGCTCCGAGGAGATCACGATGATTCCGCGGCCCTCAGCGGCCATGCGCTGGATGATGAGGTAAATCTCGTATTTCGCGCCCACGTCAATACCGCGGGTGGGCTCATCGAGGATGAGAACGTCTGGCTCGACGTTGATCCACTTGCTCAGCACAACCTTTTGCTGGTTTCCTCCAGAGAGCTGGCCAGTCACGGTAAGGACTGAGGGGGCCTTGATGTTCATGCTCTCGCGGTACTCGCTCGCACGTCGGTATTCCTCGTTCGAGCTCACAAGGAGGCCGCGCACGAACTGCTTCAGCGATGCGAGTGTGATGTTTCGCTTAATGTCTTCGATGAGGTTGAGGCCATAGCGTTTGCGGTCCTCTGTGGCATAGGCAAGGCCGTTACTGATGGCCCGATTGACGCTAGACACGTCAATTTCCTTGCCCTTCATGAATGCTTTGCCGGTGATGTTCTTGCCGTATGACTCACCAAAGAGGCTTCTGGCAAACTCAGTGCGACCTGCGCCCATAATTCCCGCGAGACCCACAATCTCACCGGCGCGAACGTTAATCGAGACGTCGTCAACGATCTTCCGCTCGGTGTCGAGTGGGTGATATGCGTTCCAGTTTTCAACGCGGAAGATTTCGTCACCGATTTTTGCGTCACGCGCGGGGTAACGGTTGGCCATCTCTCGACCGACCATTCCGCGGATGATGCGCTCCTGGGTGACTTTGTCTTCCTTCATCCGAAGAGACTCAACGACTTGACCATCCCGAATGATGGTGGTGGTGTCGGCGATTGACTCCACCTCATTGAGTTTGTGGGAAATGATGATCGACGTGATGCCGCGTTCTTTCAGCGCACGAAGAAGGTCGAGAAGGTGAGCAGAGTCCTCGTCGTTAAGAGCCGAGGTGGGCTCGTCAAGGATGAGGAGTTTCACCTCTTTCGAGAGAGCCTTGGCGATTTCGACCAACTGCTGTTTTCCCACACCAATGTCTTTAATGGGGCGTTGGGGGTTTTCCTTCAAGCCAACCTCTTCCATGAGCTTCATGGCTTCTTGGTTGGTCTTGTTCCAGTTGATCAGTCCAGCGGTGGTGATCTCATTGCGCAGGAAGATGTTTTCCGCGATCGAGAGGTGAGGGCTAAGCGCTAGCTCCTGGTGGATGATCACGATGCCTTTAGCTTCGGAGTCGCGAAGGCTGTGGAATTCTTGTACTTCGCCGGCATAGAAGATGTCGCCGGTGTAGGAGCCGTGGGGGTAGACACCCGAGAGCACCTTCATCAAGGTGGACTTACCTGCTCCGTTTTCGCCGCAGATGGCGTGAATTTCGCCTCGCTCAACGACGAGGTTGACGTTTTCCAGTGCGATTACGCCGGGGAAAGTCTTGGTGATGGAACGCATCTCCAGAATGGGTTCAGACATCATGCTCCTTGCGATTCATCGTCTTCGATGAGGATAGTGGGCAATCTCTGCCCGCGAAACATATGTCCCGCGGGCAGAGAAGCCGCTAGGTACTACTTATTAGCCGAGGTCAGCTGGGTCGATGTAACCCGAGTCGATCAGCAGGGCTTCGTAGTTGTCAACCGTCACGATGTACGGGGTGAGCAGGTACGAAGGAACAACCTTGACACCGTTGTCGTAAGTCTCGGTGTCGTTCACTTCAGGCTCTTCACCGTTCAGAACGGCCATGGCCATGCCAGATGCAACTGCGGCAAGCTCACGGGTGTCCTTGAAGATGGTTGAGTACTGCTCGCCAGCGAGCATCGACTGAACACTGAGAACCTCAGCGTCCTGACCGGTGATCACAGGCAGGTTGTCAGCGGTGTATCCACCGTCAACGAGGGCAGCGATGATACCGCGGCTCAGACCGTCGTAAGGCGAAAGAACGCCGTGTACGGAGTCAGAGGCGTAGGTACCAACGAGGATGTCCTCCATGCGCTTCTGAGCAACTGCACCATCCCAGCGGAGGGTTGCAACCTGCTCGAAGTCAGTCTGACCCGACTTCACGACGAGAACGCCGGAGTCGATCAGCGGCTGGAGCACGCTCATTGCACCGTTGAAGAAGAAGCCAGCGTTGTTGTCGTCAGGGCTTCCTGCGAAGAGCTCAACGTTCCAAGGACCGGCGGCGTTGGCACCGTCAGCGCTGGTGGACTCTTCAGATGCGTAGACACCCATACCCACGAGGAGCGAGGTTGCCTGCTGCACGCCGACCTGGAAGTTGTCGAAGGTGGCGTAGTAGTTAACGTTTTCGCTGTCGCGGATGAGGCGGTCGTAAGCGATAACAGGAACACCAGCGTCAGCAGCTGCCTGCAGAACGTCGGTGAGCTGGGTGCCATCGATTGCAGCGATGATCAAGGCCTTTGCGCCCTTGGTCAGCATTGCCTCGAGCTGAGCAACCTGGGTGGGGATGTCGTCTTCTGCGTACTGAAGGTCGACCTGGAAGCCTTCGGCCTCCATGAGGGACTTGATGTTCTCGCCGTCGGAGATCCAACGGGTCGAGGACTGAGTCGGCATGGATACACCAATGAGGCCACCAGCAGCAGCTTCAGTTGATGCGGAGTCTCCACCAGTCGACTCGGTGGTGGATGCTCCACCGCCGGCGCAACCAGCAAGTACCAGAGCTGCAGCAGAAGTGAGTGCTGCGAACCCAAGGAGTTTCTTGAACAAGTGCTGTTCCTTTCCTTACCGGGCCGGACTGCCCGTGAATGTGATTACTAACGCGTCCATCTCGTTAGCAGCATCTGCTCGCCGGGCCGCGAACGGGCGGTGAGCAGAAATCGTGGTCACGGTAGACCCCTCTCCCGACAGGAAACCCGTCAGGTGAGCGCTCACATTGTGGCCACGAAGAAAGTGTGTCACCGAATTGCCTCCGATGACATCAAATTTGATAACTGTCCGTACACGGTTTGGTAACGAACTGATAAAGAAAAACCCGAGTAATTGGGGGCCAAGAGCCCGAGGTGCGCCGAGGTTGACGAATGGAACGCGGGGGCTAGTTCATGTGACGAGTCGATCACTGCACCCCTCCTTCGTCGTCGATGAATGGTGAAGCAATGTTAGCGCTCACAATTACTTTTCGCCAACCCGATTATCTGCGGGGCGCTGCAGTCG